>Ga0210040_10009648_pt1 | contig 11209 bp, 5 predicted proteins | sample CryGeyCG12114_NA_FD_185462 | JGI IMG/M metagenome (GOLD analysis project Ga0210040, IMG submission 185462) | Groundwater microbial communities from aquifer - Crystal Geyser CG19_WC_8/21/14_NA (SPAdes) (version 2) | ecosystem: Environmental > Aquatic > Deep subsurface > Groundwater | place: USA... | reverse complement strand
TGCAAGATAACAGCATTCGCTGGGGCGTACCGCCGCTGGGCGTAAAAGACGTGCAAGGCCACTACCTGGAAAACCTGCAAACCGAACCTACTATTAAAGTAATGAACGCGTACGAACAGGTAAGCACCGGTAAAGACCAGCAACTGGAAGCAGCCGTACAGGAATTAATGAAAGAGGTGAAATAGATATTTCTTATTAAATCAATTTGAGTTTTCTAAAAAGCCTCAGGTTTAAAGAACCTGAGGCTTTTATTTTAGTAATAAATTCTAATGTATACTTATTACTACTGCCGCACAATCTGCAAAGTTTGTACGCCGCTATTAGTTACCAGACGCACCAGATACAATCCTGAAGCTATCTTTTCATCGGTCCATTCCAGCTCTATCAGGGTGTTAGCCGCAGCTGTACCGGATGGCAAAGCTTTTATCAAAGAGCCATTTACGTTGTAGATCATTACTGTATATTCTTGCTGCTGCTCGAAAGCAAACGCAATGGTAACTTTATTCGTGAACGGGTTGGGATAACTCCGTAAAGTTTTTCCTGTTCCTAGGTTCATCTTTGCTTCTCTATCCGGCTTGCTGTTTGTTGGAATAGCCGAAGCTACCCCGGTAGTAGCCGGCGAAAGGACGGAACCAGGAATAACGGTAATTACTGAAGAACCCGGAGTTAACCAGCCTACTGCTAAGTTATCGCCGCTGTATGCTTCTTTATGAAGGGCTTCGATGTAGTAACGACGGCCGGCCTCTAATACCACTGCAATTGATTTCTGCGAAGCATATTTGGTCCACTGCCGGGCATTGGTCCAGCCGTTCACATAAGCTATCTTCTGTTTGGCAGCCGGGTTCTCATCTTTGGCGAGCCACAATTCTGTGTTATCATCTCCGGCTATATAAAAGGTATAAGTACCCGTTTGAGGGGGACAAATATAGCCTCTGATCCGCTGTCCATAATTATCCGCAGCATTACTGGGTGCTTCAAAAGAAATAAGCTGGCTAGTAGAAGTGGGCGTAATTGTTAGGGGGATGTCTGTGATAGTGGAACCTTTAACATTTGCCCAGTATTCCCGCAGAATACTGCCGCTTGCACTACAGGCAGATGGGGCAGGGCTAATGGTAACCTGAATGGAAGTTGAGGTAGTGGTCAGGCCCAGGTTATCGGTAGCTTTGGCGGTAAGCGCATACGTTCCGGAAGAAAACCCTGTCCAGCTGAAAGTATAAGGAGCGGTCAGGTCTTCGCCCAGCTTGAAAGTACCCTGAAAGAACTCCACTTTGGCTACACTCCCACCGGCATCAGCAGCGTTGGCCGTAATGTTAATGGTAGCTGGTACGGTAAAAGTTGCACCGGCCACTGGCGAAGTGATGCTTACTGAAGGGGCAGTATTGTTAGTAATAGTATCCGGCGAAAGAACCGAACCCGGAATAACCGCAACGACAGACGAGCTAGGTGTGATCCACCCTACCGATAAGTTATCGCCGCCGGTTCCTTCTTTATGCAGCGCCTCTATGTAGTACCTGGTATTAGCTTGTAACGCAATCACGGCCGACTTCTGAGAAGTATATCTGGTCCACTCTCGGGCATTGGTCCAGCCTGTAACAAAAGCTATTTTTTGCTTTACCGCCGGATTATTGTTTGGGCTAAGCCATAATTCACTGTTATCATCGGAGGCAATATAGAAAGTATAATTGCCCGTAGTTGGCGCACAAATAAAGCCTCTAATCCGCTGCCCATAATTATCTGCTACATTAATAGGGGCTTCAAAAGAAGTAAGCTGGGCAGTTTTGGAGGGTGTATTGCTGACCGGAATAGCGGTGATGGCTGTACCAGATATATTATTCCATTGCTCTTGCAAAATGGTACCGGTTGCAGTGCAACTTGCAGTAAGTGGCACATAAGGCGAGAGCCGGGTACTGCTAATAGGTGCTTCCATGATACCACCAGGCAACTGCCAGGCCACGGCCAGGTTATCGCCGCCACTACCCTCTTTATGTAAGGCCTCTATATAATAACGGTGGCCGGCTTCTAATATAATGGCTGTTGATTTTTGCGCAGCATATTTAGTCCACTCGCGGGAATTCGTCCAGCCACTAAAACCGGCAATTTTCTTTTTGTTGGCTGCATGCTCATCCGTGCTTAGCCATAATTCCGCATTATCATCGCCGGCTATCCAGAAAGTATAACTGCCGGTTAAAGGAGCACAGATATAACCCCGGATACGGCTGCCGTAATTATCAGCTACGTTGGTTGGTGCTTCAAACAAAGTAAGCTGACTGGAGCTGTTGGGCGCATTATTAACCGGAATAGACGATATAGAGGTGCCATATATATTATTCCACTGCTCCCGCAGAATAGTTCCGGTTGCGGTGCATGAGGTAGTAGGAAACGGGGAAAGCTTTACTACCCAGTAATCATAACTTCCTTTACAAACTTCACTTTTATCACCACCTATGCTGGAAGTAGATACGCCACCTAGTATGTAGCCGCCGTCGGTAGTTTGTTGTAAAGCTCTAATTTCATCCAGACTATTACCTCCTGCGGTTTTCTCCCATTCCTGAGTACCGAACGCATCTAGTTTTTGCATCCAAAAGTCACTCGTACGTCCTCCAAAAATATAGCCGCCATCAGCAGTTTGCTGCAAAGCTTTAAAATATTCATCAGCAGGTCCGCCATACGTTTTATCCCATTCTTTAGTGCCAATTGCATTCAACTTGACTAGCCAATAATCTCTTCCTCCTTTAGCGTTTTCACTTTTGTCACCGCTTTTATTAGAAAAAGATTCTCCACCTAGTATATAGCCGCCATCTTTAGTTTGTTGTAATTGCCGGAAATCATCAAGCGCATTTCCACCAATAGTTTTATCCCATTCTTTATTACCAAAGGCATTTAACTTAACAACCCAATAATCGTAACCCGCCAAAGGGTCACTGGAGCCGGCAGCTTTAGAATTTTCGCTTTTATCACCACTGGCATCCGAAGCAGAAAGGCCGCCTAGTATATAGCCACCATCAGTAGTCTGGTATAAAGAACGCAAAATATCATAACTACTCCCGCCAATAACTTTGTCCCATTCTTTACTACCAGCAGCATTAAGCTTTACTACCCAGAAGTCATAACCACCTTTGGGAGGCTGACTTTTATCTCCACCCGGACCTCCTTGTGATTCCCCACCTAATATATAACCGCCATCGCTCGTTTGTTGAAAAGACCATAGTAGTTCATCCCAAGGCCCGCCAATTGTTTTATCCCATTCTTTGTTACCTGCCGCATCTAGTTTTATTATCCAAAAGTCATTATCTCCTTTTGAATCTTCACTTTTATCTCGGCCAGCATTAGATAAAGAGTGTCCACCTAAAATATATCCCCCATCTGCCGTCTGTTTGACAGCAGTAAATGAACTTGTGCTAATTCCGCCCAATGTTTTATCCCATTCTTTAATACCGGCAGCATTCAACTTTACAATCCAAAAGTCTCCATAAAAGCTAGATCCGGAATCCTGGCTTTTATCATAGCCGGTAACTGACAAAGAGTTTCCACCTAATATATATCCACCATCTGCCGTCTGCTGGATAGAATAAAGTTGATCTGTACTATTTCCCCCAATGGTTTTATCCCATTGTTTAGTAGGTTGAGCTACCAGGTTCAGGATAGATATCCCGAATAAAAGAAAGCAAGCAAAAATTATTTTATGTACAATCTTGATATTAATGTTTTTAAAAACGGGCTTAGTAAAATATTTTATCATATTAAAATATGTTTAAGTGAGATACTGATGAAACCTTAACAAGTCGTATTTATCAATGTAATAATGCCTTCATATTTAATTTTGTAGTTTTATAAATCACCTAAGGTAACCTCAACCATAACTTAGGATATTTAGGTAAATGTCCGGCTTCATATCTTTAATCTTTAACTTTTTAAACAAAGAATGCTCTTTATTCTTTTTTGCCAATTGTGTCTGGTACAACTATTAAGCACTTAGTTATGGTTTAACTTATCTTAAAAGATAGCTTTATGGATTATCAATGCTTAATCAGCGTTTAGTATTTAATACAAAGAGGTATATATATGCCTTTTCAAGTTAAATATAAATAAAGTTAATAAATATCAATATATAATTATAAAAAAACATTTTATTCTGGCAGGTTGATGAGCAACGCTTTGTGATAAAATAAATGGTACCTTGGTTTAGTGAGACCCAATTGTCTACTTTCTTAATTGAACCAAGCAGCCATTTGATAGAGAATAGCTGGCTTATCTCGGTTAATACCCTGAGAGGGCTTTTGGTTGTATTTTTCTATCTAGCAGCTAATACATTAGTACAAGGTGATCTCATCCGGGGCTGGGTTTAAGTAAATGTGCTGATTTTTAAAAAGTCCGGATGTAATAAGTTCGGTTTTGGGTTCTGCATCTATACCGATTCGCCAGGAGTTACGCATATCATTCTGGCCAGTGATTGTCCAGATAAAGGCAAAAGCCAATAGTCCTAGGCCAATGTATTTAAAGGGTAAGTTGTCTGTATATTGTATCGCTAAAAAGCTGTTATGCCAATTAGGAGAAAATGCAAAGGCAAGAACGTAAGCAAATGTGGCCAGCAAGGGTACTTTAAAGCAAAATCCTATTCATCCGCAGGCACTATCATCTTGAGGTAGAAAGATCGGATTCTTTCCTATTCGTTTTGCAATGATTTTGCTTTTTAATACAAATGTAACGGCAATAAAAACGGAGAAATAAACGGATAGTGTAATTTTTGATACATCAGTAATATTAATGGCAATTAACTTTTAATGATAAAAATATACTAAAGAGGAGTGCAACACTATTGCAGTTTTAAATGCATTTAAGGCAAACCTGTTTGTAAAGATCCAAGTGCTAGTACTTTGGTTTTAATGGGGATTAGATTTTAGACTAACCCTAAACTTTTAAACTTTGCAATCTAATTGCATTCTATTTTTACTAAATTTGCAGCAAATGAATTGGTTGGCTTTATTTCTGAGTGTGTTCATGATCGTTATGTCATGCATTCCTTGTACCGATGCGGCACCAGAGATAGACAAGCATGCGCAAACCAGTATCAACATAAACACGGATGCTCAGGACCATTTACCGGTCGCAGATTTATGTTCCCCGCTCTGTATTTGTAATTGCTGTGCCGGCTTTGCGCTACAAACAACGACACAGAAAACAAGTTTTTCAATTACTGAAGTAATTATTCAGGCTACAATTCATCGGACGGCAGCTATATCCAAGCCCTCTTTCTCTATCTGGCAACCGCCTAAACTTTAAATCAAATTTGTTTTTGCCTGCTTTGTAAAGTTCCCCAAGGAGCTTTGCGGTTTCACCTATGCTTTATATTCAGCCTGGTAGCTGTTTAGGGTATTGATGTGCCGAGGCAGGATAATTCATGTTTTTTTGATTTAAAGAATATCTATTATGCTTGACCGCATTATCCATTTCTCTATCCATAATAAATTAATTATTGGCTTATTCACTTTAGCTTTGGTTATCTGGGGCGGTTATTCGGTAACGCAGCTTACCGTGGATGCCGTACCGGATATCACCAATAACCAGGTGCAGGTTATCACCGTGAGCCCTTCCCTGGCGGCCCAGGAAGTAGAGCGGCTAATTTCTTTTCCGGTGGAAGTGACCATGTCCACGATTCCGGATATTGAAGAAATCCGGTCTTTCTCCCGCTTTGGCTTATCGGTAGTCACCATTGTTTTTGAAGACCAGGTAGATGTTTACTGGGCCCGCCAGCAGGTATCCGAACGGTTAAGAGAAGCCGAAAATCAGATTCCGGCTGGAGTAGGCTCGCCGGAATTGGCCCCGGTATCCACCGGTTTAGGGGAGATTTACCAGTATGTACTCCATACTAAAGAAGGAGCAACGAAAAAATACTCCGATATGGAACTACGCACCATTCAGGATTGGATTGTGCGCCGGCAGCTTTTGGGAACCCCCGGTGTAGCCGATGTCAGCAGCTTCGGCGGCCACGTGAAGCAGTACGAAATAGCGATTGCCTCGGAAAGGTTGCGCAGCCTGAATATCAGCATCAGCGATATTTTTACTGCCTTGGAAAAGAACAACCAGAATACCGGTGGGGCCTACATCGACCGCAAACCCAACGCTTATTTTATCCGCAGCGAAGGCTTAGCCGGCAGTATCGAAGATATACAGAAGATTGTCGTAAAATCTCACGAAAACGGGGTGCCGGTACTTATCCGGGATGTGGCCACCGTGCAGTTTGGCAGTGCCGTCCGGTACGGTGCCATGACCCGCAACACCGAAGGCGAGGTAGTGGGCGGCCTGGTACTGATGCTTAAAGGAGAAAATGCTTCGCGGGTAATTAAAGCGGTAAAAGCAAAAGTGGCTACCATTGAGAAAACTTTACCCGAAGGTGTAGTAATTGAACCGTTCCTGGACCGCTCCAAACTGGTTAATAATGCCATCGGTACCGTAACCCGCAACCTGGCCGAAGGGGCCCTTATTGTTATTTTTGTATTGGTTCTATTACTGGGAAATTGGCGGGCCGGGTTAATTGTGGCTTCGGTTATTCCCCTGGCGATGTTATTTGCCATATCGCTCATGAATTTATTCGGAGTATCGGGCAACTTAATGAGTTTGGGCGCGATTGATTTCGGCTTGATTGTAGACGGAGCCGTGATTATTGTGGAAGCGACGCTGCACCATTTGGGAGCCCGGCAGCTCTTAAAACCCTTGACCCAGGCCGAAATGAACGATGAAGTGTACGAATCTGCTTCTAAAATCCGGAGTTCAGCCGCTTTTGGAGAAATTATTATTCTGATTGTTTACCTCCCTATTCTGGCCTTAGTCGGGGTGGAAGGTAAAATGTTCCGGCCCATGGCGCAAACCGTAGCCTTTGCCATTATAGGGGCTTTTATTCTCTCCCTGACGTACGTGCCCATGGTTTCGGCGCTTTTTTTTAGCAAGAAAATGGACCACCGGAAAACTGTTGCCGACCGGATAATGGGTTTCTTCCACCGCTTATACGAACCTATGATTGCTTTTGCTTTACGGCGCCAGGTGGTGGTGCTGGCTACAGCCTTGGTTCTCTTTTTAGGCAGCCTACTCATTTTTATGCGCATGGGCGGGGAGTTTATACCAACTTTGAATGAAGGTGATTTTGCCGTGGAAACCCGGGTAATGGGTGGCAGCTCCATTTCCCAGACCATTGAAGCGGCTACGCAAGCTTCTGAAATCATTCTGACAAACTTCCCGGATGAAGTAAAAGAAGTGGTTGCTAAAGTTGGTTCCAGCGAAATTCCGACTGATCCGATGCCGTTAGAAGCCTGTGACCTGATGATTATTCTAAAGGATAAAAATAATTGGACCAAGGCCGATGACTCCGAAGAATTAGCCAATGAAATGGCCGAAGCATTAGAAGCTATTCCGGGGGTTACATTTGGTTTCCAACAGCCTATCCAGATGCGCTTTAATGAGTTGATGAGTGGTGCCCGGCAAGATGTAGTCTTAAAGATTTACGGAGAAGATTTAGATGTATTGAGTGCGCAGGCGGGGCAAATCGGGAAAATTGTTTCGTCGGTGGAAGGTGCCCAGGATTTATACGTGGAGCAAATTACCGGCTTGCCCCAAATTGTGATTACGTTCGACCGAGATAAAATTGCGCAATTCGGCTTGAACATCGAAGACGTAAACCGGGCTATTCAAACCGGTTTTGCCGGTCAATTGGCTGGGGTTGTCTACGAAGGCGAAAAACGCTTTGACATGGTGGTACGCTTAGCTTCTGCCAACCGCCAAAACATCGAAGATGTACGCGGGCTGTACGTAACCACCCCCCACGACGATCAGGTACCCTTGGAACAAGTGGCTCAGGTAGATTTTAAAACCGGCCCGAGCCAGATTCAGCGGGATGATGCCAAACGCCGCATTACCATCGGGTTTAATGTGCGGGGCCGGGACGTGGAAAGTATTGTGGCCGAATTGCAGCAAAAAGTAAGTACGCAGCTCAGGCTACCGGCAGGTTATTATGTTACGTACGGCGGTCAGTTTGAGAACCTGCAAAAAGCCAAAGAACGCCTTTCGATAGCCGTGCCGGTGGCTTTATTACTCATTTTCTTATTGCTGTTTTTCACTTTCCGCTCGGTGTCTCAAAGTTTGTTGATTTTTACCGCTATACCGCTTTCCGCCATAGGCGGGGTTCTGGCCTTATGGCTGCGCGGCATGCCCTTTAGTATTTCGGCTGGGGTAGGCTTTATTGCCTTATTCGGGGTAGCGGTTTTAAACGGTATTGTACTCATTAGTTATTTTAATCAGCTTAAAGCCGATGGTATAATCAATATAAAAGAACGGGTACTGCGCGGCACAGAAGTGCGCTTACGTCCGGTAATTATGACGGCGCTGGTGGCTTCTTTGGGGTTTCTACCCATGGCGCTTTCTACTACCGCCGGGGCCGAAGTGCAAAAACCGTTAGCCACCGTGGTAATAGGCGGTCTCATTTCCGCTACTTTGCTCACGTTGGTGGTATTGCCTATTCTGTATATTTTATTAGAGCAGTTTCAGGAAAACCGGGCTTCTAAATGGCAGGTTAATCCGGCGGGATTAGATACGGCTTCCGTGGTTATTTTATTGACGGGGATATTACTACCTGGTAATTTAAAGGCCCAGACGGCGGCAACGCCTTTAACTTTACCGCAGGCCATTGAGCAGGCCTTAACCCAAAACACCAGTATTGAGGCGGCTAATTACCAAATAGCCGCTTCTAAAAGCCTGAGAAGAGCCGCTATAGATATCAGCAAAACCAATCTGGAAGCAGTTTATGGGCAAATAAATTCTGTGAACCAAGATAATAATTTCACTATTTCCCAATCCTTTGCTTTCCCTTTGGTATATACGAACCAGGCACGATTAGCGAAGGCCAACGTACGGGGCAATGAGTTAACTTTATCTATCCGGCAGCGGGAACTGGTACGGGAAGTGAAGCGTGCCTACCAGGGTTTGGTTTACCTCCAGGCAAAATTGCGGCTGCTGCATTACCAGGATAGCTTATATAGCAATTTTCTGCGGGCTAGTACCATCCGCTTGCGAACCGGGGAAACAAACCTGTTGGAACAGGCTACTGCCCAGGCCGGGCAGGTAGAGGTAAAAAATACGATTGAGCAAACGCAGGCCGAACAGCAGGTATATACCACACAACTGCAAAACTTACTCCAGAGTCAAATGCGGGTTAGTATAGCCCCCACGCCGTTTACCCGCCTGCCTGTTACCGTACCGGACACCAGTAACCTATCTGGTCAGCCGCAATTAGATATTTACCAGCAACAGCAGGAAGTAGCAAAACTCCAAACCAAACTAGAAAAGGCCCGGTTGCTGCCAGATTTTAACTTGGGGTATTTTAACCAATCTATCATTGGGCTGCAGAACGTGAATGGTGTGGAGCAAAACTTTACCGGCGGCGACCGTTTTACCGGTGTACAGGTTGGAGTGAGCATCCCGCTGTGGTACCGGGCCAGTTCAGCCCGCATCAAAGCTGCTCAGTACCAGGAAAAATTAGCAGATGCAAATTACCGCTTCCAGCAAGCGCAGTTCACTACCCAGCTAAAATTAGCCACGCAGCGATTACGGAAACAGGAAACAAACCTGAATCATTACGAAAAAACAGGCTTACCCCTTGCGGATTTAATCATCAGCCACGCCGAAAAAGGTTATCGCAACGGGGTGATTGATTATTCAGAATATGTGCAGAGTCTGAATCGTGCTTTAGCTATTAAGGCCAACTATTTAGAAGCTTTGCACCAATACAACGATGCCGTAATTGCCCTGGCGTTTATCTCCGGTCAGTAAGTTTAATTATTTAATTTTAAGAAAATGAAATCTAACATATATATCCTGCTTATCAGTTTTTTTCTGGTTGCTGCCTGTAACGACAAAACAATAAAAGCAGAAAAGGAAGAACCGGCAACTGCCGGGCATGCCGAAGCAGCGGACGAACACGAAGAAAATAGATCAGCCGTGGAGCTCACACCGGAGCAGTTTGTCATTGGTAAGGTGGAGCTGGGGAAAATAGCGCCTAAAAATTTGAGCAACGTGATTGCGGTGAATGGTTTACTGGATGTGCCGCCGCAAAACCTGGTATCGGTAAGTGCCCCCTTGGGTGGGTTTGTACAAAGTACCGACTTGCTCCAGGGAATGCGGGTGAAAAAAGGTCAACTGCTGGCCGTTATAGAAAATCCGGAGTTTGTTACCCTGCAGCAAGATTACCTGGAGAGTAAAAGCCAGCTGGAGTATCTGGCCCTGGAATACCAACGGCAAAAAGAATTAGCCACCGAGCAGGTAGGGCCGCTTAAAAACTTTCAGCAGGTAACCGCCCAGTATAAAGCTATGCAAAGCCGGGTAAACGGTTTAAAACAACAATTAGCGCATATCGGGCTTCTGCCTAACCAAGTACAAGCAAACAAGATTACCCGTACCCTGCCGGTATATTCGCCGATTAATGGTTATGTAACGGAAGTAAATACCAACCGGGGCAGCTACGTAACACCGACTGATGTAATGTTTAAAATTGTTGATACCGAGCATTTACACGTAGAGCTTACCGTGTTTGAAAAAGACATTACCAAGTTACAAGTAGGCCAGAAAGTACGTTTTACTTTGCCGAACGAATCCGGCCGGGAGCGGATGGCTACCTTGCACCTGATAGGCCGGGAAATCAGCCCGGAGCGTACGGTGCGGGTTCATGCCCATTTGGATAGCGAAGAAACGCAATTGATACCGGGTATGTACGTGAAAGCTTTTATCGAACTAAATAATAATACCGTACCGGCTTTACCCCAGGAAGCAGTCGTGCAATCCGAAGGAAAAGATTACATTTTTGTTTTTAAAGGCGAACGCGCCGAAGCCGGCGAGAAAATGCGTGATTTTCAAATGGTAGAGGTGCGCAAAGGCGTAACCGAAAGTAACTATACCGAAATTATAGAACCAGCCGGTATGCAGGACCTGATAGCGGTAAAGGGAGCTTATTCGTTACTGGCAAAAATAAAGAATACCGAAGAAGAAGGCGAGGGCCACGGCCATTAAATGGAGGGCATCCGGATTATTCCCCTGGTATTAATACCAAATAGTAAAAAGAACTTTCCATAGTTGCAGCATGTTGAGGATAAATGGGCAGAGTAAAGAAAATAGAGATAAAGGAGGACACGTCCGAGCTGTTAAAGCTGATAAGAGGAGAAAAAAGGCC
>Ga0210040_10009647_pt1 | contig 11210 bp, 4 predicted proteins | sample CryGeyCG12114_NA_FD_185462 | JGI IMG/M metagenome (GOLD analysis project Ga0210040, IMG submission 185462) | Groundwater microbial communities from aquifer - Crystal Geyser CG19_WC_8/21/14_NA (SPAdes) (version 2) | ecosystem: Environmental > Aquatic > Deep subsurface > Groundwater | place: USA... | reverse complement strand
AATACATTGCAGCTTGGCTTTCACCCAAAAGCTTCTACAAAATCTTTGTGACATTAACACGGTTTCGGTTCAGGCAACCACGAAACTGAACGGATTGTCGTAAAATTTTGCATAGTGATTGTAATTACGGTCTAGTTGTGGTGATGATGTTTTAATCGCAAATCTGTTGGTTAATTGCTGAATAATAAACGTTCAAGTGTATACCTTGTCCGCAAAAAGGAGGTAAATTTTATCCTATCCTACTACACAAATTTATCACACACAGGACAGGAAAAATTTACCTCCTTTTTCCGGATGGTCTATAAATCAAGTTGCGGAATCTAAAGGAAAATTTTGCGTGTACCTTGCAAGTGTACTAGCTTGGACTGATTGGTAATGTTGCGGCATTGGAGATGAGTAGTCCAGAGTTCGATATCTGGGATTATTTTTGTCATGTTTTTTTTGCTCGCCCATGTTTTAAATACCGATTTTCCATGTTAAAACTTTAAACCACTTAATATACGGCCGTTTTTGCACTACATTTGACGATTCTGGATATGTGATTATGAGTATTTTTTTCATACTAAAAAACCAATGTTTTACGATACATATTGTACATAGTCATAATTCAACGCCGTTCAGTAATTGTGTAGATAAGAACTCACTATGGAATCTCGGGTGCGTTCTGTCACAAAAGATTTCATTGATTTCAGAATGTATTAAAAACTGCAGTCAATGCTCCATTTCTAGTAATACCCAAAACAAGCAAAGTTATCTATGGCATGGTCTTACAGAGACTTTATTATTAATAAAAAATAGATGATGCTACCCTTGTATCCGCGAGAACTTATTGTCATCAAAGTTGAAAACAGTTCTATGGTTTACAACATGTAGTAAGTCTACAAAGTATTAAATTAAATTGAATTAGTCTGAAAATATTTTTGGGTGTTAATATGAAATTTTAAAAATTAGTTTCCATTTCTTTTTAATTCACAAAATTAGTAATTTTTGTAAACAAACTAATGACTCTTTGTAGGCAAGCTACATGGAAATGCCTTTCATTGAAGAGGCTGAAAAAGTTTCTAAGGAGCTTCAAATAGCCAAAGCAAATCTTCAAGCACTAAAAAAGGATCACAATTCGCTTCAGCAAAAGCTTTATAATGCCCATCAAGCAAGGCTCGATGACTGGAAAGCCTTTCAAAACTCTTGTATTGGGTTGGCCAAAAGTCATCATAATATTCTGGAAATGCAGACAAAGCTGAAAGACTTGCAATTGAAGCAAATGAACCAATTGCGTCAAAATCAGAATTCTAATAAGCTTGCAGATACAATTTCAGTCACAAGGGAATCTGCTTGCCACAAAGAATCACTGATAAATAAGCCTTCGAATTCCTTATCTTCAATCTTGAAATCTTCTTTGAACTCTAGCAGGTTGGAGCCAAAACTAGCTTCCAATATGAAGAAAAGTTTCAATTTTTCTCAGAAATCAAAAGTTGGGCAATCTCCAATGAATATTTTGCAACAGTACAAATCCTTTAACACCGAAGCTGTCAAGTCTTGCCATCCAGTTGCTGGTGAGTGTTTTTGTCCTGTAAATGATTTTCGAAATTGAAGTTAGTATTGATTGATGACCATCGTCTTGAGAATTAAAATTTTTTCTTGACACATGCGAAGGGAAATTAGTGTCGTCGCCTGTTGATGGTCCAAAATCTACAAGCTCCAACTTATCCTCCAAGTTGCGAAGTTAGTTCATCATGTTAATTGCCTTTAAGACTCCTATTTATTCATAGAATACTTGATACCTACAACGTGTCTTCTTAATTTTTACAGATTCTTTGCTCAGTTTAAGAATTTCATCGCCAAAAATCCAGAAGAGTAAGCATGAAATATTTGAATGAAAAATGTTTATATAAGGTACTAATCTTTTCTATGCTTATTCCATTCATTTAAGAAACAATGGGTGGCTCAAATCCCCGGTCTGAGATGAATTTTTCCATGGAAGTTTGTAACGATGCGGACATTACGAAATTTTACAAGCCACCATCACCCAATGAACCCCATGGGGGGGCTGATAAAGGTACATTATTCTGCAATACTATAGTTCATCTCCCACCTGTTTCATTTCATTATAAGAATGCCTTGCGTGCTGTATTTTTAGAACCAATTCAAATATCAAACCGCGGAGACGAAGTCTTTAAAGTTCCAGAGGTTCAATCTCAAGTCGGCAAAAAAGGGCAACAGCCAAGCAGTCAAAAAAATGCATCAGACAGTTTATTTGCCGGGAGCTTCTTTTCTACGGATTCAGACACAACCACTTTTAACTCTTGTGAATTTTCTTTTTCTAATAACGATTCAGATGATTTCTTTGCATCAGGATTTGGTTTTAACTCGCCGCAGCCAAAAAGTGGAAATAACAAGCACGGAGATCCACTGACAAGCATATTTGGGTACTCACCTTTGAAGCCTTCAAGTGAAGATGATGTAAACATGCCATTATTTCAAATGTAATTCCAAATCCCTAATCATAATTTAAAGTAGAAAACCTGTCTAATTAGTTTCTGTTAATTCTAAAAATGATTTCCATGTAAAATTCGTTGTATGTATTGTATATATTCAATATTGTCTTACATCTAATTACAACTGGTCATTAAATTTGCTTAAAATTCATCCTATCTATCTCATGGCAATAAAAATACACATTTTAAAACTAGCTTATGTCAAAAATCATTTTCTTGGACTCACTCTCTGCATAATATCAATATCTTTCAAAAGAATCCTCTTGACATTAAATTGAGATTAACAATTTTAGGATTTATAATTAAAGAAATGGCGTGAGTATAGCTATGAAATGAAACTTCTATGCTACAAGAATGCTACAATGGAGGAGATGAAATGTATTTCAAATCCTTTGCTTTTGCGCAAATGGTTGTTTGCTTTTCTTCTTTGAATTTCTATGTAAACTTATAAATATAGCGTACTTTATTAATTGATCCACTACTTCAGCCTAATGAAGACAAAAAAGAAGTTTCAAAAGTATATTCATGTGTTCCTAAATTTCCTCTATTCTATTTTGTTTGATATTCCAATAGTGCTCTGGCAGTTTACTAGTCTCCATTCAATAACTTTCGAGCCCTCTAAAGCTATAGTTTCAGTTATTACTGGCACTCCAACTTGCCAGTGCATCCTAGAGACTTGTGGCCCACATTAAGTGAAAGTATTAATGCTTTTCATCTCATGGAATGACATTACCAAACCGCTGGATGTATTCTATTGGCCTGTAACAACTATTACTGTAAACATTATAATCTTTATGTATACTTGGCTGTTACGCGGTCACCACTTACTGAATTCCATAGTTTAACTCAATAATTTCCTGACAACTTACTGACAACATCAACTGACATAGGCAATGAGGAAGCACCTTAGCTTTTCTGATGGAACTAATAGAGGAGCACTACAAAAGAGAAAGTGACTCTCAAACAGACGCATGCATACACTCTAGGCAAAAGCACAGGATTTCCATTTGTGTACAGCAAGGAAATCAAGGGAAAGGCTTCAAATAGCAGAGAGCAGTGGCACTCTCACTTTAGACAACTCTGTTCACTCAACAAAGGAACATCTCAGTTCAGCAAGCTCTAACTTTCCAGACATTTTTTGACATCCTACTCACCGGTGAAACTTACCATATTTATATTCGACATAAACTGTGTGGAGCAAGTAAATAGTCACATTCTGTGTTCAACTTTAGTCGTCAGCTCCTGTGACTTAATAAATTTCAAAGGATTCTATTACTTTTTTTATGAGTTTAATAAAAAAAAATCCAAAGTTGGGTCGTGTGTCCAACTAAAAAACTGAGATTGAGCGGATGGCAGCTGTGATTGCATTCGTCATAGACGAATCGTCATGCTTCCCTTGGCTGTAAAACCTGAATTTTAGTGATTCGCGGTCACAATGAATGAACTAATGATACTAAAATAACTGTATGTGGAAACAATTAATCGTACGTGCACAGACATTGTTTTACACTATAGAAGATTTAAATTAAAGTGCTGCGGTTACTAACTGGCCACAGCAAAAAATACTCGCTTGCCTTTGGCACATGTTGGGATATTAATGGGTTGACCAAGAAGCGGGTAAGTAGTCACACTTTATTTGTTATAAGCGAATGCAAAAGCAATATGTCAGGGAAAGTGTGTGAAGCAGTATTATACAAGTTACTAATGTTTTCTTCTATTTACTTTCAATATTGTCATGCTTTATATGAGATTTAAGCTGGCCTACAACTAACATTTCTATCATTTATGATCGAATATTTCTGTGTGGGGAGTAAGACAAGCATGTAAACTTTTGCTTAGTTAGTTAGATATTTACTATTCATTTGCTTCGAAGCACAGTGGAGCGATGTTTTGGCTTGGTTGCAACTTTCGTTCCACACAAATAGAGATTTTGTTAAAAATGCCACTGTAAACAGCAGAGTTTCTATTTTAAGTCTGAATTGGTAATTTTTCGATAAGGCAAAAGTAATGCTTTATGTTGAGTTAAAAGTTTTACATTTATTGTTGATTTTAATGGTCCTAGATCAGTTTTATTGGTTTTTGATTGGTTTTGTGAAGTTACATGCAGGAGTTTGCATTTCATAAGAAAAGCTATTGCCATACTGGAATTTTATCAAGAAAGGGTATAACTGGTATAAGGGTATTTCCGTCGTTATAAAAACGAATCGTTTACGAAATGCGAATTATAGAATCTAAATGAAATCATAAGAAAAGAGTTCATTTAAAATAAGGGTTACTGACTGAGTTCAAATAACGGGAAATACAATAAATTCTAAGACGTGCTTGTTTTTTTATGAAAATAGTGAGTAAAAATAATGCCTCTAATTTCTTAAAACTTTACAAATATTGAATGAAAATAATTCCTTTTCTCCTGCTATTCATAACTTTTCTTTGAAATATGATAGTAGTTTTTTCCAGCATTGTTTTTATATTCCTTTATTTCCTTTCTCTGCATCAATGAAAATCTGTAACTGGGACGTTTGCCAATTTTTAATGAGTCGGAGATTCGGGATTGCGATTGCTTTTCAGAACAAAAAGTTTTCATCAAATGTGGGACATAGCCAATTAAACTAATTAGCTCTGATCAGTATCGTCGTTAAATGTTTTAGGAATAAAGTGACAGTATTCTCTTTCATTACTTTCATTTTATACCCTTTGATATTTGATGAGAAAAAGTGTCCTCGAAATAATCCCATAATGTTTAAATTATTCATGCTGCATACAAAACGTCGCACAAACGAACCCGTTGATCATCTATAGTATTCTTAGATATGGGCGTTTTTCCTCTCTCATGTTTTCCAAGCGTGCGTTTTTTGAGCTCCGTAATCATAGGGTAACAGTGAAAACGATTGAACAAAGAAACCTACGGAAAAAAACGTGCAATACAATTGTTTTTCTGATAGCACATTTTTTGATGGACTTGGTGTTTTTACTGCAGAATTCACGGCCCAAAAGTTGTAACTTGTATGATCACAGAAATTATAAAACGAAATGAGTATTCATGGTTAGGTTGTTATGTTGAATACATTTCTGTTGAACCCACGAAGTAAATCGATTCAGCGTCGTTATTTGTCGCACACAAAATACAAGCCAAACATTCCCGATTGAGTTTTCCTAACACAGTTCGAATGCCCACCTATAGTGAGTGCCACGAAACGAATGAGAAGCTGCTGACTTGGCTTCAGTAAGGTAGATTGGATCTTATTATAGTTTCAGGATGAATTCAGCAAAGTCATATTTTAATACAGAACTGCCTAATCATTCTTTAATCACATATGGATGTGAATATGAGAATCACAACGCTTCCTGTCAGGCCTACACATGCATTAGCAGTGATAGCAGTCGGTAGTTCTCGAGACATTTGCCTGGCCGCGTCATTTCTCAAAATGACAAATCCTACTTATTTTCGCTTCAAGTTCAAATCTGACTGACTGAGAGTGATGATACATTCACCATGCATTCAATACAGCATAAACTATTTGCAAACTCATTCATCATGTATACCCACACAACCAGAGATGCTTACATACCTAGATTAAAAAATATATAAATTCCCAATGTTATGACCGAACTATCAGTTGTTCGTGTTGATTTCCATTGCATTAAAAGGGAATAAAATTGTTTCCTTGTCTGGGTACACTTTTAAATAGAATTGAATAAATCAAGATCCGAGTTCATGTAATTTAAACTAGGTTTCCCTTGCTAGAAGCAAACAGAATAAGAAATTATACTTTAAATCCCATTAGACAGATGGAACGTACACAGTAACTTTGTAATTTGTAAACTCCATCCTCTTTGTGTTATAAAGAAGACCTTAAAGGATCAAAAAGAATATTGTAGCCAAAAAAGTTACCAGCTTACGCTCAACTTTTGTATTTCAAAGCACTATGATGAGTCGTAGTCGCAGTTTTGAAACTTTAGAATCACAAACTTTTTGGTTTTCCTCTCTGTTTCTTGAGCTGCAAATCTAATTCACTTTATCATTCAATGTGCAGAGGAATTTACATTCTTTTCAGCCGCTGACAGACGTCAAAATAAACGGTGTGAAATTAATTATTCGTATTCCCATTTCCACAGAACTGTCTAGAAGCAACATTTTAAAGTGAGCAAACTCATTGTGATCTGTATAGATGATGGGATAGACAGATGGATGATATTCCTCCCTGCGGGATTTTCACTCATATGAATTCTATAAGTTTAAAGTTATGGTCGGACAAGTGGCATTTTATAAGCGGCTGTTGTTTCCCTTTCGAATTATATGCTTACACAATACGCAGAGTTTCCATGGGTACTCCTCATTTGTGAGTTGTTTTGCTGCCGTCAGGTTAGGATTCCTGGTTTATCTACTTCCTTTAACTGTGAACACAGTAACACAGCTATTTCAAGTTATGTAGCCCAATTTGTTTTACACGTGCGTAATAATCCCTTCGCTCATTTTGAACAGTATTTACAGCATTCCCGTTTCCCATTCTAGTATTGGTCTATTCGAGCTGCATACACTTCGAGTATAGTATGTACTCTATTCTCAAAACTCAAACGGACGTCGAATACACACAAATTCATGTCCCATAGCATTGCATTCCCTCCGTTTCAATTCTGCTCGGACTATACTCACTAACATCATCATTTTACGTCCAATTGTAAATGTTTTCCTTCTGATTTACGGGAAAAGGGACATTTCGTTCCTATTCTGAATCATTAATTAGCTGTCACCGTGCTATAATTAAACAACCTATTATTTAGGAATTGTAATTGTGCCCAATCAAGGTTTGCATAAGTTATTAACTAGAGTTTCTCTCTCATTGTCTGAGGAGGGATGAAGAATTTTCGAAATTGCTCGTTTGTGTTGGTGTGCAAATTAGACGACAAACATAATAATACATAGAAGTAGCTACCACGGCAAACAGTGGCTCACCTGTGAGACATATATGCTGCATATAATGTGCATACATATACGGTCGTAGTCTATATAAATGGCAATTGGTAATAGTCTGGTATGTCTACATAGAGACAGACATTTGGGTTGCCTAATTTTCTTTTAAATACATTTGGGAGTTTGCTGGACTCAAAACTTATTTTTTTAGCGGAATAAAAGAACAACTGGACTTAAATTTCAAAGAGCTCTGTATCCCGCAGTTCGTGAGTGAGTGTCGTTGTAGAAGGAAACTTTTTAGTTGAGTTTTGTTTTCTAGTTCAGCTGTAGCAAGTTGCCATCGAACTCAAACCATTAGTCCAAGACCTTTAGACCAAGCTAACTGAAAGTATTAATTTAAATGTGGTATGTGAGAACATAGGATATTGGTCTACTTTATTGCCCGACTCAGAGGAGTCGAGGTTACAGAGAAAATTAATGATTACCACCGAGGATGAGAAGGGAAATCCAAGTTTGGATTTGAGAATTGTAGGCAGGGAAACCTAAAAGCCCCTGCAGTAATTTTCCAGCATTCCCATTGTCTGTTTTAAAGTCTGCTCATTCATCGTTTACTCACATCACACCAGTTGCACAACGTTCAGGAGAAGTGTTTCAACGTCTGTTGAAATGCCCGAGTGCCAGATTTGAAAGAGCGAGCATAAAAAGGCCGGTATAGGAAAGTAGGAATGAGTGACAGCTAATGGATTGGATCGAGTTTTTTTAGACATCGAAAGGGACAAAGAAATCTGAGCATAGTTCCTTGGTACCAATGGTTTGATTGTAATCAATTTTAAACACTCGGACCCACAAACAGTTTTTGATATCAAATTAATTTATTGGTTCATACACAGAGCAATGTGGTTTCCGTGGAATTCTGTACGTGTTCAAAGGCGACTTGATTCACAAAGAAATGTTCCCAGCGCATAAAATATTAACATATTGTCTGGAGGGGTCACAGCGTTCCAGGCATCAGTTTGTATTGCTTGTTCATTCATGTGTTGTGAATAGGGACCCGTCAATAATTACCATTTGTTTGTTAGTCATGAGTGACAGTTAATCAAAATTAGGCAGCAGCGATTGTTTATTTGTTCTAGGTACTTCTAATGTACTCACCCGATTCTGTTACATGCTGCTTCCTTGAAAGTAACTAACAATGAGATGCCGAAATTGAGTGGCGGAGTTGTACATTGTTATATAGCTCAAATAAAGCTCGAGTACTTCAATAAGAACCCCAAAAAATATTAGATCCCCATACGGCCGCTAACTCTCACAGGATCAAAAATTGTATTTTTTTACATGCATTTTTTACACGTGCCACCAAAATCGAAAAAACGGTAAGGGCCCTTAATTTCGAGATTTTTCCCATGTTATTTTCCATAAGAAAAATCGAAAATTGACTCTAGATTTTCAAAATTTGTTTGGTCAATCGTAGCATCGGTATACTTGAGCATTGGGAAGTAATATTTTAAGGGATTGTTGTAGCAGGGAATACGTCGAAGAACATGTTCTACGGGAAGCACACAAATTATGCATAGCAATGTCTGTGACGTTGGGTAAAGCAGCTGTGCAGAAAAGTGCAGAAGACACACTCATTGGTGCAGAGCTGGTGCAGAATATGCTCTGATTGGTCCGGTTCAAATTAAACGCGCGTTTCGTATCTTATGTGTGTTAAAGAAGCAATCAGACATAATTTTATACGGCTTTGCCCTTCTATAAGCAGCTACGATGATTCGTTTTCTATGGTTGTAGGCACTCTCCAAGTCATTTTAAGCTATTCCTCATTTCCCAACTCCGCCACCCACCTAAAGCACCTCATTGTAAGCCGCCTACCAGAGTGGGATGAGTATCACAACTTATATATTAAGCAACGGTTTGGCTCTGGGATTTCTACTAACATTAGGGATACACTAGCAAAAAAAGTACTCGCAATACAATTCGATTACATAGAACCGCCTTCTACACTTAGTCACCATGTTTAAGGACGAAAGGGAGGAGGATAAGTAGTAGTAGAGAAGTAATTTGTAGCATTTTACACATATTGGGTGATTGGCCTCCAACTACAACATTCAGGCAAATCTAGATTCGAAAATTTTAAGCAAGGAAAGAAACGATTGACAGGATAAATGCAACGACGCCAAAATTCTACATTAGATTATTAAAGCATTTAAATTGCTGTGTTGCAGCTTAACGCATCAGCGGCGTTAGAGTTACCCAATAGTTTTTTCACGAATTCGGAAAATGCCTTTTATATCACCCTATAATAACAGACTATAAGTTACCGAGTGACTATTGACTATAACTACTGATAGTTACCAAGACAAAATAGGAAAAATATGGGATTTTTGTAAAAAAATTCGGTCAAGGCTACAGGTCCCTGCGATAAATTGTTGTCATCCAAACCCATTATTATTGTTAGTTAATAGTTAGTAATAGTTAGTATGGTGTATTGCACGTGCCATTTGCTGATAACAAAGAATAGTTAACTAATTGTGATTACTCAATTGTCCTGCCAAGTTTGAGAAAATAAAAAAAAGCGATAAGTCCGGCAAGTATTAATCGCAACATGAAAAACTCGCCACAGCAAAAAGCCATTAAGAAACATAAACCACCTGAAAAACTTGAAAGCAAATAAACTTTTCAGATCCTAATGAAAATTAAATCTAATTATTAATTAATTCATGATAAGCTAACATGGGATTTTAACAACAAAGCAACCCATGGGGATTTTACTTGAGATTTTGACAGGGAATCTACCTATAGGGATTTAACATGGGATTTTCACAGTGAAGCTACCCATAGAGATTTCACATGAGATTTTGACAGGGAAGGAACCTATAGCGATTTCATATGAAATCCGGACAGGGAAACAACCTATAGCGATTTCACATGAAATCCGGACAGGGAAACAACCTATAGGGATTTCACATGGGATTTGGACAGGGAAGAAACATATAAGGATTTCACATGGGATTTTGACAGTGAAGCAACCTATAGGGATCTTACATAGGATTTTGACAGTGAAGCAACCTATAGGGATTTTACATGGGATTTTAACAGGGAAGAAACTCAAGGATTTCACATGAGATTTTGACAGGGAAGCTACCCATATGGATTTAACATGAAATTCAGACAGGGAAGAAACCTATAGAGATTTTATTTGAAATCCAGACAGTGAAGCAACCTATAGGGATTTCACATGAAATCCATACAGGGAAGCAACCTATAAGGATTTCACATGGGATTTTCACAGTGAAGTAACCCATTGTTTTCACATAGGATTTTAACATGGAAGAAACCCATAGAGTTTTCAAATAGGATTTGAACGGGGAAGCAACCCATAGGGATTTCACATGGGATTTTGACAGTGAAGCAACCCAAAGAGTTTTTACATGGGATTTTGACAGGGAATTTCACACTTCTCTGAAAAAAGAAGGAGGCATGAAGGAAGGCTATTAAAATGCCGTGGTAGCTATGAACCAAAGAAAAAACTGGCTACGGCTTTCCACTTTTATGCCTGTATGCTAACAATGTAAGTCCGAAATGTGTTCGCGAGCAATTTTCTTGAAAACAGACTTGAAGTCTTGCTTATACCTTCTAGTATATGCCTACAAAATATTGTAATCCGATGCGGTCATTAAGCTTCACAATAACAAAATTCGTAAAAAAAAATTTAACATGGAGTTAAATGGGAGAAAAAAAGTAGTAAGGGGGGACCCTGTCTTCACTGAATTTTTACATGTTATTTTCCGTATGAAAAATCGAAA
>Ga0210040_10009646_pt1 | contig 11210 bp, 3 predicted proteins | sample CryGeyCG12114_NA_FD_185462 | JGI IMG/M metagenome (GOLD analysis project Ga0210040, IMG submission 185462) | Groundwater microbial communities from aquifer - Crystal Geyser CG19_WC_8/21/14_NA (SPAdes) (version 2) | ecosystem: Environmental > Aquatic > Deep subsurface > Groundwater | place: USA... | reverse complement strand
CATATAAGCTCTTGATGGTTAGCGACACCGGCGATAGTTTAGGACCAACCATCAATCACTGATAAGAGCAGATTCGTCTCGTATCTAGCACACTGACGAGACCGGGTTCTGAAGTTGGCATCAACGATTGATTTACGATCGCGTAGATCTGGAAGTTGTTGACACTGTAGGGCGTGCGCTCCAAGCACGGTCATCTAGACACAGCGGCTAAAAGCGTATGGAGGTGGTCAACGTCAATGAGGGCTACGACATACCCGCGGATCCACGGACCCCTTCATCTTACTGCACTAAGGAAGAGCACCCTGTGCCTTTCCTACTCACTGCGCGATCTCGATGGAGCGTTCCAATTCCCATCCGGAGGAGTGGCTTGATATTCTAGGATACTCGTCGTCGGCTGTGTTACTTCGCACTGGCGTAAAGTCGCCCACAGCTTCATTGCACGGTGGATGCTCTCATCAACTTGCCGGCGGTACAATATCTATATTATCTCCAACCGCTTCAGGTAGTACAGCGCCTTCTATCAAGAGAAACTGTGAAGCCTGTGCACGATCGCTGTTTGGTGCTACTGAGCTGGCCTTCATCAAGACCTCAGTTTCCGTGTGGTGCGCGCATAGCGATGCGACTGCTCAGCATCAAGGAACGGCAGCCAGCCACACACTTTCTCAAGTCCTAGTCGAAGTGACTCGACCTGTGACAAGCAGTAAATTATGCGCATTGAAGACGAGCCCGATGGAGGGTCGAGCGGAGAGGGAAGATTAAAGGAAATGTGAGGAGAGGTCAGGTCGAAAAGAGTCGTCAGCTTCTCTGCTAAGTACCGGCATTTATCTTCGGCTCGAGCTGCCATCCTGTGGCATGCGCCTACAAGAGGGCTATGGGTCGCTACCTTTGTTACGCAGTTAATTAGCGCTGAAACTTGGCACCGGTATAATCGCACTCTTGCTCAGCTGGCAGCAGATCATGTCTGCGCTTCCGTGTCAAATTTTAGTCTTTCTGGTGAGGATCGCATTCCTGATCGAGCTGTTGCGAGAACAACCTTTTGAGGCGCGCGATCAAAAGTGTATCGCTTCACCTATTGACATGCCACCATGTATCGCGAGTGCGCAAGTAGTGTAAGAAGTTGATGCTTCTTCTTTCTGAGGGATTTGGGGGTGTAGTACCATTGAGGCAGACAACTCTGGACAACAGGCCGCCAGTGTTGGTCAGTTTGTGGTTAGTAAGGTATCCTGCGAGACCGCCTATACGATAGCTAGCAAGTACTGAGGATCACCGGAGCCGGATGATCCTATAGTTGACTCTCTGCGTTAGCATTAGAGACGGCTAATGCTTGCCTAATAGAAGTGGAGCATTCTGTGGGTAGAAGTAGAGTGTATAAAGCGAGCTCGATTACGACTCCGTCTTCGTTGGTCCTCTGCGTAAAGCTGTTGTTGTCCGAGATCGTTTAAAAGATTATTATGGGTCTGCAGTATAGTTTGTATAAGTAGTACTAGTTAATCACTAGTTCCTTTAAGCAATAACGGTCCGGTTAGTAAGATAGCTAAGTATCGCGATAATTTATAACTTTTAGGGCTATAAGCGAGTTGCCTATCTGCTTAGACGCTCTTACGAAAGGCTATTAGAGGAGTTGCGGTTAGAATCCGCAGCATATTCTAATCGCCTAAGTTACGAGTAACCGTAAAAGTATAATAAAATTTATATTTACGTACGTAACTACCGAGTAAAGATTATTTTTATCGCTATCTACTTAAGGTAAAAATAGAGCTTTTCGAGCCGAGTCGGCTATTATAAATTCTAGCTAGCTTATAAAGATATTACGGCGTAGTCGAATAAACCTAGAAGTACCTAACTCGCTGAATCTTAAGCTATCTCGCTTAAGAATTCGTCTACCTTTTTTAGTACTATTAGGGGAAACCGAGTCGGTTCTAATAAAAGAGATAAGTAATTTATTTATAAGAAGTAAAGAGTACTCTTACTAGCTTTAAATAGAACTTACTATATTCTTCTAATAACTAAATCGTTTACTTTAGATCTTTCTTATATACTATATATACTATATACTTAATTACTTAATTATCTAGTTATTTTTAATAATTACTCGAATTATATATTTTTCTTATTATAATTATACTTAAAAGATTCTAATTATCTAAATAATCGCGGTACTAACTCTATAAATTTTTTTACTTTATCCTATATACTCTCGAAGCAGGGGTTTTATAATATACGATATTAGGTTTAGCGTCGAAAATCGTTTTCGACTAATCCTATAATAAGAACTACGAATAAACTATAAAACAAGGTAATCCGTAAATATAACTCTAATTATTCGTTCGTTTCTTTTATATATTATACCGTTAGAAAGAGCTCGTCGAGTTATATATAATATATATAGTATATCCCTATTTAGCCTAGCGTAAGTAGGTATTAGAGGAAGAAAATTTTTTAAAAACCTTTCTTTATTAAAGAAACTTCTATAGTCTTTTAACTAGGGTTATATAAGTAGTACCGTTAAAAAGAGCGCGTCGAGTTATATATATATACTATATCTTCTTCTAGATTAAGCTTAGCGCAAGTAAGTCTAGAAGAGAGAGAAGATTTAAAACTCTTTTTTTATTAAAGAAACTTTCTTAATCTCTTACTTATAACTATATAAGTAGTATCGTTAGAAAGAACTCGTTAAGTTATATATAATATATATATCTCGCTATATTAAGTCTAGCGCGAGTAGATCTTAGAGGGAGAAGATAATCTAAAAACCTTTCTTTAGTAGAGGAACTTTCTTAATCTTTTAGTTATAATTACGTAAGTAGTACTATTAGAAAGAGCTCGCCGAGTTATATATAATATATATATCCTACTATATTAAGCCTAGCGCGAGTAGGTCTCGAAGGGAGAAGAAGATTTAAAAACCTTTCTTTAGTAGAGTAACTTTCTTAATATTATACCTATACTTACGTAAGTAGTACCGTTATAATCGGCTTAATTAGCTCCTTCTAACGGTACTACTTATATAAGTATAAATATAATATTAAGGAAGTTACTTATTAAGATAAGTTCTAAATACTTTTCTTTTTAGTAATTTTAGTTACTTAATATTACTTACTTTATATATATACTATTTAGTTATTATATAACTTAAAATAGTTAGACTTATTTATATATTTTAGTTCTAAAGTTATAATATTACTTAACTTCTTTAAATCTCTTAAGTTCTTTTTTCTTCTACGATACTTTCGTTAATTTTAAAATAAGTACTTATTCGTTAAGCGGCGTTTTAACTATATATATATAACCGTTAAATATATACTTAATAGTAAAGTTCTTATTATTATTTAATATCTCTACTAAAAGTTATTATTAATCTTAATAATTTTCTCTTATAAATCTATTTTCTTTACTAAAAGTAATAATATATTTTTTAAAACTTAAATTTCGTATAATAACTAAATATAATACTTAATATATAAACTTAACTAAGTTAGTTAAAGGAGCTATAGACTCGCTAGATTTATCTACTAACCGATATTAACGACTATTAATAGAATTAAGTTACGTATTTAAATCTCGTTTACGAGGTTTAATAAACTATAAAAACTAAACTACTTTTTCGAAAGTATATATTCTAGCTTACTAGCTCGTTTATCTTACTAGTTATAACTTAATTTAAGCTTAATTTAATTCTAGTTTAAGGTAATTCTAGTAGGTATTTAGAATCGTAATTTCTTTTACTAAGTTATTTATTTCCTTAATAGCGTTAGATTAGGATATACTATACGTATTTAAATTTCTTTTTTACCTTTTTTTCTTAACTTAAAGAATTTTAAATATCTTTTACTTTTTACTAGTATTTTACTTACTAAATTTTAAATTATCTTAAGTTAATTTAAGATATTTAAATAAAAAGTTAAGATATAATAAGTAAACTTATTATTATCTTACTTTTATCTAAATATCTTCTTCTTATTTAAAAAACCTTTTTACTTATTAAGACTTATTTATTAATAAAGAAACTATTATATTATTATATAAGTATATATTAATATACTTTAACGCCTATTAACTCTTATTTAACTCCTTCTTCGCCTTTTATTTAATATTATTATCTCGTACGCCTTCTTCTAATACTCCTTCGCCTTATAAATCGACTAGTAGTACTAATTATACTTATATATTATATTAGCTTCTTAAATCTAGCTTTCTTTTTACTTCTTTTATCTCTTAATCTCTTTATTAAGCTAGAAATCCTTAAATATTAGTACTTTAAGTATATCTTATATTATCTTTTACGATTTACGCTCTTTCTCGTTTCTATATCGCTCTTTCTTATTCTTTTCTCTTATATTCTAGCGATAGACGATATACTTACCTTAAGTAGTAGTTTAAATATACTTATAAAGATAATAAAGTTATAAAGAGAGTAAAAGAGCCTTTAAAGGTCGCTCTATCTTTCTAAATAGCGATAGAGGCTCTATAGCCTTTTTAACTATTTATTTAAGCTTCTATAAGCTTAATATCTTTCTTAGCTAATTAAGCGTTTAAATATAAGCTATTTCCGCGATTTTCTCTAAGTTATAGCCTTTTAAAGAGGTATATTATAGTAGCTAGTTTATTAGCGTTATAATAAACCTTTTATACTCTTTAAGGTTTTATTTTTCGTTCTTTATTATAGGAATCTTATATTTATATATATATATAATTTAGATATTTACTACTATAAGATTAATAGTTTAGAAAAGGCTAAAGAAGAATTTCTTTTTTACTTAGCTAAATTGCGTTAAATAGTACTTTTAGAGCTAGTTTATTTAGTTTATCTCTCTTATTATTATATTATATCGCTTAATAAAGATTAGTATTTATAGTAGCTTTATATAAGAGGCTCTAAACTCCTTTAAAGCGATAGTCTCGTTAGTAGAGAACTTCTTAAGTTAATTTCTTTACCTTTCTATAAAATCTAATAAGAAAAACGTAGTAATTATACTTATAACTACGTTTATATCTTATTAGAGCTAAGTAACTACTCTATAAATAATAATAGCTTAAAGAATATTAAAATATAAGGCCTTATTCTCTTTTTTTAGTACTAATAGTTAAAGAAGGTACTTAGTTACTTCTTTTCTTACTATACTAGTAATAGTAATTCCTAAGCCTCTTATATAATAATAGAGCTTCTAGTAAATAAAGAGATTATCTAAATAAAGCGAATATAAGCTCTTCTTCTTAAAGATAAAACCTATAAGTCTAGCTACTACGTATTAAGTTAAATTAAAATTAGTAATTCTTCTCTTTATTTTTAAAGGTATATTAATCTTTATTAGCCTTTTTTAAGTATCTTCTAGGTTTATATCGTATCTATAGTATTCCTAAGCTTAGAGATAGCCTTTATTCGCTAAGGTAAAGATTTTAAAGCTAATAGAGTCGGGTTTTAAAGGTATATTAAATATATACTTACTCTAATCTTAAAAACTAAATATTAATTTATTTATAATAATTTTTAAGCTAAGTTTTTAGTATTTCTAAGAGTTAGCTTAAATTCTTAATAAAATAGGCTCGATTTTCTTTTACTAAAAGTCCTTAGCTAGTTAACTACTAACCTCTTTATTTATAAACTAAATATTAGTAATAATATTATTAAAATAATACTTTAAGATTAGTACTTTAAATAGAGCTTCTTTTAGCCTATAACTATTATTATAAACTAGATAATTAGTTAATACTAAGCGTAAAAGATAGTTAAAGAAGTATAGTAGCTTTAAAGGATTAATAGAGCGCTATTTACTCTTATATTCGCGATTTATAAAGAAGTTAGTATTATAATAAATTATTAGAAGGATATTCTAATTAAAAAAGAGAAGAAAGAGGTCGATAGGCGTTTATTTAGCTTTAGAGAAAGAGAGAAAAGGAAGCTATAGCTATTTAAGGCGTAGATTAATCTTAATAGGTATATAATTTAATAAAGGAATTAAATATTCTATAACCTTTTTTCTCTTAAAGTTTTATAGCCTTTTAATAAAGAGGATAAGTCTAGTATTAAAATAAGAGTCAGTAGTAGTATTATTCTTAATAAAAGAAATTATATAGTCGTTAAATTAATTTTTTTATTAAATTAAAGAAATCTTAATATTAATATTATTATCTTTATATTTTTAGTAATAAAACTAGCTTATTCGCTTTTTAGTAAAAGGTATATTAATATTACTCTTTATAAGATATTTTAAATACTATTAGTAAGAGTTAAAGATATATATAAAGATTTAATCTCTTTTATATACTTTATTCTAGTAAGAGATAACTACTAGCTAAATCTTTTTAGGCTCTTTACCGTTCGTAAAAGAAAATTCTACTAGTTCTAACGTAATTTATTCGATTAAGATTAAAGAAGAGAGGGTAAAGTTAAAGGAGTTAAAAAGTTAAAAAGAGAGGTATACGCGGTTATTAGAGTTATAAACTACGCTATAGTACTTTATACTATATTAACTAGTAACTTATATAAAGACTATCTTTATCGCGAAGCTAATAATACCGTCTTTAAGGTAACTTTAAGCGCTAAATCTAGCGCTAATAACGTTATATTCTTATTAGTAAAGGTTTAAGTTACTAGTATTATCGTTTAGTTAAAGGCTAAATATTATATCTTAGTAGCGACCTTATCGCGTTTTAAAAAATATTCTAGTAGTTAAGGTATAATAAAATCGATACTAATTAACGCGTTTTAACGAGCTAAATCTAGAGCTATAACGTATAAAGAAATCCGATATAGTTTAATAAAGATATAGATAATAATAAAAAATTTAATAATATTAATAATAAACTTATAAGAAAGTCGCGTATTAATAGTATACTTAGTATACTAACTTAAATTTAAGATAATATATTAAGAGTATATAGAATACTAGTTAATTAGATATATATTTAGCTAAAACGCGAAAAAGAGGTACTTTTAAATTCTTATTTAAACGAATACTTTAAAGTATAATTTCTATTTTAACTAAGAAAAACCTAGCGTTATATTATACGCTAGCCTAATTATAGTTAAGTAAACTAAATAAATAAAGCTACTAAGCGGCTAGTATTATATATAAACTAATTAATACTCTCTAAGCTAAGTCTAATAAGATAAGAATATTTTATAAGATTTATATACTTTATAGTAAAATATATAAAACGTATAAAGTATATAAAGGATATATACTACTCTAAGTATACCTACTTATTAAAATAAACTCTTTATAGTTATATTATATTATATACTTAAACCTAGTTAATTATTATTTAAGATAAGCCTTTACTTATATACTTATTCTTTATAAGTTTTCTTATTACGAACTATCTTTATCTTACTTTATTATACGCTTATTACGAACTATAGCTATAGGATAACTACGCTTTAGGATATAGAAAGATCTCGCGAGGAAGCTTAGTACGTAAGAACTTAAGGTTCTATTATATAATTTTCTAAAGAGGTAAGACTTAAATAGCTAAATAGATAGTATAGTACTTTACTATTTAGTTATCTTATAATACTAAGACTTTCTATTTAAGACTATAAGTATAAGTATATAAATATAATTCTTTTCTATATAGTTTTATAGTTTTATAGTTAACTTAAATTATATTAGAACTCTACTTATATATAATAAACTTTACTTTAACTTATTTATATAATATCTAGCTTAGCTTACTTATATAAAATACGAGATTCTACTCGTACTCTTACTAGTTCTATAAAGAATAACGCCTTATAATACTTAATATTATAATCTTAATCGTACTATTATAGATAGAGAAGAGGGAGTCGGTAATAGTAAAGAGAAGAAGTAGGCTTAAGTAATCTATTAGCTACCGCTATCGCTATTATAGAGCGACGCGTTAGTTTATATTATTATTATTATTATTTATACTATTTTTCCTATTTTTCTAACTTATATTAATCGAGCGTTAATCGTTACTTAATCTTTTTACTCTTCGTTTAGTTTTCTAATTATAATACGAAAAGTTATCCTTAATCTTCCTCTTAATAACGCTCGTAATAATCGCTATCGTTACTACTAAGCTTAACTATAACGATACCTACTCTTTATAAAGATATAATTATAGGTAAACCCCTAGTTAAAGAGACGATCCTAGTAGTTTTTCGATTAGTCAAAGACCTCTTCGTTCTAAAGCTTACGAGTCCTCTTATTACTAAGGGTAAGGTAGGTAGAGACCTAAGTCTAGCGCTATCGAATAGGGATAACCTTATAGACAGCGAGGTATTAAGCTATTAACGGAAGGTAGTAGTAGGTATAGCTATAGCGAGAGCGAGGGCGAGGGCGAGGGCGAGGGCGAGGGCGAGAGCGAGAGCGAGAGTAAGAGTAAGAGTAGTAGTAAGACTTAATATTACGGATTTACTATATTACTCGCTAGCGTAGCTACTATATCTTTCGAATAGGTAGATAGATAACTATAATAAATATCTTCTATAATATTATACGTATCTCTTACCTATACGCAAATTTTAGTAGCTAAGATAAGCAATATATACTTTTACAAGGTCACGGGACAGGTTACGTAGAGTGTAGAGTATGCAGTAGGCTGTATACGCCCTAGAGTCACGCCCTTCGAATCGTTCGAGCGCCTGCGCTGTCGTTACTGTTGCAGTATCCACATCCGCATCCATCCCAGCGAGGTCCGTTAGGCTTCTCGGCTGAGTCGTTACTTAATCAAGGCTTCCTTCGTCTAATGGTTGGGTACTCGCCTAACCTTCCGTGTATAAGGTCCAGTCGTCATCTAGTCGTTTCGTAATAGTCCTTACCACTTAGCAACCGAGTCATATGCACGATATCCTAGGCAACGATCATACGCGCGGCAGAGCGCTCGACCAACAGTACTAGTACATATCGAACCTCAGAGCAATGCTTAAAATCACATGTATAAAGGGCTAGAGCTTTGCATATAAGGATGTGCAATGTCCTGTCTTAAGCAAGAAGATTTCGATTACAAGTCTTAATGACGCGTGAGCTAGCCCAACCTAGAAATACCTATCACCGAGCTTACTCTACTCTCGTACAAAACCACACCCCAATCTAACAAGTCTACCATCTATACAAATCTAAGGAATGCAACATGTTCCCAGGCTATCTACTCGAAGTATCCAGTCGTTCTCCTCGAGTGCTATAAGGATCCTAACCTGATTTACCTCGTCGGTGGCTAGGACAGCGCAGAGCAGCATATAAACGAGTGAATCCCCAGCAGCGTCAATCAGGATCTACAGAAGTTGCTCGGAGGTGATATCGATATCAAATGGATATTTCACCTTAGTTGTGAGCCGGGTGAAGTCGTCGGAAGAGTGGTTGAAGGTGCAAGTAGAGAGAATAGAGACATTATTGCGATTAGTAGGCACTTTGTGAAGGAGGCACAAAAGGACGAGTCTGAGCGGACATGGAAGGGGAATATCGAAGCACTTGAGGAATTTATTGATAATGAAGCTAGAAGGAGGGAGAAGAGGGAGGGTGGCTAGAGGCTGGATTAGGGGTACGATCCGGAACATATAGAGGTGGACGCAAGTCAAAATGTGCCCCTGGAGTTTGTGCTCTTCACGAGGTAGGCATCAGTGCAGAAACATCTCCACTTCGCACAGACTAAAGGTTCTCAGAGATATGGCAAAATTCGGGATTTTATTTCTGGTACGGAAATTCGGCATGGAGAGGTTATGTATGTAGCTCGCCCTCGGCAAGTCAAATAGGTTCTTACTGCCCGGGAACCAACCCATTTCATGCATTTTCTGGCTCGTATTGACTTCGAGATGCGGCAAGCATGTCTCGAGCACCATCCTGCTCACTAACGATGCTAAATACCGCTTGAATAGACAGTGCGCAATATTATTAGCAAGCAATGCCTGGCCCCGAACAAAATCATTAGCGCCTATGCGAATCGATATCTGTAAGTTGATACTCACTAACATGGCGACGAAGGGGATGAGATCGATGCTGATCACGAGTATTCGACTGGCGAGAGATCAAAATTGCAACCTGGCCGTCGATTTCACGGTGCATATGTTAACGGTCCAGTCGGAGTCGCAGAACCATCCTAGGGCAAGTAAAACCACAATAGCCGTGCATTAAGGACATAGAGGCCACCGGAGCTGTTCATGTCAATAGAGGTCCAGCGTCAGCTGTCGAGGAGATTATAGTTCGTTATATTGGACAACACCGGTACACCTTTGCTATCAATCTTCGTGAGTCTGCTAGTATGATAATACTCTAATACTGCTCCTTAAGGTTCAACCTGAACAGTTCCTCTTATGCAAGAAAAAGCTTGTAAGAATGTGGAAAACAACACAGTCAGAGAGACATTGTGCGAACGATACACTCGTGGAAAACTTGATCTTCGGCCATAAAGAAGACTGCCCAAGATGGAATTAAAGCCTAAAACCAGTCTTGAGAACAATGAGGATACGCTCAAAAATATCCTATCGAGGTTGTGCTTGTATTCGACGGCACTACTATTCCCTAAGTACAAGCGATATTCTAAGTGATCGTGATCGGTTGAAGGGGAATAAGCTATTGAATCGTTGCTATAGAGTATAAAACTTGTGGTTTTATACACTAGTCTGCAACTGTAGTACCGGGCGATTTAACTGTAGCTAATTGTATTATATAAGTAGTGCTATAAAGCGATAGTTATAATAACGCTATAAAGTAGCTTATAGATAGAATAAAGCTTCTATATCCTTAGAAGGCTGCTATAACTTAGAATAACGGCCTTAAAAGTAGTAATTCTTGCTAATAACCACTTAGTTATTTTAAGTATATAGGCAGGTTAGGGCGCTTTTATATTACTAGCTTAACGGAGTACTAGTATTTTTATTAAGAAACGATAATCTGCAAATACCTTAGCTGCATTAATTAATTACCTCGTAAGTGCTTAAATATCAGTGGTAAAGCCAAAGTACCCTGTAGCTCAGGCGCGATTGTCAGTATGCTAAATCTAGAGCGAGGTAGTTAGCGGGTTTTAGCTATAGTTGCTAGTCGTCGCGCTCGACGCATCGTTTTGCAGTTGCGAGAGCCTAGAGGTCGGCCGCGAGAAGACTGCTTCGCCGACTTTTGTTAGCTCGGTCTTTCGGCTTCTAGTAACTTAATGCGGGGTATCGTAGAGCTGTTCTACGATTACCGCGGTAGGTTAGGACTACCGCGATAAAACCCTATTTACTAAATTTCGTCTACTAATTTCGTCTA
>Ga0210040_10009644_pt1 | contig 11211 bp, 12 predicted proteins | sample CryGeyCG12114_NA_FD_185462 | JGI IMG/M metagenome (GOLD analysis project Ga0210040, IMG submission 185462) | Groundwater microbial communities from aquifer - Crystal Geyser CG19_WC_8/21/14_NA (SPAdes) (version 2) | ecosystem: Environmental > Aquatic > Deep subsurface > Groundwater | place: USA... | reverse complement strand
TGGGCAAACAAATCTTCGGCAAGGGCGAGAGGTACCACTGGGAGTCGTCGTGGACATTTGGAACAATCTGAGCTGAGGAAGCTGAGGATAGAGCATGTAGGAATGAGGGTGGATAATAAGGCGACTTGTTGGTCGCAAAAAGCAGGTTGTTGCACAATGAATGAAATGTTCCCACCTTAGTCTGGAGCCTCGCGTCAGAGTGGGGTTCGCGTTGTTCCTCGCGCAACTTGCTGCTTGCGCAAGCACACATTGTTGTTGCCGCACTAAGATGTCATTCATCCAGAAGTGGTTATGATGAAATGACGGATGGAGAGGGGCGCGAGCTGCCCGGGCTGCGAGACTTGCCTGGTTCCTGTTATCGTGTGGTGGCTCGAGCCAAGCTGGACAAGCTCCGCTACCCACGCGTGGCTGCATCACAAAGGCGCAGACGTGGATGTCTTGGTCTTGACTATCGAGGATGACTACGCAGCTGTCGCCAGCGGTGTGAATGCCTAAGCTGACATGGCGTGAAGGGTGCGCTGTTCTCAAATCAAGCTCCCTCCCTCCCCCGCTATTCGGGCCTAACTTTAGGCAAGTTGTTTGCGATCGACATGTGCCAAGAACGACATCACCAGCGCTCCCATGCTCAAGTCTCAACACCAGCAGCCTACCGTCCACGGATCTACCTTCGCTCCTTCCACGCCTCTTCAACGCACCTTCTTCGCCGTCGTGATCGCCAATAGGAGGCCATCGCGTCTCTCTACTACACACAGTAGAGAAGGCAGTCATCGGCCAGGTTTCGCAGGGCTGCATAGCATCATGTCCTTGTGACACCCGCTATCTCCCGCACATCCACCTCACCACCGTCCACTCGCTATTCCAGAGAGATAACGAGCATACCCCGGCGCGCACGGACGTAGGCACACTGCAACCAGCCGTTTGGGCTCCAGCATCACACCTCTCGACTTGCCCGCCGCGATCCGCAGCTCGACATATTCCTACCCTTCTCCGTATCCTTCATCCTCACCATGGGTAACAGCCAGGGAAAGGAGGCGCAGCCTGCCCCGAGAGGCCATATTCGGCGGTCGAGTACCCAGACCCCCACCTCGCCCACGACAGCCGGACCCAGCGGCGCGTCTCAAGAACGATCCGGAAGCGGCGTATATAGCTCGAGAAACGGCAGGGGGAGCACATCCTTTCTAGGCATTGGGGGAAGCTCCGAGGCGCGCGACCCCGCCCTGGAGCCACGGCGAGAGACCAAGGCCGAGCGCGAAGCCCGCAAGCTGGAGAAGGAGCGGGCGATACGAGCACAAGAGCGCGAGAAGAGTCTGCGTGAGGAGGGCGTAGACGGCGGCTTTCTAGTCACTCTGGGCGTATACACTGGGCCGGAAGACTATAGCAAGCCGATTGTGCGGCAATTGCAGGTATGTACGCTTTGCTAGCTTGACTTCAAACCTCACACATGCCAGATCGAGCGACGACTGGCTCCTTTCTGGAAGGGCCTCGACGACCACGAAGACACCTGGACAGAGCACCAGCTCGTAGCCGTCGTCAACGGACGACCCCTCCCTGCTCCAGACGAGATACCACCCGAAGAGCCGCCCCGACCGAGCAACCATCTCAGCCCAGCATGGAACCCTCGCAGCTCAGAACCAAACCTCAACAACCTGACAGTTCCGATGGGGTCACGTAGCATGTCCCAGAACTCGGATCGCTCGACGAGCCTGTCGCCATCACATCCCGCCTTCTCACTCCCTTCGCCCACCTCCCCAATCGCTTCCAACTCATCATCATCGCCATTTTTCCGAGGACGCGCAAAGACACTTGCTTCGCTGGCAACAGGCTCGCGTAATGCTTCCCAGACCGACATGGCTCCTCAAGAGCTGCAACTGCCCAAGGACCCCTACGTCAATGGGCAACGAATCGAGGCCTTCCTGTACAAGAATACGCTCGAGTGTCCGATTTGCTTCATGTACTACCCACCGTACCTTAACAAGACGCGTTGCTGCGATCAGCCGATATGCTCCGAATGTTTCGTACAGATCAAGCGGCCCGAGCCGCATCCCCCCGAGCACCACGGCGATGCGGAGAACCCCACGCCGGAACCACAAGAAGAGATACAATTGGTCTCAGAGCCGGCCGCATGTCCGTTCTGTGTACAGCCAGAATTCGGTGTTACCTACGAACCTCCACCATTCAGGCGTGGGTTGGTCTACGCCCAGCAGGGTCAGACTCCGATGGGAAGCGCAACTTCGGCGATGTCATCGACTTCTTCACTGAATTCACCAAATGTCACACCGTCTGGTCGCAGAAGAGCCACCTCACTTGCAGTCACAGACAAAACCGTCGTCACAACTGACATGGTTCGACCTGATTGGGCCAAGAAGCTCGCCGATGCAAGATCACATGCGCTTAGGAGAGCTGCAGCCGCGACGGCACTACACAATGCTGCTTACATGATGGGTAACATCCAACAGCACGAGAGTCGCTTTGCGCTTGGACGGCGCAGGCGGACCATGTTCGGCAGCGACAGTGCGGGCAGCAGCGGCGTTGGCACACCTCGACGAGACCGCGAAGGCTCAGCAGGCCAAAATGGGGAGGGGTCCAATGACCTATTTCCCGGCCGCGGCAGTTCGCGTCGTGGCACTAGGATTGACGATCTCGAGGAACTCATGATGATGGAGGCAATTCGTCTTAGCCTGGCGGCCGAGGAAGAGCGTAAGAAGCGAGAAGAGAAGGAAGCTGCAAAGGAAGCGAAGAAAGACACCAAGAAGAAGGCCAAAGAGCTGAAAAAGGTTGCAAAAGCTCAGAGCCGCATAGGAAGCGGTTTCCATCCGATCGAGGTGGACGAGGCCGGCACCGGTAGCTCATCCTCAGCAGGGAAAGGCAAAGAAGTCGACCGAGCTGGCGGCAATGTAGGCTTCAATCCTATGAGCGAGCCTACATCGACCATCAACACTTCATCGTTGAAGGATGACCCACAAAAACATCTGGAAGTCAGTCGCGCCCAGATCCAACGAGAGACATCTGGCTCCGGTAACCCGGCTCCATTCGACCCGTTCGAGGAGCAGTCCCCACATCGCAACGCGCTACGCAACTTGTCGAACGCGTCATCTAGTGCATCCTCGTTCGCAGAGTCGTATCAGACTGGTAACAACAACCTTGCGCCTGGCTCATCGTTTGAGCCAAGCCCAAATGCCTCGGGAGTGGAGTTGAGCCAGACTGACACACCTCCTCAAGGTACACCTGGCACTGAACCCATGTTCAACTTCCAGAGCCTTGCTGATGCCATAACCCCTGAGGAGGAGAGAAAAGATGCAGGCCCGCAATACATTGAAGATGTTGCAGGCGCTAATGACACACATGTGAAGGACTCCTCGAATGGGCACAGCGCTACATCGACAACAGTTTCGACTTCGGACCCCGCCCCGAGTCACACACGGCTCGAGGACAGTTCCTTGACGCTCAAGCCGACCCAGCCCCCGGCGCAAGTAGCGAAAGCGCCGGCGCAACACGAAGAGGAAAGCGATCCTTATGGAGACGAGATCGAACCAGCGCCTAGGATTGAGGCCGTGTCGAATGATCATGCGCATCTCGATCAAAAGCATATTGAGGAAGTTGGCATGATGGGTGGCATACATCATCAAGCTACGCAGTGATATGCGCTTTTTCACATTCGGCGACTCAATCTCATTTTCCTGACTTGACATGTGCATTGTATCGGCGTTCACTTTGGTGTAGGGTAGGTCGGCGGTCTTTTGCTTCTGCCACAACAGCACTGTTGCATTCGCTCACATTCTTTGGCGTTGGAAGAGGGTCTGTCTCTTTTGTCCTCGGCCAGATTGTGCATTGTCGATGGCACCCGCTCTTCTGGGTCTGGCGCAACAGGTTTGTGCGCACATGAGACGGCAATCATGAGTTGAGTGTATGTAGACCAGTGGAATCACACAAGTTTTCCAACTTAAGGTTATGTCAGTATGTCGGACGTGTCTGGTACTTGGAAGAGGGTCTAGTCTTCGAACCATTGCATGATTCCCCCACCAACCCCAATAATCCTTTTTCTACTTTCTGCCCCAAAGGGTACTACAGTTCGGCGATCTCAAGTCGACGAGGTGCGGCTGAATTCAACCCTGCGCCGTTCCCCGGCGCCACATACCTGCCCACTGCTCCCCTCCCTTTCGTACTCTTGCTCGTCGTATCACTTTACTACCTTTCGCGATGCAACGCGTCTCCAAGGCCGTGCACCCTGTCGTTGCTTCTGCTGGGAACGCGCTTGAGGCGCGAAGTCCGAAAAATCTGCTAGACAAAGTAGGGCGCAACATGCCGGCAAGCGCGTGTCCAAACGGCGCCGTTAAATTGCACGAACTATGCGAGCTCTGCACGATGTTCGCTGAACCTTCGGTTTGCCCTGAGGTGGCTTGATGATCCGCTTAATGTCTTTTCATCTTGTCGAGGCTGGCACGGATGCGGGTCATTGTATCCTTCATGCATCAGTTCCAACGATCCTTTCCGTACTTTCTACGCCTCCTATGTCCACCGTCTCCATCATAAAGTCCTCCTTCCCCACGACCATGCCTGTGTTCCCATTTCCCCGGTTCCCCCTACTCCCATGGAACGGGTACCCGTTCGATTGTTGCAGTCTTTTCCGTTCGAACTCTTTCCTAGAGCCGAGGGCTTTTAACGAAGGTATGGACGCGCACCATATACCGAGGTGCACTTCGACCATGGACCAGGTGTTTATTGGGACGGTGTCGTAGAAAGGGTCGGAGGACTGTTGTGGGTGAGTTTGTGCGTTTAAGTGGGACGTGGGATGTATGGTATGGAGCTGGGAAGTGGATTTGCGGTGATGTGTTGTGAGGTTGGACGGGATGGATTTGAGCGAATTTCGACACATTTTTATGCGGAAGTGTTGGATACGTACCTCGGTATAAACGCGCACACTGTAGAGTCGCACGATGGATGCGATACACGAAAAGGTACCGAGAGTGAAGATGCCTAATAAAGCGAGCTTCTCGCGGCCGGGGCGTCGGATGCTGAGTAGCAATTTGATGGGGAGGATGAGGATCCAGATGTCGATCACAATGTTGGTGGAGCTCGTCACTGGTAGGAACATTAGTTGTGACCTGGCTGGTGTGTGATTGATAACACTGGCTTCGACTATTCGAGGTTGTGGTTTTGAGAGTGTGACGTACTGTAAAAGAAAGCCGTGGTGTTGATGCATTGCCCCTCAACAAGCCCAGTGAAGTCCCACATCCTGTGCAACGGTATACACTGCGTGAGCACAACGACAATGCACACAGCGCAGAATGTGGTGATCAGGTAGATCGTGCCTTTGCATAGTCGCTCAAAGGTCTCTTCGACAGCTACATCGATGTACGTCAGCGACAGAAGCCCACAAAGGCATTCGAGGCTATGCAGACTCACCAATACGCAGATAGAAGAACACGATTGAGACCTTGATGGTGTTGACGATGAGGTAGTACAGTATCTCAATACCGACAACCGTCTTGATAGATAAGATCACTTGAGCCTGAGAGACCACTTTGCCGCTGAAGCCCATGCCATTCTCGCGGAGCAAGAGGATTGTGGAGAGGTAGCCGAGGGAGAAAATCAGTGCTACAAGCATACAGTAGTCATCGCGACCGGTGTTGCGTACGATGACTGCGCGTGTGTATGTGCGCAGACTGACGATGATGACTGGGTAGGTACCATGATCAGCTTTCAAGGGAGTCTGGTGATGGGAAGCGAGGTCGGGTTGCAGACTGACTTACCAGACAGGACCGTGAGTGAAATTGATACTCCGACGATCAGGTTCTGCCGAGCTAATCCGTCCGAAGACATACTGACATGTACCAACGCAGTGTATCGTGATAGTTGCCCCGAAACGAGAGCCTGGGTAGGACGAGGAGCAAGCGGGTCCCGGGAACTAAATCCTCGTTGACGTGCCGTGTTGCAAGGACCTCGTCAGGTCAAGCAGGGCAAAGCGAAGCTATTATTTGGAGGATGTTAGCACGCGGCCAGATACGATGAAGCCGCCACAGATCTGCGACATTGTGAGAAGATCGTACCACTATGAACCCGCCAAGGGACCTGGAGTGTGCAGGAGTGTGTAGGATGCTAGCATCCTACGCAATTTACCCCGGATCGTCGTGTTGGGGTTAGCGGATAGCCATAGCGCAATTTCCACTCGGCGATGGTAACCACGCCGACACGGCTGCTGATATCTTCTTGGGAGAGTTACTCGCTTGTGCCCGTCCCGAAGATGTGATGTTACTTGCATAGTAGGACTCGTGCTCGTTGTCAGTATTTTTCAGGTCATGCCTGATGTACCTCCGATGGTTGACGCCAACGGATGCAATACAAAGTAGTTCAATTTTTGCGTCTAATGATGTCTTGAAAGTTTGCGAAATGATTAGTTGGAAAAAAGTGGACATTGATGGGGGGCGATACGAGATTGACCCGGACAGCAGCATCAAGACATAGCCGCCGAAGTTGCGATGATGCAGTGGCTGATAAGCACATGCGTTCCAAGGATCTCCTGCAGGTCCTCCAAAAGCACTCAACGACGATGGGCAAACGACAGGAGAACATGTGAAAGAAGGAGAAATCTAGCAGAGAAAGTGCACTCTCCGGATGAATGGACAAAGAATATACTTTGTGGCTTTTTGTTGAGCACTCCAAGGCGGGAAGCAAACAAAGACGTGTACACGACTCGTGCCAGCTTCTTGAACCACCGGCTTCGTAGGCTAAAGGGAGCTGCCGTCCCGAAACCTGGCTGACGGGGCGATGTGCGGGGATGCGGCAGGGTATGTGGCGCGCGTTCCAATGTTCGCAAAAACACATCTCAAAGGATGAGGCGGAGGAACGCGAGAGATACGTAACCGATGCGGGAGTGAGTGTTGGTCGAAGTTGGTGGCTGAGGAAGGTTTGGAAGAGCAAGAGCAGTTTGGGTGGCTTAGTAAGCACGCTAGCTCATGGTGGCGAGTTCCCAAGCTCGGGAAAGAGCCGACGATCAAGCTTTATTTTACTTTCCGATACGTAACTGTGCACTTTCCTCATAATTGGAGTCTCAAGCCCTACTCGTCGCTGAGAAGAAGCGTCTCTGTCGTGACTGATGAGCCGGTCGCACATTCCTGACCAAGAATTTGGATGTTTCGACATAGAAGTGCGCGCTCAAACTTCGCACAATCACTGCTCTTTCCTATAGTCGGACCATGTTATAGCTTCTCTGACGAGGACAGATTTATGTCGTCGAGATCCATGCTTTTCCAACTCTCTTCTTTGGAGGATTATACATTTATACTCAAAAGTCTGCTCGAGCACCTCGGTCTTGTGTCTCACTGTTCTCATGGCGGTGCGCAGATTGTGATAATTGATGCTAAAGCTCTTCGAGGTGCCAAAGAGGACCATAAGTTGCAGTAGTCAGAACTGTATTTGCCCACCCTAGGAATAGCCCATACGACGAGCATTTCGGGGCGCAAGAAGACGACATGGCGGCCTCGTTCTCGCGATTTTGAACCATCGATCCACAAGTTCCATTTTGGAAACCCGCTCTTTTCTCGCAATTCTTCGAAGCTTTGGACTCAACTCTCGCAGCTCGAGCCATAATAGATTGGCTTGGTCTTTTTGCTCAGACCTCGCAGACACATCGACATTGATATTGGTGGTTTGGGCAGCCATCATCCAGGCTTGGGCGTCTTTACGGATAGAAAAAACGCCGTCTCAGACATGCGGCAGTCCCGAAGTGGTTTTTGAGATCCGAAGAAATAAATGTAGACATGATGTAGTAAAGGCTGTGGGAATGATGGTGAAGAATGCGAAGGAGAGGAGTAAAAAGGGCCATATATTCCAACACTTCAGACGGCCAGACTCAGCATGCGTACGCCTTTACTGCGTTGTGCAAAGCCCGGCAGCGCAGTCTCATGCATCCGTCATGATGCAACTTCGTAAATCGGATATCTCCATGTCGTAGTTCATGCTCCATTTCTAACTCCACAGCCGAGCAAAACCATAGCGCTCCTTCTCCATGGATTGTGCAGGTACGGCAGGATTTTGAGCGCATGGCTGATAGGCGTCGACACTTCCGAGAGGCAAAGGAGGCACCACATTATAAGCTTGCGTACGACCTTTAAACCGATAAACAGAGTTAGATGCTGGGCAACTCGTCAAAGCGAATGCCATTATATTGAACGCTCAAAGCCGAGAGAAAGACTCATATCGGCGGATCAACGGTTCTTTCGACATCGATCTTGCCCACATAGTTTTTGCGAAGCCGAGCAACTATCTCATACCATAGTGGTCGAACATTTTCGTCGAAATCGAGCTCGTCCCAGATCTTTCACGATCCCGAGCGTCCCTTCTTCATACATTGGCAGCGGAAGTCTATTGGAAAGCACGGAGTCCTTCCATGAAGGATATGGTGCGAGGTTTCGAGACCGCATGTTGCTCTCTATCGAGCCAGACTTCTTCTCCATTCGGGTATCTTTCAGCAGTTTCAGCTCACCAGCACGCCATAGGGTCGCGCTCTTGTGTTTTCGAAACGCCTCGCACTTCTCCATATAAGTGTTGTGGGACCATTCCCAAGGGCATACATTCTGTGCGAGCTTCTCGTACAGACTTGCACAAAGCCAGTGTTCCTTTGTATTGTCGAATTTTCGAAAGAACCTCCATGGAAGCTTCGATACGCTGATTTGAAAAGAAAAAACCGCATTCGCGCACATGAGTGCAATGCAAGTACATTTTCGAAGGGCCAGGAGCGGCGAAGTTGGTCATAGGCACCAATGCTCGATACTTTGGAGTTGAAAGGGAAAAGTTTTGTGATTAAGGAAAACAGGAGAGTTGGAAGAATTGTTGGCTTTTATACCCTCCAAGAAGGTTGGGCACGTGCTCCCACTCGCCCATAAAACAAGCAGTGCCGGAACCATGGAGTTGATGATTAATGACGATGTAGAACAGACCACAACCAAGTTGAACGTATCTCATCTAATTCTCGTCTTTCGCCCGCTCTCGCGCTACTCAACCACTATACACATGCAAATCTAAAACCGTCAAAGTGACCGCCCGGCTATGCAGACAGTCACCATGCATCCCAACCTAGATAACTAGAAAAGACATTACGCATAGGCAGTCTCCTCAATGCATTCTCTTACTCCCGCTTATACTGCGTCGTCGGACTCCTGAAGGGATTCGTGCTGCTCGTCATATTCGGGTCCCATCGCCTCTCCCCAGGCTCCTGCTCTTCAGTCACAGTGGGGGCGCGCGGCCGAGTACCCGAACGAGGTGGCGGGACCATGGTTTGGAACTGCGCTTCTTCAAAGTGACCTGTTGAGACCGAGTTGGGTGAGCCAGGAGCAGTGCTGCGCGGCGCTGGCGGTGCGGGCGGCAGCATTGATGGCGGGCCAGGTGGTGGTGCGTATTGCGATGTTACTAGTGGTGAAGGGAGGGGTGGCATCGCGCTCTGTTGCCGCGACATGTCCCCAGAAGGACGAGCGGCGTACGGCGACAGTGTAGTACCGCCCTTGCGCTTGCCAGCGCTACTGGCCTTGTGTAGCAGACCGCGCACCTCCTCCAGGTCTGGCCGAACATCCGTGCTAGGGCGTCCGATGGTGCTAGCATCGTCGCGCGCACCCCATGTGTCGTCGCGAACGGTGTCCACACCAGGTCTACGGCTGGTCAAAGAGTTCACTGCATCTCCTTCGCCGGCGACACCGACACCCAGGTAGTCGTTACCAGTAGACTTGCCCTTGTCGTTGCTATCTTCGGGCTTGTTCAGCGGATTAAGACGCTTAGCATCCGCGTTGTCCTTGTACTTCTGGTATGCCGCAATAGCGTCGACAGGCGGAACAGCTACAGACCAAGTTGGCTTATCGGCCGAGCCCAGCGCAGCATCTGAACCACCAGGACCGGCGATGGGGACCTTACGAAGGGCCAAGACCAGAGCGCACATGAATTTGGATCGTCGTGCAGTGCGCAGAGTTTCGTTTGACCAGTTGCTCTTGTGCAGGATTTCCACCCGCAACTCGAGCTTGTTCATCTCGGCGATGCTGACAACCTCGATCTCAATGTCAGGATGGAAGTCGCGGCTGTTGGCCGGATCCCGAACGAACGAGATCATCTCTTGCTTGAGTGCGTTGACATCCTCGAATGACGTATCGAAAGCGCAGAAGACGGATACCTGCTCCCTCATAGCCTTGCTTCGCGTGATGTTCTCGACCCACAAGCTGTTAAGCACAATATTCGGAATTTGAACCGTCTTGCCATTGGTGACTCGCTTGAAGACCGTGTACAAGAGTGCGATGTGTTCAACAGTAAGCTGCTCCGCGGTGATGTCGACGCGGTCTCCGATATCGTATGGGTGCTTAACAAACAAGAAGATGCAGGAACCGAGGACTTCTTGAGCGGTCGTGGCGAAGACGAAGGACAGCGAGAGGAGGGCGGTAGCAGAGGTAGTCAATGTTGCGCGGAACCCTGGGGCAAGGAACGCAATGAACACAAAGATACAGATAATGACGGCGATTGTAAGCACGAGTCCATCCAGAGCGTTGATGGCCTGATCCACGTCGTGCATGCTCGTGTTGAGAGACTTGCGCTGCCTGGCGTAGTCGGTAACAGTAAGGATCATCTCGTCAAGACTGATGTCGCCGTTTCCGTCCCGGTCAAGAGATGTGAAGCACTCCTCGGCTTCGTCCTGACGGCTAGGGCCCATGACCTCTACGAAGTCCTCCATCGTGAGCTCGTTCCTGCCTTCAACGACGAAAGACATCCAGATACGTCGAGCAAGGGCTTCCGAAGACTTGTTTCTCTCAAGCGCCGTCAGAACAATTGAGTGTGCTGAGTTAGGATCGAAAACCTTCTTGCCGGTAATCTCAGATGCGATGGTGCCGAACACGGAGGTGATCTTATCTCCAATACGCCCAGCGTCTCGACCAACTTCTTGAATCAGACGCAGAGGCGTGTGACTGCCCGAGCGGCCATGTTTCGCAGTCCCTTTCTTGCTCCCAAGCCCAAGGTCCAGAATTGTGTCCTGAATGATGTAATCCTCCTCAGCAAACTCGTTGCAGTACGCGGGAAATAGTGATCGCGACGTATCGTAAAGCACACCCAAGAGATAAACGTTACGCTTCGACTCCTTGATCTTAGAATCAAACTGCTTTCGGTGGTAGCTGATACTGATCAACTGGATGAGGACGCGTTCGGCGAGAATGATGACGGTACAGACGAGCAGAGCGAGGA
>Ga0210040_10009642_pt1 | contig 11211 bp, 2 predicted proteins | sample CryGeyCG12114_NA_FD_185462 | JGI IMG/M metagenome (GOLD analysis project Ga0210040, IMG submission 185462) | Groundwater microbial communities from aquifer - Crystal Geyser CG19_WC_8/21/14_NA (SPAdes) (version 2) | ecosystem: Environmental > Aquatic > Deep subsurface > Groundwater | place: USA... | reverse complement strand
CATGCTTCAAGGGTGTCTGATTTACTTTCAGGAAGATTAACTACATCAAGGTTATCATTATCATCATTTAAAAAAATCGGCTGCTCGTTTGGCAAATATAGTTTGAGCCTTATAACTGCGTGAGAACGGCCATGCATATGATAAGCATTTAGATGCCACATAGCTTCTGGCGCACTAATATAGCGACTGTCAACAAACTGTTTAATTTCATCATGATTATAGTTTCCATCTGCATCAATATGTTGAAATTGAAGCACTGCTCTATCGTGGCCTTTGTGAACATACTTAAAAAAATATTTGATTGACTTGATAGATGCACATACTTCAACATTTATATGGCAGTCGTACTTAAGCAACAAATATGGATTGTAAGGAACCACCCAAGAGTTGTCTATCTTAATGTTTTTCACAAAATATGAGTTATTTGACCTCCGTCTACGATAGACTGGATAGCCGTCAACATTTGGATTAGTGGTTTCAATGGGTGGTTTAGGGAATTTTTTTGAACATTCATTGTTGCTCATACATGGGCTATTGCTGTTAACTTTGCCACATGGTCCATGAATCATGTGAGTCAGTACTTTCGATCTCAAATTCTCATTTAAATCGACGCCATCAACAATATTTGGTTCAGGAATTTCAGCAGAAACAGCTTTGTCAATAAGCTCTGCTGTATGCAATTTATCCTTTTCGTCCAAAACAGTTAATATGTGAGCATGAGGAAGACCTCGTTTTTGAAATTCAATAACATGAAGATGACCAACGACTTTTCCGAAAATATGATTATATTTGATATCATGCAGAAGCTCTTTGAGTTTTAAGTCATATACTCGAGCGACTAAATCTGGTCTGTTTTCAACTTTCTGATTATGTTCGAGATTATCCACTATTTCTTTCCATTTAGGATTGCAGGTCATTGTTACAAATAAATCAGGTTTTCCCAATTTTGCAACAATTGCCATTGCGTCGTGATAATTTTGCTGCATGTTGCGTTGACTACCCTGAAATGTGGAGGGTAGTGCAACCTTCCGACCTAATGGAGCACCAAGCTCAGCACCACGTGCAATTATTTGTTTCTGAAGGTTTGCATAGCTTTCAACTCTTAATTTAGACTGATTCTGTGCAGCAAATTTAAGTCTGCTTGCTTCAACTTTGCAGTATGAGTCCACAATGAACATCTGGGTTAACTTACCCCCATTCAGAATTGGATTAAATTTCTCACGTATTGCAAGTCTGTATGCATAATACTGAAGTTGAGTAACCGTTTCACATCTTCCTCCGTTCGTGCCAGTATGCTTAAGATCCTTATCCCATCCTAAGCATCCGTATGGAAAAAATACTGGATATGTATAGGAGTCTAGCATAGGGTGTATAAGATTAATATGTTCCCTATCGACACCATTTTTGTTGTGAATTTTAATGTCACGATCCCAAGGCGGTGCCCATCAGCAGTGTCAAAAACAACTGCTATTTCATTTGAAACTGGAGCGTTGTAACGCCTTTTGTCTTTACTGGGATCACTTGGAATGAACATTCGCACTGCGGTTACATCTCCTGAGCTTTCTTGAACTGAGTTGATTACTTCAGAAAGCATTCGATAAGATTTAGCTATAGCATTAATATCGGTAACTAATCTGGACAAAGATCTCATAAGATCTGGATTACAGTCAGCGTTAGCTGCATGTGATAATCGATGAGCTAATGCTTGATTCGAGTCCAATACATAGAGTTTGGCATATTTTGTTATACCATTAGAGCTGTTTCCCACATCTCCCGTTTGGTGATAAAACTGTCCATGGATTCGGTAACAGTATGGACCATGTCCAGGAGGAGGAGCAATATTTGCACCCATCGATGCAAATGCTAACGAATTATTCAATTGTAAAATATTCGTCATAAAGTTTTGAGAATGCTCATGTACACCTGTCATTAGGTTTTTAATGTCATCATGAAATTTAAGCTCTGGGAGTACAACTTTCCCGCTTTGACAACATGAGCTGAATGCATTGGATGCGTCATGTGTTTGTTTTTCAAAATGAAATGCGCCACATTTGGAGCATTTAAAATCAAGTTGTCCGCATGTATACAATAAATCAGCGGAGTTAGGGTGGTTAGAATACGACTGCAAAGCAGCCGGTTCTTGAGCCGCCCTTATTATTTGCCGGGTACGATACCTTCGGCGATTGTTTTCTCTTCTTTGAGAAATTTGCTGTGGCGTCAAATTATTGCGTCTTGAACGCTGCAATTCGGAATTGCGCTCTCGAATTTGAGATTGTCTTTCAGCCGACAGATTATTGCGCCAGTTTCTATTATATTGACTGTGAGCATCACGGTCAATGGAATCGTCGTCGTAAGGACGCTTTTCACCTCGTCTGATATCGTCAGTATCTTGTAAGCTGGCTTGAAAGACATTTAATCTACTTTGAATAGAACTTCTTTCTAAACCGTGGGACATTATAGTATAATTGAAGAGCACCATGATTCTGATTTTAAAAGTTGGGATGAATTTTCAACGACTGAAACAATAGAAAAAACTAACCATGTATTTTGGCAAAAATAACTATTCAAAGAAAACATAAGAAACGTTATAACTGTTATATAACTGGTATATGAGTCATTGCAGTTCCTCAAATTATTATTAAGAGAAATATTTGACGGCTTAGAACAAATCCTTTCAGAAGGGAGTGTTGGAGAATAATTGCTAAGATTTTAGTCAAAATTTTTCTAAAAACAGATAATGAATTGTATCAAGTTGGCCAGATGAGATGAATTTTGTGTGAAGAAATTTTGGACATTGCTACCAGTAGTGAGGCCATAATATAAGTTTGCACGATATAAGGATATTACATCAGCTGGATATGTATTGATCATTTAAAAATGGGCACGATATTGAGATGTGTCTCATGTTAAATAATAAACTGATGATGATGATTTCATTCCATTCTTCTCATACAATGGGAATTTTATCCTTATGAGTTTTGCTTGGTTCATGTTGTACATTTAGAGTTAGTCAGAGAGTTGTGAAGATCTTGTTTCAAAAAGTTCTTTCACTCTTGAGCATTCGCTTTAGGTGGTGTGCATATTATTATGTGTTATTATGCAACATCATGTCTGTCATGGAGGAAAGTGAAGAAATTGGTTGTGTTTCGTATGTGATGATATATGATCAATTGGGAATCATTGAAACCATTCACAGACCATTTCTCCGAGAATGTGGCATTTTTATCATCCAACTGAGAAACAGAGAAATTGTCTTTGAATGGTTTCAATGATTCCCAATTGATCATATCATTACATAAGAAACACGAAAAATTGCTTCACTTCCCTCCATAAGAGACATGATGTTGCATAATAACACATAATAATATGCACGCCAACTAAAGCTAATGCTAAAGAGTGAAAGAATTTTTTGAAATATGATCTCCACAACTCTGATTAACTCTTGATGTACAAAAAAATTCTCTTATGCTATTATTGGTTTGGTAATGTTTATGGTCTTTTTACTGCCCAACTTTCTCCCAGCACCGAATTTTCTCTATGCTACGGTAAGAAAGGTGCTGGAAGAAAGTTGGGCGATAAAAAGACCACAGCTTAGGAAATTCACTTTGAATGGTACATAGTGTATTTTGGTATTACTGGAACGTAATGGGGTGATTTGACATATTAAAGCATGTGTTGACTGCAACCCAAGTAGCAATAGTATTAGACTGGTGTCTCTAAATGTTTTGTTCACAGTCAATTCTGTTTGGAGTAGGGTCGTATTGGAATTGACTGTGAACAAAACATTTTAAAACACTATTCTAATACTATTGCTACTTGGGTTGCAGTCAACACATGCTTTAGTATGTCAAATCACCCCATTACGTTCCAGTAATACCAAAATACACTATGTACCATTCAAAGTGAATTTCCAAAGCTGTGGTCTTTTTATCGCCCAACTTTCTTCCAGCACTCCTTTCTTACCGTAGCATAGAGAAAATTCGGTGCTGGGAGAAAGTTGGGCGATAAAAATACCACAGCTTTGGAAATTCACTTTGAATGGTACATAGTGTATTTTGGTATTACTGGAACGTAATGGGGTGATTTGACATACTAAAGCATGTGTTGACTGCAACCCAAGTAGCAATAGTATTAGAATAGTGTTTTAAAATGTTTTGTTCACAGTCAATTCCAATACGACCCTACTCCAAACAGAATTGACTGTGAACAAAACATTTAGAGACACCAGTCTAATACCATTGCTACGTGGGTTGCACTCAACATGTGCTTTATAGTCACTATTACGGCATATCGAATCTTACCATTACGTCCCAGTAGTACCAAAATACACCATGTGCCATTTAAAAGGAATTCCCAAAACTATGGTATTTTTATCGCCCAACTTTATTCCAGCACCTCTATCTCACCGTAGCATGGAAAAAATTTGTTGCTCGAAGGAAGTTGGGTGATAAAAGAACCACGTTTGGGAAAACGAATTTAAAAAAACTCACCAAGGAAACTGTTGAAAATGAAATGAGCTAGTTTTCTGATCAAATGAAATTTCAAACGACTTGCCAACGAACAAAGGAATCAGTGGAGTAGACCAAATATGCCTAAAAATATTTAAAACGGATATTTGAAAAGGATTATTTTTAAAATTTTAGTAAACTGATTATAAGGTTTATTAACTTGACTCACCAAAATGCAAATCCTTTTAAAGATTTATTGTGATAGAGCCAAATAATCTTCTCGATCAATTAGATTTTTCTATTTCACCAATGTCGGAATGGTTATGGTTTTGATGACGGCCAACCCTTTTTCCTCTAAAAGTGCCTACTAAAGTTGAAAAAGAGCATGTATTAAGCAGGACTAACTAAGGGTATAATAAAGTTGCTGGTATGGATGCATTGTAAATTAACTTTACTCACCTTTTTTTTTTAGCTTTTGTTGTTGTTTTTTGCTGTCGAATAATAATTTAATTAGCGATTCGTAGAGTAAAAATAAACGATGTGTCATCGTTGAATAATAATCCCAAACGAAAATGACAGTGAACAGAGAAAATTACTCTTTGTTGACATAAATTTGGAGTTCACTGGCATTTTATTTATTTTTTTCCATGGAAACTGTCCAGTGACACGAAAATTTTGGCTTAGACGGATAATGGTATGATATTCTATAAGACATGTTATGTCATACGTTTTTTTAGCCATTCGCTTTATGTAAATTTTTCTAAAGATAATTTCGTATAACGTAGCAAGAGAGAGTCTAAAATACGCCCAAAATTTGTGTGTACATTGCATCGTCTATAGTTGGTTTATCTACGCTCTAACTATTCTAAAAATTTGCTTTTCGTTTGCTTCACTGCTTAGTAAAACCTTGAATAATAACGCAATAGAATGAAAAATTAAAAAATTTTACCAAAAGTTCCATATTAGCATTATATCAGACATAAATATCGGTAACCTTTGATCACTAAATCACATCAAATCGTTTAGTCCAGGAAACTGAACATGAGATTTCAATTTTTACCTATTGAAGCTTGAACAAGCAAAGCAAATTGTCTCAAAATAATCAAGTTTAAAAATCTCTCAAAGCCTAGCTACTATTCAAGAGCTAAAGTTTAAAACCATATTCTTAGCCAGCATTCCGACTTCCGCCTTATTACTAAATAGCATAATATATATTAGTGGATCTGATAGTAAAAACTTTTCACACAGATTTTCGTATCACGACCGACTGAGAGTGTTTTTCACATAGATCTACAGTTAGAAGCATAAAATTCTGGAGCAGAGAAAGAAGTCCCTCAGTATCAGTCTGTCAGCCCCGGTGAAAGTTCCTTTTAGAAAGCTGCTAACCAACTGTAGCCAAATAGCCCACATGTTTGATTTGGTCTTAAGCAAATAACATAAAAAACAACTTTACAAGGAAAAACCAAAGTGCAGTTAGTTTTTTGTGCAAACTTTATCTGTTATATAAGTTTGGTTAGTGATTTCCCATGCATATTTTTCATTTCCTACATTATTTTTAAATTGCAAAACTGTGTTAAGTCCAAGTGAAGGAAAAAAAGCGAAATATTTTATCTACTGAGTGAGTGATTTACTTTTATCACAAATGGGGAATGAAAAAAAACTAATGAATTTGAGTTACTGGTTCACCGAACTGTGGAAATATAGATAATGTGCTTTTGCATTCATCGTTTGGAAAAAAAGTAAGTAATGATAATAAATAACCTCCTAGTTCTTTGGGTGGGTAGACCGGTTCCTTTTTTTTTTACTTTTCTAAGTAAGACACTAAAAGCAATCTATGTAGTTATGACTAGAACTGGCAGCTAATTGTACCGTTGTCTCAAAATTTCGGGTTTTCATTTGAGCGTAATTATTCCACCTATATTATAACAAGATGTGTGTTATTCAGAGACCCTTGTTTTGTTTAGTTAATGAAAGTATGAATTCATGATTGCTTATGTAAACAAAAACATGCGGAAGTCAACAAAAGTCAGGTCGCCAAATATCTGCCTTAAATCCAATATTGTGACCTCGGAAGCATTTTGCCAACAGTGAAGGTATATTTTTGGGAAGAGAGTTATTACCTATCTGAAGTAAGGGGACTCAAGATATACTTTATGATGATTGTTTTAAAATAGTCAAGTGAAGTATAAAACTTTGGTGATGAAATGATTGAAAATTGATTATTTACAGCCAATAGTTGTTTCTAACAAATTAAAAATGGTGGCTGAATCTTCATCATTATTTGGTCGCAGCGTTTGTTTTGTTACTCTTACCTGTGTACTACATAGTATCGGAGGTTTAATACGGGGCTACGGTGCATGTATTAATTATTATCATACAGTTAAATTCTTTCTTCAGAGTCTAGAACCGAAATGCAGACCAAATATACTGCTTATAATTAGCCTGTTTTTCTTCAATAATGTAATCATCAAAGCAGGTATCATTGAATTAAGCTCATATAAGTAATAATTCCTATTATTAATTGGAAGTATTGTACGCTTCTTTTGAAGTGAGAGAAAAGACAAACGCAGAGCACGACACTATGACTATAGTCATACTATAGTCATAGTATACTTTGCATCAAGCTTGCAATGCTAAATCGCAAGTTTCCCCTCTACCTACATACCTAGTACATTTTCGTCAACTTTTGAGTATTACATTCTCTTGTTTCAATGTCGTCAAATATTCGAATAAAATTTTATGTGATATGATGTTTGTGTGTGATGTTGTGTAGACGTCATATGTCTATTGTTGATGTGATGTGTCTCGACCCTGTACTTACTACATGTACAGGCAGACATTACAAAGTTTGATATTCACACCGCGATTGTGTGTGGTATTAACAGTGGCAAATGAAATATCCAAATGAATTGCCAACCTAACATCCACTCAGCGACTTGGTTGAAAAACTTTCCAGATTAATATTACAGAATCAATATATTTAATATTTTGAAAGCGTCAATTTAAATTATATGCATTGTCGCTAAGCTCACGCTTTGTTAGGGCAGACACGAATGATTTATTAGAGTCAATTAGGTTTATGTTAAAATTACCAAAAATTAGACTTTTTTTGCGAAAAGCATTTTTTTAACAAATTGTAGAAAATGATGCTTCAAAATTCCGGAGATTTATAGTGAACCGTAGAAAATTTTTCACAAAAAATGATTTCGAAACGCGTGGTTTGAAGCGAACCTTAATTTCGCTTGATCTAGTACAAACATGCTTTTTCATTAAATACGATTTTATGTTGATGAAACTTGGCGGCTTTGATAGTCTAAAAATAACTTTTTTCATCTAAACCGATAGGAAAATATTACTTAAATATCAAACTACTTTGCCTCTCCGGCCCTCGTGAAGATTCTTGTTTTGCACCTTTCTGCACTTACTAACTCACCTTTATAAATTTAATTATTTTTGCACCACGTTCATTTGAATTTTAAGTGAACTGTGTTTCATTCAGCACCCATTCTTTTATTATATTTTTAGCATTGGAATATATCTAATTACATTTGCTTGCAGCGGTTTAGTTGTTCTTCATATCAATAATCTGATCAGTAAACAATGGAAGAGCTGCACTCACAAAGAATGATTGATGAAGGTTCCATCTTTTTTGAAGTTGTACGCCGCATAGTATGCTTATTGTAATAAAAAAAAATTCATTCCTCGAAGAGGACATGTCTGGGAGCAGAAAGACTTACTACATGCCAATAAATAAGACCATCATTCCATTATTTGACATTATGATTGTGGCAGCTGGCATATTGGGTTTTCCAAAACTCAGTCAGTTTCCTGACTATGAGAAATGCAATGGCTGCACAAAAAACCCAGCCGGAAGCATGATGAATTTCCCATGACAGCAATTTATATGCATCTTGTCAGGAAGACATGTTAAGCCAGAACAAGTCATAGTAATCACAACGAGGAAATATTATTTGTTTGGTTTCAAACAAGACAGATACTGTACTGAGCAATATTGAAAGTAGCCCCATCTTTTGACATCGAAACAATTGGAAGTACTAATAGAGTATAATAAAAGATATCGTACACGTTGCGTACACATGTTTGAACTCCCATGGCAAGATTTTCAAGACTTCTACTTTTCATAGTTCAGAAAAATTTAATGTCCCTTGTGTTGTGCACTAAATGAATCTAAATAATAAAATATACTTTGTTACTTTTCAGACCCTGCTGCGGCAATGTGCGAAGCACATATTCCTAACTAGTAAAACTTGATTGTGCCAAATTGTGCTACAAATCGACTGTCTGCTATGAATTTCTTCATCACTATTTTCAAGACGATCCGCATATTTGCACAGAAGTTTTATAATTTGATCAACACTTTGCCATCTAAAAAAAATCCGGCGCACAAGTGTGCATAGTGAGTTTTCTTTGATTTAATAGTTTGAAAAGTTGGGTTCCTAAAGATGGCACTTCTAAACACTTCTTCATTCACTCTCGACGAATGGGAAAACGACACTGTTTTTATGAATGCTCAGTACACAGAAATCCAATTTCAAAATGAAAGGGCTCTTTCCACATCTCTTCCCATGTCCTCAGATTATCATGAGCAGTTTTTCAATGAAAAGTCCAATAGTCTTGGACTGATTGAAATTTTTTGGGTCGTTCTCTTCTCCACGATGCTATTTTGTGCTGTGTTTGAAAATGCGCTGATGATTTGGATCGTCTTTGGTGAGAATATTATTTATTTCCTATAATTGTACTATGTGCGCCGAGCATCTAACAAAATCCGTCTTCCATTTTCTTTAACAATTTATGTAATTCAAAAGTTTAGGAGTTACCTTATATTAATTATTTGCTTTATGTAGTTTGTGAATAGTAAATTAAATATTATGGCTCAATGATCACCTTTATGATTAGACGGCTAATTTTTCATACTGGAAAATGCAGAATTTTTTCTAATTTTGAATTTAAAGTGGATTATACTGCTAGCTACGGGAACAAAACCAAAAATAAGCTCTAATGTCAAGGTAATTTTATTTTTGCAGCTCATAGAAGGATGAAAACAGGTTTGTAGCTGTTATTGGTTTATAATCTTTTCCTTACATTTATTTGACATGCTGCAATTTTGAATTTTGTTTGAACTTTTACTTTCACATGTGTACTTACTTTCGTCAAGCTATTTTCAATGAAGTGTTTTTCTTTAATTTTAACTTTTATACACTGCAAAGCAAATAAAGTTAAGTCAGACATAGTTTATTATTTATACTTGCTTTAAACTTGAGCATTGTAAGTCTCTTTCTGAATTTCAATATATTTTTTTTTCCAGTAACCAACTACTTTCTTGTGAATCTCAATTTTGCGGATCTCACTCTAGCCATTTTAAATGGCGCCCCTAACTTCTGGTACATGCTGTTCAGGTGGGTTTTTCACATAGTCAAATCATTGGTCCTGTACAAAGTACAAAGTATTATTAGGACAAAAACGTATACATTCAGTCACAGTTCAGAGTTCACAGCCACCAGTAAATATACTTTGGTTAAGTAAATATACACAATTTCAGCCATGTTCAGCCTTTCACCAAAAAAGCAGGGGTTTCTAATGTCAGCTGTCGCCAGCTTAAGTAGCAAAAGTCCACACTAATTACATGCCATCATATCCTATTGATAGTTGCACGGCTGCCTTTAACTAAGGCTGGAGAATATTGACAGACGGCAATATTGGTTAGGTTTAATAATCTTATGATTTAGTTAGTATTGTTTGCTAAGTCGGTGGTGGGTTAGTGGGTTAGCGATTGAAAGAGAGATAGAGAATCTAAAGATATAATTACTCAAAATGCGATGTAAAAATCGATTTTTCGTCATTCTGTTTATGACAACCACTTTTTTATAGAAGAAAAAAACACTATGCATAGTCTTTTCATATAATACCAAATTATCATTAATAGGGAGCGAAAGGAGCTAAAAGTTAACACTCCATAACTGACTTAAATATGACATACCGGCTGCCAATGCATGCAATTTGTGACTATAGCATAGCTAGGCATTTCATTAACCCTTCCTTCATCCTACCTTCGTTTTTTAGAGAAGGGTTCTTCTGAAGGATTCGTTCCGAGTGTTCACATATTTTTGTATTAAACAATATACTTGGCAAAAAACATATTTTTTTTTACCTTCATCAACTTTGGCCCTTCAGACCAAATTTAAGCCTAAAATTTTCCAATATTCTTGCGCAGCACAAAAGTTTTTTAAAAATACTCCCGAAAAAGCTAATTTTTGCATGAAAATGAACGATTATGGGAAATAAAGAAGGCCTTTTCTAACATTTTTTTCTCAAAATTTTGAAAACCTAACCCTTCCTTTAACCCTTTTGAGAATAATTTTTAAAACCAGCTCTTTCTTCTCGCTTCCTTCACTTTCATCGGAACAAAACAAACTTTCCTTTACCCTCTTTTCTCCAATCCCTCCTTCCGAAGAAAGGTGCCCAGCCATCGACTATGGTTCCATACCTCATAAATCTACACAAAACAAAGCTTTTAAGCAATCTAGACAGCTACCTGTAAAGAATTTAAATTTCTACCAAAGGAGCTTTTGAAATCTCGAACACGTCCTAATTACGCCCCGATAGCTCCAAGTATAAAAACTTCTGGTACAACTTGGCTGAGCCCGGTACAGGTGTTGTAAAATTAAAATATAACTAATAAAAAGTTAGGAATAAAATCTTCATTTATATTGTATTTCCTGAAACTTTGATTGCCAGAGTAATG
>Ga0210040_10009641_pt1 | contig 11212 bp, 9 predicted proteins | sample CryGeyCG12114_NA_FD_185462 | JGI IMG/M metagenome (GOLD analysis project Ga0210040, IMG submission 185462) | Groundwater microbial communities from aquifer - Crystal Geyser CG19_WC_8/21/14_NA (SPAdes) (version 2) | ecosystem: Environmental > Aquatic > Deep subsurface > Groundwater | place: USA... | reverse complement strand
GGTGGCTGGGCCGCTAAAGAACTGACCGGGCATGGCCTGAAGACACTTGTGCTGGAGCGGGGCAAAGACGTAAAGCATATAAAAGATTATCCTACCACTACCACCAACCCGTGGGAGTTTAAGCACCGCAACCAACTAACGCTTGACGTTAAAAAGGATAACCCCATCATCAGCAAGTGCTACGCCTTTTATGAGGGAACGGAGCATTTTTTTGTGAAGGACAAGGAGCAACCTTACGTGCAGGAAAAGCCCTTCGACTGGATTCGCGGCTATCAGGTGGGCGGCAAGTCGCTGCTCTGGGCGCGGCAGACACAGCGTTGGAGCGACTTCGACTTCGAAGGACCGGCGCGTGACGGCTTTGCCGTGGACTGGCCGATCCGCTACGCCGACATTGCGCCGTGGTACAGTTATGTTGAGAAATTTGCCGGCATCTCTGGCAACAAAGACGGAGTGCCGCAGTTGCCCGACGGCGAGTTTCTGCCCCCGCACGAGATGAACTGCGTAGAGAGCTACTTTCAGAAGCAGGTGGCCAGCAAGTACAAAGACCGCCAGGTGATTATGGGCCGCGCCGCGCACATCACGGCCCCGCAACCCGTACACCTGGAGCAGGGCAGGGCAAAATGCCAGCACCGCACCATATGCGAGCGCGGTTGTCCGTTTGGCGGCTACTTCAGCAGCAATGCCTCCACTATTCCGTGGGCGGCCCGAACCGGCAACATGACCCTGCGCCCCGATGCCGTGGTACACTCCATTATATATGACGAGGCCAAAGGCAGGGCAACCGGTGTGCGCGTAATCGACGCCAACACCAAAGAGGAGATGGAGTTTTACGCGAAGATCATCTTTGTGAATGCCGCAGCGCTGAACACAAACCTGATCTTGCTGAATTCTACCTCCAGCCGCTTTCCGAACGGCCTTGGCAACGACAACGGGGTGATGGGTAAGTACGTGGCGTTCCACAATTACCGGGCGCGCGTATCCGGTGAGTACGACGGTAACCTGGAGTCCACCACCGACGGCCGACGGCCAAACAGCCCGTATATCCCGCGTTTCCGAAACCTGCACAAGCAGGAGACAAACTTCCTGAGAGGCTACGCAGCCGGCTTCAGCGCACGGCGCAACAATGTGACGAACCAGGAGGGATTGGGCGCTGACCTGAAGCAGAGCCTGCTCAACCCGAGCCTCGGAGGCTGGTCTGTCGGCTCGCATATGATGGGGGAGACAATACCGAAAGAGACGAACTACGTGAGCCTCAACCACTCCCAAACGGACCCTTATGGCATGCCGCAGCTCAACATCTCAATAGATTATGATGAGAATGATGAGAAAATGACGAAGGATTATATGGAGCAGATGACGGAGATGTTCACCAGCGCCGGGTTTAAGAACATCAAAGCCACAGATTCCAAGCAGGCGCCGGGCCTCGATATACACGAGATGGGCGGCGTGCGCATGGGCAAAGACCCGAAGACGTCGCTGCTGAACAAGTGGAACCAGCTGCACGCATGCAACAACGTGTTTGTGACAGACGGCGCCTCCATGACCTCCACATCGACCCAAAACCCGTCTTTGACCTATATGGCTTTCACTGCCCGCGCCGTGGATTATGCCGTAAAAGAGATGAAGAAAATGAATATCTGATCCAAAGGCAGGAGACGACAATTGGTATAAAAGCAGAACAGCCGGCATTTGTGCCGGCTGTTCTGCTTTTATATGCCCAGGCGCAGCTAAATGTGTTTGCCTTCTGCTGGAATGTCCTGTTCTCGTTCTTCAGGAAGCGATCTAGGGTAGCTTCTAATGGCTCAGCTTCAGCTGCCTGCATCTTTGCAGGAAACTTCTGCGAACGAGCATGAAAGCCTGTACTCCGTTTATGAAAAGTTTGTATCCGGTTGTGGATGCTATAACACGCAATGGGTTGTAGTAGAGTTGTTTAATAGAAAGCAGTGAGAGGTACATGCAAGGCAGCTGTACGAATTGCCGGCACACTGATAGCGCCAGCCGCCGCTGTAGCGTATAAATACCTGACTTTACCAGCTTCTATTGCCTTTTCCTGCGTATGACAGGCGGGCAGCAGGCGGAAGTGTATTTTTTGCTTAACTACGCCTGGCCTCAGACTTTGCCTGCCGGGCAGGAGCGGTTCAGAGGCGGTAACAGCGCTGGAAACGGCAGCATGATAAACAGGAATTACAGTAATACCCATGAACGAGGCATATAGTGTATTAGTGGTAGATGACGATGCAGCTTCCATCTTTTTAACCAAAATGCTGCTTAAGCGGCTAGGCGTAACAAAGGGAGTCATAACTGCTTCTAACGGCCTGGAAGCGCTGAACATCATCAAAGAGACACCAGCGGCGCAGCCGCTTCCGCGCCTGATCATCCTGGATATTAAAATGCCGGTGATGGATGGGTACACCTTTTTAGATGAACTCCGCAAACTGATGCATCTCGACCTGTCGCAGACTAAGATCGTGCTGCTCAGCAGCTCCAGAAGCCCGCAAGACATTACCAAATCCAACAACTACAACGTGGTGGGCTATATAGAAAAGCCTATAAAGCAGGACGAGCTGAAAAGCCTGCTGGCCTAAGGCCGGCTACTCCTGCGGCAGCTCAATAAAGAACGTGGCTCCGGCGTTTTCTCTGCTTTCGAACCAGATGCTTCCGCCGTGCAGCTCCACGATATTCCGGATAATTGACATGCCCATGCCTACACTTTTCTCCCCCCGGATGCCTTTTCTGCGGGCCTTTGTGAATTTATCGAACAGGTAAGGCTGTAGGTCCTCCGGTATCCCGATACCGTTGTCAGCTACTGATATCAACGTGAGGCCATCGCGGTCTTCCACCGTCACGGTTATCTCGCCGTTGTCCTGCGTAAACTTAATGGAGTTGGAGACGAGGTTGTTAATGACCTGCATCAGCTTGTTCTGGTCGATGTACATGAAGATGGGTTTCTCGGGTATAACCAGCTTGAACTGCTTTGCCACCCGCGAGTGCCGCTCGATATAACTATCCATAACTTCGCCTATTTTGGCCGTAATATCCATCCGCTCCTTCTGCAGGCTTACCTGCGACGACTCCAGGAACTCGTTATTCACAAAGTCACGGATCATATCAGAGCCCCGCTGCGCATCCTGTTTTATAAAGTACATCAACTGCTTGATTTCAGTACTTTCCTCCGGCATGTGCTGCTCCAGCAGGTCAACCATGCCCTGGATGTTGGCAAACGGGGCTGCCAGGTCATGCGAGAGTACCTCCAGCGTGGAATTCTTCTTGGCGGCATACTTTTGCAACACATCGGCGTAGCTCTTTTGCTTCGTCATGTCTTCTACATAGCCGCCTATATAGGCGGCTCCCGCTTCCTCAAACAGGTGTGCGGAAAGACACACCCATTTCTCCCGCTGGTCCGGCATCATGATCCGGAACTCCACCTTTTCGCGCTCCTTATCCCGGAGCAGTTTCTGAAACTGGTCTTTCAAGAAAGCCATATCCTCGGGGTGTACATAAGACAGCAACGCGGCCGGGTTTTCCTGAAACAACTCCGGGGATGCTTCCCATAGGTTTTCAAATGACGGGTTGAGGTACTCCAGACGCTGCTGCGTGATATGGTAGACAAAATATACCTGTGAAAACTGCACGGCGACCTGTTCAACTATGGCTGCTATCTGCTGTGAACCTTTACTTTCCAAAATGGGTGCTGGTTAATGTTGAGTTGTACGGTTAGTGGCTGCTGCCTCCACGGCAAAAGCAACAGACCTATATACTCGGGCAGCCTGCTTGAGGTTATAAGGACGCTGGCGGAAAAGGACGTGGTGGGAGTGAGGGCAGCAAGGCTGTTGCAGCGCGAACGCAGGGAGCAGGGCACCCGTTGCAGCAATCCGGGCGGCCCTACAACAAATGCTATGGACACTTATTGCGGGAACGGCCGCCTACCTGCTTCTGAACTGCCGCCTTTTCAGCGGCTCCAGCAGGTACGTGAGGCCGTTGATCTTGATTTCGTAGAGCGTGGCAAGCTGCATTCCCAGTTTGCCAGCCGGGAAACCTTCGCGCTGAAACCACTCGAGGTAAGATACCGGCAGGTCGCAGAGCAGCGTGTCTTTGTATTTGCCAAACGGCATCCGGAACGTCACCAGTTCAAGTAGAATGCCGGAATCGGGTTGTGCGTAATCAGCCATATACGTTGTCTTTTAACTGGATGCTGCAGCGGAGGCCGGTGCTGCCTTGGTCATCTGGATGTGGTCGATGCCGTCTTCGTCATACACCTCCCCGGACTGCACAAAGCCAAAGGCCTCGTAAAACTTTTTAGCGTATAGCTGCGCACCGATCTTGATCGGGCCTGGGCCATATAAGCGGTAGCAGGCGGCAATGGCCACATCCAGCAGTTGCCTCCCTACACCCGTTCCGCGTACCTGTGCACTCGTTATAATCCGGCCAATCGACATTTCTGCCGGATACGCCAGCCCCGGGGGCACCAGCCGGGCGTACGCCACCAGGGTGCCTTCCTTGTAGAGCAGGAGGTGGTGGCACTGCTGGTCTTTGTTGTCCTGGTCCAGGAACACGCAGTTCTGCTCCACCACAAACACATCGCTCCGCAACCGGAGTAATTCATATAGCTCGTGCGGGGTGAGCGCATCAAACCCTTTGCTGACTACTGTAAGCGCCATTCCTGTTATATATAAATCCGGCAAGCTGTAACCTGTGCCACACGCGCTGCCTTTGAGTCTGGCCGCGTGGGTGAAAGAGGTTAAAAATGCCATCTGGTTCAGAGGCAAATATACGGCTGCAAGCCCGTAGATGCTTTAAAAGGGCGGAAAGAAAAAGCTTTCTATTAAAATAAACTGGTTGGGCGGGAGCGGAGGGAAAACTTTTTTCAGTAACTGCCGTGTGTGCTATGGGCGGTTTTTTGCTGTGCGTGGCGCGCAGAAATCAATTTTATACCCTTAAATTCGTAAATTCAGCCTTTTACCATCATCTCTATATACTCATGAATCATAAACAACTGAACCTGTTTTCCCTCTGCCTGCTGCTGTTGTGGGTAGTGAATGCGATGCCTGCTTTTAGCCAGGCTGCCAAAGCGAAGTTTCACATGCTAAAGGTGTACCACCTGAAAGACCAGAGCCAGGAAGGCCGGTTAGACACGTATCTGCAGCAGGCGTATCTGCCAGCCCTTCACCGCGCCGGCATCAGCAAGGTGGGCGTTTTTAAACCTGCCGAAGCCCTGGAGAGCAGTTCACCTGACTCCACCACACAACGGGTGTATGTCTATATTCCACTTACTTCCCAGGACCAGTTCTTTACCCTCGAGCAGACGCTGGCGAAAGACAAGCAATACGCCGCTGCGGGAAAAGACTATATAGACGCCCCTTACAACGCGCCCCTGTACAACCGATTCGAAGTTAACCTGATTGAAGGCTTTACCGGCATGCCGGGTATGAACGTGCCCAAGCTGAAGGCTGCGCCGCAGGAGAGAATCTATGAACTGCGAAGTTACGAGTCGGCTACCGAGAAGCTGTACCAGAACAAAGTAAGCCAGTTTAACGCCGGCGAGATAGAGATATTTGACCGCCTCGGGTTTAATGCCGTTTTCTACGGGCGTGTGCTGGCCGGCTGCAAAATGCCGAACCTGCTGTATATGACTACTTTCGAGAACATGGCAGAGCGGGAGCAGCACTGGAAAGCGTTCAACGAAGACCCAGCCTGGACCAAGCTGAGAGCGTTACCGGAGTATGCTCATAACGTGTCGAAAGCCGATATATACCTGCTGCACCCCACAGCATATTCTGATTTATAACCTGGCTATATAAAAGATAAAAAGGCCCGGGCTCTTACGTAAGAGCCCGGGCCTTTTTATGTGCTGCTGCTTTGTTGCGGAGGCGTTAGATGCTCAGCTTCTGCAGGTAGTTATAGTTATGCTTTACACTGTCCATGGCGGCGCCTGAATACTCTTCCTGCTCCACAAAGAAATACTTCATTTTAGATTTGTCGGCGTTTTGCAGCATCTTTTTGATGTCGATCGCGCCTTTGCCGAACTCCGTGCTTTCCAGTTTGGTCTTGTCCATATCCTTCAGGTGCCACAGCGGGAAACGGCCCGGGTATTTGTTGAAATAAGCTACCGGGTCGTTACCGGTTAAGATCGCCCAGCCCAGGTCCATTTCCATCTTCACCATTTCGGGGTCTGTTTTCTCCAGCAGCACATCATACAGCACTTTCCCGTTGTCTTTGTCGAATTCATACTCGTGGTTGTGGTAGCCGAAAATCAGGCCTGCCTTTTTGCAGTCTTCGGCAGCCTTCGAGAACATGTCCGCCACGCGCTCATAATTGGAAACTGTTTGTCCCTCCGACGGCAGCGAAGAGCAGATGAGGTAATCCTGTCCGGTTTCCACGGCAGCGGCTACCGTGCGGTCCCAGTCCTCATCTATATGCACGTGGCCGCTGCGCAGCGTCATGCCCAGGTCCTGGGTTATCTTTTTGATCTCCTTCGGTTCCAGGCCATAATAGAGCCCTTTCTGGCTGCGCGCCGACTCCAGTTCCTTGTAACCGATCTGGGCCAGCTGTTTCAAAGTGCCCGCGGCATCGGCCAGCATCTCGTTGCGGACCGTGTACAGCTGTATGCCCACATTATTAACCTTTGCTTTTTCTTTCGCCATGGCTGCTATAGTAGGGAAGAAAAGGGCTCCCAGTGCCATGGCACCCGAGCTTTTAAGAAAGTCACGTCTTTTGTTCATCGTTTGGTTTTTGCTGTCTGCTGAAAATTCCTGTGGATGCGGCCATTGCCCTGCATTGCAGGAGCGCAGGCGACCCACCCGGTTATTGTTTTACCTGCGCTTCGGTTGAGGCCGTGTTGCTGATAAAAGCCACTTTCTTGCTGTCCGGTGACCAGGAGGGGGTGTTGATGGTGCCCTGGCCGCCATATACATAGGCAATTACCTTTGGCTCACCGCCGCTGATCGGCATCATGCGCAGGTACACATGCTTGTAAAAGGGATGGTCGCCGGGCTCTACTTCTTCTTTCAGGAAGGAGACGAACACAAGCGACTTACCGTCCGGGGACACATGCGGAAACCAGTCGTGGAAATCACCGTTTGTAACCGCCTCCTGCCCACTGCCGTCTGCTTTCATACGCCAGATCTGCATGGTGCCTGTGCGGTTTGAGTTGAAGTAAATGTACTTGCCGTCCGGCGTGTACTCTGCGCCGTCGTCGAGGCCTTCGGCGGTGGTGAGGCGTACCTCTTTGCCGCCTTTTGACGGCACACTGTAGATATCAAACTCTTTGTTGCGCTCGCCGGTGAACAGCAGCGTCTTGCCATCCGGCGACCAGCTGTGCAGGTAAGACGGGCCGCGCGGGGTAATCTGCTTCGGCGTTCCCCCCGTTACCGGCACGGTATATACGATAGAACCGCCCAGTTCCTGCACGCCACTGCTCAGGCCCAGCATCTTGCCGTCGAAGGACAGCACGTGGTCGTTGTTGTTGTTGGTGACGCTGCCGGTGTTCAGCTTCTTGGGCTGGCGCGTAGCCAGGTCGAAGGTGTACATCAGCCCGTCGCTGTTGTAGATCAGGGTTTTGCCGTCCGGCGTCCAGTTCGGTGCCTGCAACGATTTAGGGGAAGTGTATATGATCTCACGGTCACCGGTGTTTACGTCAAGCAACTCCAGGTTACTGCCCAGGTACTCGCGGTATGGCACCAGGTCATCGGGGGCAGGTACCGAGATGCGCACATCGCTGTAAACTCCCTTCTCCAGCACGTCCTTGTTATGCGAACCCACGAACAGGCCCACGTATACCTCATCCCCCAGGTCCAGGTTCTGCACCTCCTCCGTCACGAAGGGCTGCCCGAACTTGGCCACGCGCATGGTGTAGGTGTTGCCTTTCCGCTCCAGCTGAATCACATCGGCGCCTGTCAGTTCCGAGCGTATCTCTACGGTGCTGTCGCCTTTGGCCTCGCGGTACTGCAGCGAGGTCAGGCCGTCGCCGTGCACCACCGCGTTGACGTGGGGCGAGTTGCCCTCCAGGTCTTTGCGCACCATCCAACCCACTTTGCGGTGCGGGTCCACGCCTTTACCCACAAACTTTGCGCGGGTATATAAGATAAAGTCGCCGGACATGCGCTTATACAGGTAATGGAATTCGTCTTTGTCGAACCAGATGTTGTAGCCTGAGCCGGCCACCTCGTACTCCTGCGTTTTAGGGTTATAGGTGGCAGCGCCTTTTTTCAGCACGTTCCCGATGTCTGTGCTGCCGTCAAATACGCCGATCTGCTTCTGCTGCGACAAGGCAGGAAAAGAAAGCGCGGCAAGCAAGGCCACGCAAAGCAGGAGCGCGCTCCAATAATTTTTTCTCATTTCTGTGGTTGATTAGGGGTTTCAAAATGCGTTTGCCGTCGGCACAAACCGCCGCCTGAGCTGGCCAACGCTTTAGAAGCGAAGCCTGCGGCACCTGAACGCGCAAAGCATTATGCTGATAATTTAAAGTGACTACTCAGTTTAGCCCCAATAAGATATATAAATATTTTTGATTCACATTTAAAACCTTCTGAAAACAGCATTCCGGAGGTGCTGCGGACGGTCTTTCTCGCATGGTGCTCCTATGTTCTCAGAGAGAGAAACTGACCTGCGCAGATGGGAAAAGTGACGGGTTGTGATATAGAGGCACGTCAGCTACTCAGGAGTTTCAGGGTTCTGCTGATCCTTAGAGGGCATGCCTGGGGTAACTGCTGGATTTTCCCTAAGTTGACTCCTGTTATATAAGAAAGGCCCCCTATATAAACTAAGGGCCTTTCTTATAAAGTATATGCCAGGTTGCTTTTACTGCGACCATTCCGTTGGCTCACGGTCCCAGCGGTGCTGCTTTAACGCACGCAGCAGTTCCGGCGACAGCCCTTTGCCATCGCTGGCGCTCAGGTTCGACTTCACATGCGGGGCTTTGCGCATGCCGGGTATAGTGGTGCTCACATCGGGGTTGCTTAATATAAAACGCAGCGCCATTTCGGGCATCGTCATGCCCTGCGGCACCAGCGGTTTCAGGCGGTCGGCGTGCTCCACGCTGGAGTTCAGGTTCTCCGGCACAAAGTAGGTGCTGCGCCAGTCATCTCCCGGAAAGGTGGTTTCTTTGGTAAACGTGCCGGTCAGGGTGCCTTCGTCAAAAGGTACGCGGGCGATGGTGGCCACGTCCAGCTCGCGGCAAAGCGGGAACAGGGTATCTTCCGGGGCCTGGTCAAAAATATTGTAGATCACCTGCACGCTGCTGATGTGGCCGGTGCGCAGGGTCTGCAGCACGTTCTCGGGCTCCCATCGGTTCACGCTCACGCCCATATGTTGGATCTTGCCGTCTGCTTTCAGCTGCTCCACGGCCCGCTGCCATTCTTCGTTCTCAGCCCAGGCATCTTCCCACACATGAAACTGCTGCAGGTCTATCGTCTCCACGTTCAGGTTCTTCAGGCTCTTCTCCGTGTATTCGATGATATGGTCTGCCGGAAAGCAATCCTCCAGCTTATAGTCCGGCTTCGAGGGCCATTTCATATTCTTGGGCGGTATTTTAGTGGCCACATACAGCCGCTGGTCCTGGTGGCGCCGAAGCAGGCGGCCCAGAATCTGCTCGCTTTTGCCGGCGCCGTAGCCCCAGGCCGTGTCAAAAAAGTTGCAGCCGCCTTCCACGGCCAGGTCTAGGGAGCGGTCCGACTGTGCATCGTCAGACTCTGTCCATCCTGCCATCCCCCACATGCCATACCCGATCTCGCTTACGCGCCAGCCTGTGCGGCCAAATCTTCTGTATTCCATAGTTGTCGTTAAAAGTGTAGAAGTAAATATAAGAAAAGCCTTTTGTTTTTGAGAAAGCTCTTTTTCAAACATACGGCGCACCAAGCAAAAACGGCTAAGCCAGGAGCAGCAGGAGGTAAGTTGCAGGTAAACTTCTTATATGCGCAACGTGCTCAACATAGCGGCTACACGGTATCAAAAGGAAACCGCTCCTACATATAAGCAGCCCGGTTGTTGCTTATATAGGGTTGACTTACCATAGCCTTTGCGCTGCTTCCGGGAGCGGGCGCAACTTCTGTACTGTCAGGAGGCGGAACCGCCGCGATCGTTATATCGGCGGCGTGCAGGAACAGCTGTAAATCAAACCGCTATATAAAGGAGAAGCCCCGGTTCAGCTGAACCGGGGCTTCTCCTTTATATAGCGGTATATATGTTACTGTGCTGTGTTTACGATTTCCCTGATCTTGGCCTGTACAGCCTCATCCTGCTCGTAAGCTTTCATAATCGTTTCATACTTTTCTACCGTAAGCCCTTCTTCTTTGATGGCGGCCTCCACTTTTTCCTTCGTTTCCGGCTGAATCTTGACGACGGCCTGTGCAGCGTTACTGAAGGCTGCTATTTCCTTCGGGTCTTCGGCTACCTCTTTCAGCCTTTTCTCCTGATGCGCCTTCACCATTTCATTGAAGCGGTCGAAGGTCAGGTTCTGCCCTTCGATAGCGGCCACCACGGCCTCACGTCCTTCCTTCTGGATCTCAGTGGCTTTGGTGTTGGCCTCCACGAAACTTTTAAGTTCATCGTCGGAGAATTGCTGTGTTGTTTGTTGCTGTGCAGACTCTGCTGCAGGAGTTGTAGATGCCTGCTGCGCAAAAGCGGCAGGTCCGAAGCATATAGATGCCGCTACAAAGGCGGCTGCAATACTCCCTTTCTTCATTAGTACCATGAGTGGTTTTGATTAGGATTGGGTTGAAAATAAGTTTAAAACGTAAGGGTTTCTCCCTTAGTTATATAACGGGAACAGGGGCGAAAAAGCTGCAAATATCCTGATAAGTAGCTATTTAGGCACCTGGGCGTAGTTAAATTTAACCAATTACGGTGCCAAAGTCAACCTAAAACGGCATAAACCTGCGCATCGGAGGCGCAGGTTTTCGTTGATCAAACCCAATACTGTAGCGTGAGACACTGTTCACTTAGCCTCTCAGGCGGTTTCAGCTAAACAGAACCGAGTTTAAAACCGTGAGTTATCTGGTCAGATCTCATCGCTGCATCAGCACCTGAACGGCCATCCAGCACTTGAAAGCAGTTTTTGTCGGATGGGTTTTGCTGTGGCGTATATAGATTTTGAATTGCTTTGTATGAGAACTGCACGCAGGCGGCTCCTGCATTTAAGTTGGCTGCTGCCTGGCCGGCGGCTTAGGCTGCCTCTTTCGAGTTGGAGGCTACCGGCTGCTCCTTCATACGGATTTCG
>Ga0210040_10009640_pt1 | contig 11212 bp, 1 predicted proteins | sample CryGeyCG12114_NA_FD_185462 | JGI IMG/M metagenome (GOLD analysis project Ga0210040, IMG submission 185462) | Groundwater microbial communities from aquifer - Crystal Geyser CG19_WC_8/21/14_NA (SPAdes) (version 2) | ecosystem: Environmental > Aquatic > Deep subsurface > Groundwater | place: USA... | reverse complement strand
CCCCGCAGTCAACAATCTTGGCCCAGTCGAGCAGGACATTCTCTCCTGTTCACAATCGGTCAACCTTGCCACGTTACAACCATAAATGGCAGAATGACAATCTCCCACCACTCGCAGAAATCGACCAACATGACCAATATATCCGTCATCGCTCATGAGATACGAAGACTACCCAGGAACGAGCTTGACACGAATCGTACAACCTGCAAGGTCCATGCAGCAAAACGGCTGGCTGCATGCGTGTGACATGTGTATACACGCCGTAGCTTGTGCATCCGGGGAAAAGCAATGGGACGTACCAGTATAGATACTCCACCCCGCAGCTGACTCGATACGTCTTGAACCTTGTCGAATCCCGCTTGGGCCGAAGCGCGCTCCCGGTCGTGCAGTCACACCCTACCGAATGTTAGTCTTTATTGCATCGAAGAGCCTCACTCCGAACATCGGAGACCACGACGTCTTCGCCAATGTTCTGTTCGTGCAACTTCGATCACCACTTCTCGGAAACCGCAGCAGCGCTCATCGAGCACGGATCTTGACACAATAGCGCGAACTTGCAGATGCTTGAGGTAGCCTTCCGCTGTACCGATTCCCCGCGATCATCACATTACGACACCAGCGATAGTTTTTTCATCTCGCAGCATGCAGTGATCTCACATACCCATGACCTACCTTCAGAAAGCCATGTTGAGCACAGCACGCAACACACATCTCTACCGCACTTCATGCGCCCATACAGCGCATGTCGTCACCACCACCACAACCTTCACCAAACCACAACTTTTCCTCAGCCCCTTTCCCCAGCCCCCTTTCACCGCCCCCAAACATAACAAAGCAAACTCAACTCACAGTATCAAACGGCGCCCCCAACACCGCAATATCAAACGCTTCCACCTCCTCACCCTCCTTCGCTAAGCAATGCACATACGGCAAATTCGCGTACGTCGCCAGCCCCGCAAACTTGGGCTGCGAAATGTCCGGGTTGTTGTACCCGCCCAGCACGACTTGATCCGCCGTGGTGTACCCGGACACGGGTGGGAAGGAGATCTCGCGTGCGGATGCTAGGGCGAGGAGTGGGAGGAAGGGGGTGAACATGATAGATGAGTTAGATGAGGCGGAAGGTGAGGATGTTTGAGATGAGAGGGAGAAGAAGGGGGAAAGTAGTGTGATTTTGAAGTCTAAATCTTTGATGTTATCATGCAATCGCTCCTTGCTAAGGGCTATGACAGCCTCGCCTCGCCTCGCTAGCGCATACATGGCAAGTCTAGCCGAACAAGTACCCCTCATTCTAGTATCGGATGCTCGTTCGAGACGGAAACCACTGACGCTGTTGATCTCGGGATACCCGATTTGCGTACTAACGGAAATACGTAAGCTTATTTCACTCTAACATATAACGCATCTCTATTATACTTAAATCTATACTAAGCTAAAGGCTAATTAACTAAAAGCCCTTATAAAGTAGCCTCTAATTAGTTATAAATTAGATATATTCTCTTTATAAATTATAGTTTTTTAATATTATATTTATATCTTTTAACTTTCTTTATTCTAAAACTATTACTTTTAAGTTATTAGTAAGTATATCTAGTATATTATTAGAAGTATATTTTATATATTATATTTATTTTTAATCTAAATATATAGCGTTAAGAGCGTATAAGGTATTTATAGTAGCTTCTAAGCTATAAACTAATAAAGATTATATAGTTAGAAGTATACTTTAATTAAAATAACGCGCTATAGCTTATAGTAAGCTATTTATAAGAGTTTTTAGCTACTACTTACTTACTATAGTTTTAGGTAATTTATAATGTAGTTTTAATATATTATATTTAGCTTTATACGCCTTTTATCTATATATATCTTATCTTTACTATTTTTTTTATTATTATTTAGTCTTAAATATTATATTTTTATACTTAATATAGTCTAGTAAGTATATTATAGCCTATAGAAGAGTTTAATACTAACTAAACTAGAGTACTATATAACTTTTATTAGTAATATATAAGTAATATATATATATTTTTATTAATTACTCTATAACTAGCTAGACTAATTAACTAGTAAATCTAGAACTATTACTTTCTATCTAAGATAACTCTAAATATATATTTTCTTTTTAGTCTTTAAAAGAGATATAAGCTTAATTCTATCTATAAGTAACTATTATAGTAGACTATAGCCTAAAGAGTAACGTCTCTACTATAAAGAGACTTTATTATTATTATACTAATACTTAGTTTATTAATTACTATACTAGCTACGCTACTTAAGATACTACTATATTTATTTATATATTTAAGATAAATTAACTTTAGTAGCTCTATTTTAAGTATTAGTAACTTACTTATATTTATTAATTATATACTAGAGGTTAATATACTAGTACTTAGCTTACTTTAAGCTAATTTATATACTAAGTATAGTATATACTACTAGTTAGAAGAGTATAAAGACTATAGCTAGTCTATAGCTAACGCTATTTATAAATCTTATTATAAAGATAGTAAAATCTATATAGATACTTACTATTCGCCTCTAAGCCTTATTTAAGATCTACTAACTAATAAGTATATATATAGTAACTATTTTTAAGTAAATATTTAATAATATAATACTATACTTATATTTATATCTATAAACTATTATATAATAAATTAAAGTACCTTTATAAGAGGAATATAGATATTCTAGATTATAAGTAAGTTATATTATTTATAAGATCTAGTTACTATAGAGTTATTATAAGCTATATTATATATATAGCTATACTTTTATAATCTAGATATTATACTACGTAAGAAGCTAGATTAACCTAAAAATTATACTCTTCTACTAGTACTTCTTTAAGAGCTTATATAAATACTTAGTTTTAAATATAATAACTTTTAGCTTAGTATATATTAAACTATATATAAGTAGCTATAGCTTATAAGAATATAGAATAAAGATATATATTAGATTTAACTAAACTTATATTTAGAACTTATTATAGAGACTAGAGTAAATAAGAAGTAAAAGAACTTACCTACTATAGATAAAGTTACTCTTATTATTATAGAAGATTATAAGTAAGATTTATTTTATAATCTTTTTCTCTATAAGTATACTAGCTTAGATTAACTATCTAAACTTAGTTAAGTTTTATATACTTATACTACTTATAACTTATTATATTATATACTACTATTCTTTATAGGCTAGACTAGCTAGTATTAAAATATAGCTTTATATAACTTTATAGCTAGTACTAAGTATAATTAGATATTATATTATGTATTTTATTATTATTATCTACATTTACGCCTAAACGTAGACCTAATACTATTTATAACTAGCTATTTATTTTAATAGTTTATTATAGATGCTTAGGCTTAAATTAATTAATTAAGCCTTAACTAGGTATACTAAAACTAAGATATATTATAGGCTTTATTATATTAAAGTATAGATAATACTCTTAATAGTAAGGATTTTAATCCTATAAATATAAAAAAGTAGACTATATTACTTTTAAGTTATATTAGAGGAAGCTAATTTATCTTATAATTATACTATAACTCTATAGCTATTATACGTTACCTTAGCTATCTTACTTTATTTATTACTTTTATAGCTAATCTAAACTAGCTTAAAGTATAGTATAAAGTTTATCTCTATCTAAGTATAACTATATTAGACTATCTAGACTTAATTATACGCGTTTTCTATCTTAAGCTATAGGAGCTTATTAATAATCTATAAATTTAATATATATTTAGATAATATATTAGTATAGTCTATACTATTAAGTATTAAAAGCGTAGTCTACTCTATACTTATATCTTTTTATTTTTAACTATAGCTAATTATAACTACTTCTAGACTATAGAGTACCTTAACTATATTATTTTAGCTAAGCTCTTAACTAAATAATTAGATCTATTTAGGAGCTTATAAGAAATAATTAAGACTATAATAGTTTATAGATTATATAGTTTACTTAATTAATATATATTTTATATATAGGTCTTACTAGGGTATACTAAGCTAGTATATAGTAAAGAATATCTTAAAGATTTTATACCTCTAATAGTAATTAACTTAAATAAGTATCTTATATACTATAGATAAATAAATAGCTATACTTAGATAGTTAGTAAAGAACTATAGAAAGTTATAGATAATTATTAAGTTATACCTTATAGTTTATATCTATCTAAAAAGTATACTACTTATATAAATATAGAACTCTACGTAATAATTAAAGCTATAAAGTATTTATATAAGTATATTTATAAAAGAACTAACTAGATTTTAGTACGTACTATAAATATTATAGATAAAATTAAGAAGTATCTAATATATAGATATATTAGACTTATTAAAGCTATATAGTATCTTCTAGAGTTTCTAGTCTATAATAAATAGCCCCTAGTAGAATAGTTAGCTATCTATCTACTAAAGTAATATATAGTATACTTTTTAGATAATATAAATAAGTAAGAAGTATATAAAAAAATTAAGAAAAAGAAGTCTACGTTAATAGGCTAGTTTAAATATAACTATAGCTACTCTAAGTATTATTACTTATAGTACTAAGACTTTCTAGAAACGTATTAATAGTATAAAGATATCTAAGTATAGATAGTTTATAAGAATATTTACTATAAGATTAAAAAGATATATTTTATTCTTTTATTAGCTAGTAAGTAATTTTATCTTTATTTACTTCTTACTAATATACTTAGCTATACCTCTTTTAAGTATATCTAGACTATATTAAACTATATCTACTCTATATTTAAAGAAGCCTATCTTATATATAACCTTATAGCTAATAACTATACTTAGAAGTATATTTTTAAAGAGTTATAATTAGTTATAACTAGTATATAACTTTATTAAACTTTTATTTAGAGTTTAATATTTAGTAATATAGCTAATTTTACTTAGATTTAAAATAAATATTATAAATATATTTATAATAATTTAAGTAATATACTTACAGCCTTTAGCTATATCTCTAACTTAGATAACTTATTATATAACTATAGTCTATATTAACTAGAAAGAGACTTATAAGAATCTTTTAGAAAGAAGCTTTTAGCCTATAGTATACTAACTACTATTTATCTATAAAGTAATATAGATAGTAAGCTTTTAATTATAGAAAAGTTAGCTTTTAATATTAAGGAGTAATAAGATGCTTTTAACTACCTTTAAATAGGTTTTAATACTAAGTAAAGAGTAGCGTTTAACTAAGTTATTACTATAGTTAATATATACTACGCTAAAGGCAGCTATATATAGTCTACTATAAATAATTATTACTACTTCTTATAGAGTCTAGCTAGTACTAGTAAAATATTTCTTTATTAAGCTATCTACGTATTTTTATAGTTTTATTATTAAATTATAATATATATTATATTATCTAGTATTATAGCTCTATTATTACTTAGAAGCTATATAGCTTACTCTTAATTTAAGATACTTATTAATATTACTAAGTACTCTACGTATAGATTTAAGGTAGATTTACTTATAGTAAGACTTTACTAGTATTAGAGCTAAGTGAGCTTAGAACTTAGATTAAAATAAGTATATTAATTAGATAACTACTAAAGGAAAGATTAGATAAAAATCTAGTATATATACTTCTCTCTTAGAGAGCTTAATTACTAAACCTCTAAGCCTAATCTTATAATCTACTTTAGCTTAAACCTCTATACTATAATATACCTTCTAGTCTACTTACTTAGAGATAAGTAGACTATAAAGGTAGAAGTAGTTAAGCTTACCTAGCTTATAATCTCCTATACTATAAAGTAAGATTAAATATATCTTTTAGCTACTATTATTTAGCTAGCTCTTTATACTAAACGCCTTAAGGTAAGTAGCTAATTAGTTATTTAGATAATGTCTATAATTACTAAGAGGCCTAATAGTAAGAGTAGTGTAATTATATATTCTATTTATAGTAAGATTATAATAATAGCTTACTAAGCTAGCGCTCTAATCTAACTTCTAAGAGAGATATATTAGAGCTCTTAACTTCTTAACTTCTACTTACTACCTCTAATATTATCTTTTAATATAGTAAGTATACTTAGGTACTTCTTAATTCTTTTACTAATTATATATAGGCTTCTAGATAATAATCTAATACTTAGCTTACTAATAATAAGCGCCTTTACTAATAAAGCTATACTTATATAGCTCCTCTCTTATAGTCTTTAGAGTTATTATTAGAAATACCTTACTACTTAGCTTACTATAGCTAAGCGCTTAATAATTAGATATCTAGCGCTCTTCTAACTTTAACTCTATCTAAGAGTAAAGGTAAGACTACTATTACTTAGCTTTCTAATATTAGTAAGCTATATAGTAACTACTACTAGCCTTATATTAAAAAGATCTAGAATAGTTAAACTAGTGTTAAGTACTATAACTGCGTTAGCTTAAATAGTAAGTATTACGCTAAGTATACCTTATACTTATACTTTCTTATATAAAGCTAATTCTTTACTTTCTTCTTTTTTACTTATACTATTTAGGCGTCCTACTAATCTTAGCGCTATCTACTCTTTTATTACTAGTAATCTTAAAAGCCTTAAGTAGACTAATATATATAATAAGCTTTAATTTACTTAATCTTTTCTAACTTTTTTTAAGCTAAAGCCTTCCTAGAAGGCTGCTAGTATATCTTAACTACGCTTAATAATACTAAAGCTAACTTTAAGGCTATATAAGTAGCTAAGACGCCTTATAAAGCTAATTAGTAGTAAGTAGCCTAGACGCCTTAATTATCTACTACGCTTATAATAGCTTCTTTACTTCTCTTACTAAATAGCGCTTAGTAAGCTTTTAGTTAGCTTTAGTAATAGTAGCTTAGCTATTAGTAGCTTAAGTCTACTTAATATTATCTACGTAAGTATTCTTAGAAGTAAGTACTTAAGCGTAAGTAGCCTTAGTATTAATAGCTTTTATAGTTTTTAAACGTAAGCTCTTTACTTAAGTATAAGCTATTTACTAATTTTATCTAAGCTATAAACTCTATAGGCTTACTTTTTAATTATTTACGCTTCTAGCTTATTAACTATAATTTTAGTAATTAGCGTACTTAGCTTTTATAGCTATACTCTAAGTAGTTATCTAGCTATATATATTAGTTAGTTAAAGCGCTATCTACCTACTATATTAGCTATAGTAATTCTTATAATAAGTACATTACTAAGGGCCTTAATAATAACTTAGTAGTTTTTCTAGTATATTATACTTACCTTACTTATAAGGAGACGCCTACGTATAATAATAATTAAACTTATACTTACTTACTTAGGACTACTTAGTTCTATAATAATATTAATTAGATACTCTAGAAGTTCTTAAAGAAGTATAATAGTAGTAAAGGTAGTTATAGATATTAAGTTTATATTTTTAATTAGAGTTTCTTTTATCTCTTTCCTTTATTTTTATACTCTTTCTTAAGAGAGTTAAGCTATAAGCTTTATACTTAGCTACTCTTTTCTTAAGAAGTTAAACTTACTTAATCTTCTTTAATTAGTAGTACTAAAAGTAATTTCTTATAACTATAAATAATCTTCTTTCTACTCTTACTCTTTATTTATAATTATAACTATTTTACTTACGTCTTTAAGGTTTAGCTACTTCTTAAAGTAATTAAATTACTAATATATAAGTAACTTAGTAAGCCTATTAGTAGGTATAGAGTTTATTTCTAAGTACTTTACTAAGAATAATCTTTATACGTACTTTTATCGCAGCTATATATTCTAGATATTAATATAGCGTAGGCGTATTATAATCTATTTATTCTTCTCTACTATAAGTCTAATTATCTACTAATTATTATACTAAATATTCTAAAGCTTATCTAGATTAAGTATTAATTCTCTAAAGAAACACTTAAGTACTATTACTTCTTTAGTAGTATATTCTAGTATAAGTAGCTTAGCTTTAGTAGTAGAAGTAGTAATAGTTATCTATTTAGTAGCCTTCTAGATTACTAGTCTACTAAATATTATAGCTATATATCTATAAAAAGATTAGTGTATCTCTAGATTATTAGTAAATAATATATCTCTATATATTATAAGATCTAGTTTATTATTATTCCTATACTAGATTACTTCCTAACGCGTTTAGTATAAGTATATAATTACTTAGTCTATAGCTTTCTAATACTAATTACTAAGATTTATAAAGAAATGCGATAGCTTAAATACTAAGAACGTAATATTTAGGCGTAGTATAATCGCTATATATAATACTAAGCTTACCTTTTTTTAGTAAGTCTTAATCTACTACTTAGTAGCTTCTTTAGTATTCTTAATTAGTTCTTCTAATAGTAGTAGAGTTACTAGGAAGCTTTTATCTTTAAGACTAAATCTCTTAGTAATCTTATTAATATATATATTATATACTAGCGTAATTGTTTAGTCTTAGTAATTCCTAATAACCTATATACCTAGAAACTATTCTACTAGCTTTTAATCCTAGATTTTATATTTTACCTTAATCTTATTCTATAACTTATATACTTAACTTTTGTAACTCTTATAATATAGTAGTAGGATATTATTAATATAAAATAGTATTAAGATCTTTTAATTCTAGTTAAAGAATAAGTATAGCTTTTCTTTTATAGCTATAAGGCTTAGCGATTAGAGCGTACTTAAGAACTCTTTATACTAGAGTAGTAGCGAATCTCTTAAGCTATAGAGCGCTTAGTTAAGTCTTATATATATACTATCCTTCTTAAATTTATCTAGTATCTTATAGATTACTAAGTTATCTACTATAATTATAGTATTAAGGAATACTCTTATAATATTATATTATATAATCTCTATATTAAAGCGCGTAGTAATTACTATTACTATATAAAATAACTTTATAGCTAGCGTAGCTGCGTATATTAAGCTTAATAAATCTTTCTTTTAGAGATTACCTCTTATAATAATTCTTACCTTATATCTAAGTAGAAAACTATCTTAATTAAACTTATAAGTCTATACTTACTTTAGTAAGAGTAGCTAGCTTATAGTATCTAATCTCTATATCTCTAACTAAATTCTTTATTTACTTAGTTAATTAACCTTTTTCTAAGAAGCTTTTTTAAATAGCTCTTTATATCTATACTATAGTAATTATTTTTAAGTTATTAGTAGTAGTAGAAGCTTATCTTAATAGAGATAAGCGTTCTTTAGAAGTAGTACCTTTAGTATCTACTTAGTAAGCGTAGCTACTATAATTACTAAGTTTAGTATCTTATAGCTTAACTATTTATCTTAGGCTTTATTTACGCTTAATAAGTAAGTATTCTAAAAGTTATGCTATAGATCTAATAGCTTATCTAGCTTATTAAGTTCTATAATTAATATATAAGCACCTCTAGTACTTTTTCTACCCCCTAGTTAATTATCTTAATCTTAATCTTAAGGTCTCTTTATTCTCTATAGTAAGTACTAGTAAACTAATATATTAGTAGTAGCTCTATATAGTCTTCTACTTAATTTAGTAGTTAGTAGTTAAGATAGTCCTACTTTACTTACTATAGTAAAAGTAGAGTAAGTAGATTAAGTAGTAAGAGTAAGTACGTATAGTAGCGCAGCTCTTAGAAGTCTTAAACCTCTAGTATATAGTAGACTAGCTCTTACTATAAGAGTATATACTTCTTACTAGCTACTTATACTTCTATAATTACGTCTTATATAATTACTTTTTATAATTTCTAGTTCTAGAGTTATATCTAGAGTAGTAATCTTAGTATAATTAACTTAGCCTATATAAATTCTTAAATAGTTACTAGCTATATTCCTATTCTACGTAGTATCTACTTACTTAGTATCTTAATTATTTACTAGGCCTAGCTTATTTTTAAGATCTTAAGTTTACTTACTTCTAAGTATTTACTTAGTAGCTAGTTATTTAAGCCTAGTTACCTACTTATTAAGTAGTAAGATATTAATATCTAGCTCTTTAATTACTTTATTATTATAGAGTATATTAATAAGCTTAACTACTTATTCTCTAATTATACTCTTCTCCTCCTTCTTTTTATAGTATAAGGACTTATTAAAGGTAATATTACGTATAGTAATTACTTAATTAAGCGTTAGAACTTATATCTTATAGATATTTAATACTTAGTATCTAACTAAGTATCTAATATAGCCCTTTAAGTTTACTTTAAACTTCTATTTATCTTACCTAGCTATACGCTCCTAATCTAAAGAGTATATATAGTAGCTATAAGTATAGATTCTACTCTAGTTAAGTTAAAGATTAGTAGTTCTTTACTTTACTTCTACTAGTTTATAGTACTAGAAGTACTAATAAAACTAGTTCTTAAGTACTTTATTAAGTAATTAATAGTTATAAAACGTAATTAGGCTTATATTATAAAGATAGCTTACTACTTCTATAATCTCTAGCTATAGATCTTAAAAAAGATTTACGCTTACGCGCATAACTATACTCTTCTTAATAATCTTTCTTCTTACTCTTTCTACTAAGCTGCTTAGCTTATAGGTATAGGATAGTAGAGTAATAATCTTAATACTTATTTTATTTACTTAATCTTTATACCTTAATCTCTTCTACTATAGGTAAGTTATAGCGTTATTATCTTAATTAATATATACTACTTTAAGGTTATACTTTATGTAAGCGCGCTTAATATAACTAGTAATTACTTCTATAATTAACTTTAGTAACTTATCTTATAGGATTACTATAGTAATCTTACTAGTAAACTCTTTCTTAATTATTAACGCCTATTATTCTCTTAATCGTCTATATAGTATATTAAAGAGATCTTATAAAATATAGAAGTATAGCTATAGTAATTATTCTCTAAGCCTACGTAAAATAACCTAAGTAGTATAAGTAACTAAGTAGTTAGTATATTTAGCTTTTTATATACCTATAATCTTAATATTCTATATAGTATAAGTAAGCGCTTATAGCGCTTATTAGCCTAGATATCTAGATTGTTAATACTATAAAGCTTTATCTCCTTTCTTAATTTAAAGCTTTTATAATTTTCTTATTACGTTTATAATTACTAAAGATAATAAATAATAGTAAATTAGCTTATATTTAAAGAACGTAAAGTTATACTAGTAGTAAAGCTTTACTATTACTATATTATTACTAATTATCTTATACTTTAGTATACTATCTAATCTTAAGTACT
>Ga0210040_10009638_pt1 | contig 11217 bp, 6 predicted proteins | sample CryGeyCG12114_NA_FD_185462 | JGI IMG/M metagenome (GOLD analysis project Ga0210040, IMG submission 185462) | Groundwater microbial communities from aquifer - Crystal Geyser CG19_WC_8/21/14_NA (SPAdes) (version 2) | ecosystem: Environmental > Aquatic > Deep subsurface > Groundwater | place: USA... | reverse complement strand
TGCTTTTTCAACAGCATACTGCGTGGTAAAAGTTTCGGTGGTGTCGCCATAATTGTAACCGGCGCGCAGCACTTTTAAATTACTGTCCAGAATATCAGGCTTGCGGGCAAATTTTTCTTCTATAAAGGTTTGGGTGCTTTGCATGTCACGGCCGTACATCCAGTACAGAAATCCCAGTACGAACATATTTTTGGCGCGGTCTTTTTCCTTTGTGCCCAGCGGCGCATCTTTCAGGGCTTCACGCGTCATTTTGGTCACGTCCATTTTAATCACTTCGTACGCCGCCAGCGTATCGTCTTCAATCGGGTTCACGCCATCCACATAATTGGCAAGGCGCAAATTTTTTGCATCAAAGCCATCGGTATTCAAGATTACTTTTCCGCCCTTTTTCAAATGCTTCAGGTTGGTTTTGAGGGCTGCCGCGTTCATGGCTACCAACACATCCCAGGCATCGCCGGGCGTATGAATGCTTTGGGACGAAAACCGCAACTGAAAGCCGCTCACGCCCGGAATGGTTCCCTGCGGGGCACGAATTTCAGCCGGAAAGTCGGGGAAGGTGGAAAGGTCGGTTCCCAGCAAGGCCGTGTTATTGGTAAATTGTGTTCCGGTCAACTGCATGCCATCGCCACTATCGCCGGCAAATTTAATCACCACATCCTGAAGAACTTCCTGCTTACGCTCCATACAAAAATTTGAGCGGCAAAATTACACCCAATCCGCTTCATAAATCGTTATGAGGTTTCTAAAAAGAAGCACAGGTTTCGGAGTTGACGCGTTAATAAGTTAAAAAGTTGATAAGTTGACCGGATGAAAGATTGTAGAAGAACGCATTGACAAAATGGAGAGAAAGAGAAATTGCGCCCCTTATTTCCGCACGAATTAGAAATGCACAGCGGAAATAAGGCGCCTATCGTTTATTACGCTTGAATGTTTCTACCCCATATGGCCTTTTGAAAAAGTTGTGTTTGTAAGAAAGTATACTACTTCAAACGAAGTACGTGAATGGTGAAGAAATGGGTTGGGTTTTGTTGTGCGCTGGCCTGAAAAATCCAGCGGAGCATTTGGATTTTTCTTGATTTTTTGGCTCCACCTTTTGCATCAAGGCAAAAGGTGGGAAAACAACCTATTGTAAAAAAGCAACAACATGGGGTTTTGAAAAAGTTTGAACTTCAGTAAGGTTAGTTGCCGGATCAAACCGGGCATAACAAATCAAAAAAGTGGAATGAATAGGAAACCGCTTGATGTTTAGAAACTCAATATGGCCTTTTGAAAAAGTTTGCCGTAATAAAAGAACTAAAAAATCAGTAGCGCAGCAACGCATGCAGGCGCTCCGCAACTTTAGCCGCATTGGGAAGCATGGCTGCTTCCAGGCCGGTATTAAGCGGAACGGCCGGCAGATTCAGCGCACCCAAAACTTCCACCGGCGCATCCAGCCATTGAAAGCAGGCGTTGGAAATGCGGCCTGCCAAGGCTTCGGCGAAAGAATTAGTTTGTTGCTCCTCGGTAAGAACCAAACATTTGCCGTGCTTTTTTACCGTTGTATAAATCAGGTCTTCATCCAGCGGAAAAAGCGTGCGCAGGTCAATGATTTCAATTTGTTCCGAAAGCTGTCTGGCTGCGGCAAGTGCCCAATACACGCCCATGCCGTACGTAATAACACAGGCAGTTTCACCGGCGGCTGTCCGCTCCGGCGATGCGCTTAAAACAACGGCTCCTTTGCCAAACGGTAACATATAATCAGCATCCGGTTCAACTGTTTTTGCGCCTTCCGTACCGGGCACTTTGCTCCAGTACAAGCCTTTATGTTCCAGCAGCAGTACCGGATTAGGATCGTAATACGCGGCTTTCAGCAGGCCTTTCATGTCCGCCGCATTGCTGGGGTAGGCAATTTTCAATCCTTTAATAGTAAGCAAAGTACTTTCCACGCTGCCGCTGTGATACGGCCCGCCACCGCCATACGCGCCCACCGGCACACGGATAATGGCAGCTACCGGAAATTTGCCGCAGGAGAGATAACAGCTTTTTGAGATTTCGGTTACAAGCTGATTGAACCCCGGATAGATATAATCAGCAAACTGCACTTCCACGATTGGTTTCACACCAACAGCGCTCAGGCCAACCGTAGAACCAATAATATACGCCTCCTGAATAGCGGTATTAAAAACGCGGTGTTCGCCAAACTTTTCACCCAGCGTGGCCGCTTCGCGAAACACACCGCCGAGGCGCTTGCCTACATCCTGGCCGAAAAAAATACATTCTTCATGTTTGGCCATCAGCTCGCGAATGGCAAAAAGCGCCGCATCTACCAGCAGCACTTTTTCCCTTCCGGCCGGCGTGCGGTTGCCTTGCTCTTGTGTAATCGGCGTAGGCGCAAATACATGGTCGGAAACTGTAGTAATGTCTGGTTCTGCAGCGGCAACAGCGGCGTTAAACTGTTGGCTGATTTCCTGGGCCACATCGGCTTCAATAGCTTCTAATTCATCTTTGCCAAACAAATCCGATATGGCCTTTTGAAAAAGTATAAACGGATCACGGCCGGCATGTTGCGCCAGGTCTTCATCTGTGCGATAAAATTCCTTACGCACGCCGCTGGTATGATGGTTGAGCAAAACCGTTTTAGCATGTACTAGCCATGGCCCACGATGGGCACGTACATGCGCCACAACTTTGCGCATGGTCTCATAGCTTTGAAAAAAGTCGGTGCCGTCAACCCGTATTTTGTTCAACCCTTTAAAACCTTCCGCATATTCAAAGGCATCCATCGCGCGGCCTTCCGATCCTGTTACACTAATACCCCAGTCATTATCCTGCACTACGTAAATAATCGGCAATTTTTTAAGTACAGCAAATTGAAAGGCTTCGCTTACCTCGCCTTCGGTTACCGAGGCATCGCCAAGCGAGCAAACCACCACGGGCAGTTCGCCGGCTTCGCCCCGTTGCAACAGCGGCGATGCAATGGTTTCCAGATATTGAATGCCCTGCGCAATGCCGGTTGTAGGAATTACCTGCATTCCGGTGGCGCTGCTTTGATGAATGATTTTTGGCTTGCCGGCCGCTTTGGATGCAGGATGGGAATAATAGCTGCGCCCGCCGGTAAACGGGTCGCTGCCTTTTGTGAGCAGTTGCAGCATCAGGTCGTACGGTTGCCAGCCCATGCCCAGCAGCAAACTATCGTCGCGGTAATACGGGCTTACCCAATCCTGCGGCCCTAATTGAAAAGCCGTAGCCAATTGGATGGCTTCATGGCCGCGGCTGGTGGCATGTACGTATTTGGTAATGCTGCGGTTGGCCTCATAAATTTCGGTCATGGCTTTTGCACTGCACATAAGCCTGAACGCATAAAGCAATACGTTTTTGTCGGGCATGCTGCGAAGGTAGGGAAAGCCCACCCCGAAGAAAGGGCTGGCCACTGCACAAAGTCAAACTTTTTCAAATACCCATATCGCAAAAAAGCACTTCGGTAACGGAAGTGCTTTTATAAAAATAAAATTAAGGAATGGCTGTAATCTGCGCTGGATTTACTTTACTTCCAGCGTCAGCAGTTGTTCATCTTCGAGATAACCTTCCAGTTCGTCGCCTACCACCAGCTCGCCTACACCCGCCGGCGTGCCGGTAAAAATAAGATCGCCGATGTTTATGGAAAAAAAGTTGGAGATATACGATACAAGGTAATCGAAATCGTAGATCATGTTTTTGGAATTGCCATTTTGCACCGCTTCCTTGTTTTTCAGTAATTTAAACAACACTTCGCGCTTGTTTTTTACATTGGCCAGCGGCACCCATTTACCTACGGCAGCAGAATTGTCCCAGGCTTTTGCTTTTTCCCACGGCAGCCCTTTCGATTTCAATTCTGCCTGAATATCGCGCGCGGTAAAATCAATGCCCACACTTACGGCATCATAATATTTGGAAGCAAACTTCTCCTGTATATATTTTCCGTTTTTGGAGATGCGCAACACCAGTTCGCATTCGTAATGCAGTTCATTGGTAAACTCCGGGTAATAAAACGGTGTATGTGCCTGTAGCAATGCGCTCTTCGGCTTCATGAAAATAACGGGCTCGTCCGGAATGGCATTGCCTAATTCAGTTGCATGTTCTGCATAATTACGGCCTACGCAAAAAATCTTCATATCTGCTCTTGGTTTAGTTAAAATACATTGGATCTCTCCGGTAAAAGCTGATCCTATATATTTACTTACTTTTTAAAGTTAGTTGGTTTCAGCAGTGGCTTGCATTAATATGCTACACTAAGCATCGTTACGCATAATGCGTTAAAATTAAGTAAATCCCCGCATTTGTCATAGCGCAATATCCAGCTTGTTGATTTCGGTCATGGTATTGTTTATACCTATTGTTGCAAATTTCTCAATTACTTCAACAGATTTTTCAATCTTAGCTTTAACCACAGCTTCTTCCGCCTGTTGCCAGCGGCCCAGCACAAACTCTACCTGCCGCCCTTTCGGGTATTGGTTGCCAATGCCGAAACGCAGCTTTGGATATTCGGTTGTACCTAACACTTCCTGTATGCTTTTTAAGCCGTTATGCCCGGCATCGCTGCCGCCCGGCCGCAAGCGCAGTTTGCTAAGCGGCAGCGCCAGATCGTCCACAATCACCAACAGGTTTTGTACATCCACTTTTTCCTTATCTATCCAATACTTCACCGCCTTACCGCTCAAATTCATAAACGTTGTTGGACAGATGCAAACAAAATGCCGCCCTTTCCACTTTACTTCCGCCACATAAGCCAGCCGGTCTGTTTTAAAGGTGCCACCATGCTTTTGCACAAAGGCCGCCGTCACATCAAAACCAATATTATGCCGCGTATGTGCGTACTCCGCGCCGGTATTTCCCAGGCCAGCTATTAAAAATTTCATACCAGCAAATATACTTGACAGATAAATGGTTGTTTGGCCGGCAGCAGTTCTGTTGGAAAATTATACTATGGCCTTTTGAAAAAGTTTGGACCGGCAAACCGGTTTGTCTTTTTCCTGAACCGCCGTTCGTGTTTCTTTGTCTTAAAATTGATTCACCGGTTTGTTGTCGATACAGGAGCTATTAAAAGAACATTGGGGTTTTGATGCCTTCCGGCCACTGCAACAGGAAATTATAGAAGCGGTACTGGACGGCAATGATACCATAGCGCTGCTGCCAACCGGCGGTGGCAAATCGCTTTGCTACCAGGTACCGGCTCTGGCGCAGGAAGGCATTTGCCTGGTGATATCGCCCTTGATTGCCCTGATGAAAGACCAGATTGAAAACCTGCGGAATAGGGGCATTATGGCGTTGGGCATTTATGCCGGCATGTCGCGGCGGCAGATAGCCCAAACCTTAAAGAACGCCGCCTATGGCGAATATAAATTTTTATACCTGTCGCCGGAGCGCCTGGAAACTGCCCTTTTTCTGGAGTTTTTACCGGCCTTGCATATAAATCTGATTGCGGTAGACGAAGCGCATTGTATTTCGCAATGGGGATACGATTTTCGCCCGGCCTACCTGCGCATTGCGGCGTTACGTGCCGAACTGCCCGGCGTGCCGCTGCTGGCGCTTACCGCCTCGGCCACGCCGGCCGTGCAGCAGGACATTTGTGAAAAGCTGGAACTAAAATCACCCAGGCGTTTTCAGCAGGCTTTTGCACGCCCCAACCTTTCGTACAGTGTATTTTGTGTTGATTCGAAGCAGGCCAAACTGGTGGCTATCATCAGCAAAGTGCCGGGCACGGCTATCGTGTATTGCAGCAGCCGCAAACGTTGTGTAGATATGACAGGTCTTTTAACCATGCACCGCATCAGCGCAAACTTTTACCACGCCGGCTTACCTTCGGAGGAACGCAGCAAACGGCAGGAAGCCTGGATAAAAGGCGACACACGCGTGATGGTTTGCACCAATGCCTTCGGCATGGGCATCGACAAGCCCGATGTGCGGTTGGTAATACATGCCGATGCGCCGGACAGTCTGGAAAGTTATTACCAGGAAGCAGGCCGCGCCGGGCGTGATGGTAAAAAATCGTATGCGGTGCTGTTGTATGCCGAAAAAGACCTGGATGAACTGGCCATACAGCATACCAGACGCTTTCCCACGTTTAAAGAAATACAGGTTGTATATAATGCGCTGGTCAACTTTTTACAAATCCCTGTTTACACCGGCGAAGACACGGCTTTTACATTTCACTTTGAAACTTTTGTACGCCAGTTCAAGCTCGATAACCACCAGGCTTTCTATGCACTGAAAGCACTGGAAAGCGACGGCTGGCTTTTGTTTAATGAAAAAAGCTATACGCCTTCAATGCTGCATTTTACAACATCAAAAAGGGGCCTGAATGATTTATTTAAAACCAATCCGCAATACGAAAATTTAGTGACCACCTTGTTGCGCACCTATGGCGGCATCTTCGATTATCCCGTAGCTATTTCAGAAAAACTGATTGCCCGCCTTGTGCGCAGTAGTGAAGAAACGGTGCATGAGGATTTGAAAAAGTTACTGGCATTGCGCATGGTGGATTATGTGCCGCAAACCGATGAACCGCAACTTATTTTTCGCAAGCATCGTGTGGCGGCGGCTGACCTGACCATGAACCTGCAACAATATGGCAAACGCCGAGACGCTTATGCCGCCCGCGTTCAAAAAATAATAGCCTATATAAAAAGCGGCGATTGCCGGAGCAGCATCATCAACAACTATTTTGGCGATGCGGCTACAATGCCCTGCGGCATTTGCGACACCTGCCTGCGGCAAAAAAGTATAGCGTTATCAGCCGAAGAATTTGAAGCTATTTATACCACCATTAAAAACAAGCTGCAGGCGCAACCGGCCACGGCAACTACGCTGCTGGACGGTCTTTCAACTACACAAAAAGAAAAAGCCTGGAAGGTGATTCAATTTCTTCAGGCCGAAAAAAAATTAAGCGCCGACAAACATGGACTTTTGAAATTGTTTACTGCGTAAGCATCTGCATATTCATTTGCCAGGCGCGTTGATTCATAAATATCCGCACCGTTTATGTTGAATGATTTGCCTGAAGAACGTTTCTCCTGATTGTTGTTTAAGGTTTTAAAAAATATAAAACTTTTTCAAAAGCCCATGTTCGTTTTTAATGCGATGCCTTTATTTCAAAACAAGCTTTTGTTACGCCGCCGCGTGGTGCCACCTAAGCCCAGCACACCCAGCAACGACCGCGTGATGATGGTGGCAGCGGTGCGCCCGGCACTGCGCACCATTGGATTGTCCAGCCAGCTTTTTTCCTGCTTTGTTGTGGCTTTTTTTGCGGCTTTTGCATCTGCTTGCGCCTGCTGCAGTTGTTGCGTACGTTGTTCGGCCTGCGCCAGTTTTTCATTCAGGATTTCGTAGGCGCTTTCGCTGTCTACTGTTGTATTATATTTTGCAGCCAGCTTTGAACGATTCACCAGGCCTTCTACTTCCAAAGCACTTAAAACATCCATCCGGCTGGCCGGCGGCAGCAGCATGGTATGCACCAGCGGTGTAGGAACGCCCCGTTCGTTTAATGCTGTTACCAACGCTTCGCCAATCCCTAATTCGGTAAGCAACGTTTCGGTTTTATAAAACGCAGTTTCCGGATAATTTTCGGCGGCTTGTTTTATTGTTTTACGATCGGCTGCCGTAAATGCGCGCAGCGCATGCTGCACCTTCATACCCAACTGGCTTAAAATAGCCGGCGGCACATCCATCGGGTTTTGGGTGCAAAAGAAAATACCGATGCCTTTGGAGCGAATGAGTTTTATCACGGTTTCCATCTGGTCGAGTAACACCTTGGTCGCATCATTAAACAAAAGATGCGCTTCATCAATAAACAACACCAGCTTTGGTTTGTCCAGATCGCCTTCTTCCGGTGCAGTGGCATACAATTCGGCCAGGAGCTGCAGCATGAAGGTGGAAAAAAGTTTAGGCCGGTCCTGCAGTTCGGTAACGCGTAAAATAGAAATAATGCCGCGGCCATCTTCTGCAATGCGCATCAGGTCGTCCACATCAAAACTCCGCTCGCCAAAGAAACGGTCTGCGCCTTGCTGTTGCAGTTCAATCACTTTACGAAGAATGGTGCCGGTGGATGTGGTAGAAATTTTACCGTAGGCTTTTTCAATTTCCGGCTTTCCTTCAGCCGTAATGTATTGCAGCACTTTAATAAAGTCCTTCAAATCAAGCAAGGGCAACTGGTTGTCATCGCAGTATTTAAAAATGAGTGCTACAATGCTGCCTTGCGTATCGTTCAGGCTTAAAATCTTTGCTAACAAAACCGGCCCAAACTCACTTACCGTTGCGCGCAAACACAGGCCCGGCGCATCACTTAGCGTAAGCAGCTCCACCGGGAAGGCTTGCGGCGCGTAAGCAGCACCCAGTTTTTGGGCACGTTCTTCCAATTTTGCATTTGGCGTACCGGCAGCGCCCAGGCCGCTCAGGTCGCCTTTAATATCCAGCACCAGTACCGGCACGCTTGCATTGCTCAATCCTTCACTTAACAGTTGCAACGTTTTTGTTTTGCCGGTACCGGTTGCGCCGGCAATCAGGCCGTGGCGGTTCAGCATTTTTAGGGGAAGATAAACAGCCGCGCCCGCTGCTACTTCGCCATCATATAGGCCATTGCCTATTTTTAAAACGCCGCCTGCAAACGAATAACCGGCTGCTATTGCGGCTTCAAATTGCGCACGTGTGGCCATAGAATAATTTTGGTTTGGAAGGTACGGCATTGCATGTAGTTTTCTGTATGGCGCTTTGAAAATGTGCGTGGTGAATGGTGCGTAGGTAAAAATGAAAAATGCGTGTAACCGCAATTCGTGCTTCTAAAAAAACATTACGTTTGAGTGGCGCAGCGCCTTATACCGGATGGCCTAAATTAATGCTTGAATTTTAAGAATAGGAAAGCGGATACCGTGCTTAAGTTTCTTACAATAAATGTTGCTATCTAATATGGGTATTTGAAAAAGTTGTAAAGCAGAGAACATGCGCAACATCAAACAAAGAACGTGAATGATAAAGAAAAGAGTTGGGTGTTGCTGTGCGTGGGCAAGGCAAAACACGCGGAGCGATTGGGGCCGCTTGAACTTTTTTGCTCCACTTTTTTCGGGGAGAAAAAAGTGGAAAACAACCTATAGCAAAGAAAGCAACAACATGAGGTTTTGAAAAAGTTTGATAAAGCAAGTCGCTGAAATGCCTCCAGCATCAGCATGACAAAAGCATGAGGCAAATGATATAGCAAGCAACGAACTGCTTAAAAATATACTACAGCATCCGGCAGTTACAACCGCCCGAACAATTTATCCAATTGTTCTTTTGTAAACTCTGTATAGGTCGGTTTGCCCGAAGGCGTGGTATTCGGCGTTGCGCAGCAAAACAGGTCACTTACAAGCGCCTGCATTTCACGTTCTGGCAGCGGTGTGCCGCTTTTTACGGCTTGCTGAAACGCAACAGACCGCAGCAAGGCTTCCCGTTTTGAAAACTGCGGTGCATCACTGAAATGTTTATATTGTTCCAGCAATCCTTCCAGCACGCTTTTTTCGGCACCGGTATGTACATCGGCCGGCGTACCCTGAATCACAAATGCAGCGTTGCCAAACGGCTCAATCGTATAACCCAGCTGTTGCAACTCCGGCAACAATTCCGTGAGTAAAACAGCGTCCTGCGGGGTCAACTCCACAGTAGCCGGAAACAAGCTGCGTTGGGTAGCCACCGGCTTGCCTTCCATCGACTTTTTCAAATGCTCATATAAAATACGTTCGTGCGCCGCCTGCTGGTGAATGAGCAAAAAATGATTGGCGGCGGGCATTAAAATGTAGGTATTAAAAAGCTGCGTAAGCGTAACCGCGGCTTCATGCTGAAAAAGTGCTTCCGGCGCAGGCGCTTCCTGTGCGGCTGCCAGCAGCGATGTAAACCCGGAGGTGCCGGTGGCATCAGCAGCAGCCGGCAGCGCTTCCTCCCACGAAGGTTGCTCTTTTTGTGTACTGCGCCGCGTATCGCTTTCAATAACGTGTGCCTGGTGCGCCGTTGCAAAAGTTTGCGCCAGCGCCGCATTTTGGGCGGCTGTTTTATGCGCTTCGGTAAAGGGCTGCTGGATGGAAGCCAATTGTTGTATGGACGCATCCAATCCAAAATCAAGCGTTGGTGTAATGCTGAACTGTGCCAGCGCATGTTTTACAGCCGCCTGTACAAAGGCATATACAATTTTTTCGTCTTCAAATTTTATTTCCTGTTTGGTGGGATGCACATTTACATCGACCTGCGCGGGATCGAGTTCAATAAACAAGACATACGCCGGAAAGGCATCGGCCGCAATCATTTCCTGATACGCATTAAGCACCGCGTGGTTGAGATAGGCGCTTTTTATAAAACGGTTGTTTACAAAAAAGTATTGATCGCCGCGCGTTCGCTTGGCCGTTTCGGGCTTGCCTACAAAACCATAAATATTAAGATAATCCATTTCTTCCCGCACCGGCACCAGCTTGGTATTATAGTTATTGCCCAGCAACTGCACAATGCGCTGCTTCAGGGAGCCGCCTTCGAGGTGAAACAACTGCTGCCCGTTGGAGTGAAGCGAAAAAAAGATTTCGGGAAACGCCAGTGCCACCCGGATAAATTCATCCACCACATGCCGCATTTCGGCCGCATTGCTTTTTAAAAAATTGCGGCGCGCCGGCACGTTAAAAAACAGGTTCTTCATGGCAATGGACGTGCCCTGCGGCGTAGCCACGGGCTGTTGCGTTTGCACAATGCTGTTTTCAATTTCAATGCAGGTGCCTACTTCGTCTTCGGCCCGTTTACTCCGCAGTTCCACCTGTGCCACGGCGGCAATAGAAGCCAGCGCTTCGCCCCGAAACCCCATCGTACGAATCTGAAACAAATCGTCAATGCCGCGAATCTTGGAAGTGGCATGCCGCTCAAAGCACATGCGCGCGTCGGTTTCGCTCATGCCGCTGCCGTTGTCAATCACTTGTATCAGTGCTTTGCCTGCGTCGGCTATCAGCAGCTTTATTTCGGTAGCGCCGGCATCTACGGCGTTTTCCAGCAACTCTTTTACGGCGCTGCCCGGCCGCTGAATTACTTCGCCGGCAGCAATCTGGTTGGCAATATTGTCGGGTAATAATAAAATACGGTCGGCCACGGTTTCTTTCTTGAAGGCTCAAAAATAGGGAAACCGTTTCACCCGTTACCGCTCAATAAAAGCTTTTGCACACCTGAAAATAAAAGCGGCAGAAAGGGCGTTTTACATTTTTT
>Ga0210040_10009637_pt1 | contig 11217 bp, 10 predicted proteins | sample CryGeyCG12114_NA_FD_185462 | JGI IMG/M metagenome (GOLD analysis project Ga0210040, IMG submission 185462) | Groundwater microbial communities from aquifer - Crystal Geyser CG19_WC_8/21/14_NA (SPAdes) (version 2) | ecosystem: Environmental > Aquatic > Deep subsurface > Groundwater | place: USA... | reverse complement strand
CGAGTCAGCCCGCCGAAAGGCCCTCCCGGCCTGGCTGCACGAGTACAACCATCACCGGCCCCACACCGCGATCGGCAAGGTCCCGCCCGTCACCCGCTTGACCAACGTCTCCGGGCAGTACAGCTAGGGAGCGCTCCCCCGCGACGGCAGAGGCCAAAGTCCCTCGGTGCGTCAGTCCCCCGGTGCGTCTCAGCGGACCGTCACGCCCCCCGGACTGCCCCGTTGCTGTCGGGCGGGTGGTCGAGCGGGCCGTTCGTGGTGGTGGTGGGCGGCGCAGCAGGGAGCAGGTCACGGGCGTCCGCAGCCATCTGCAGGTCCTCGGCCGCGGGGACGACGAGCACCTCGACCCGCGACCCGTGCTCCGGTGTGCCGCCAGGACAGGCCTGCACGCCCAGCCAGCCGAGCCGGCCCGACACGAGCTCCCGCAGCTCACCGCTGTGCTCGCCCGCGCCACCGGTGAACACCAGCACGTCGAGGCCCTCCATCGCCGCCGCCATCGCGCCGATGGAGGTCACCAGGCGGTGGACGTACACGTCCCTGGCCAGGACGGCAGAGTCGTCCCCCCGGCGTGCGCGGGCCAGGACCTCGCCCAGGTCGGGGGTGCCGCAGAGCCCCAGCAGCCCGCTCTCGCTCGCCAGCACCTGCTCCAGGTCCTCGTCGGTGTTCCGCGCCAGCCACAGCAGCGCACCGGGGTCCACCGCGCCGCTGCGCGTCGCCATGACCAGCCCGTCCATCGGCGTGAAGCCCATGGTGGTGGCGGTGCTGCGGCCGTCCAGGACCGCGCACAGGGACGCGCCACCGCCCAGATGGGCGACGAGCACCCGGCGGGCGCGCGGGAACCGGGCTCGCGCCTGGCTGGCGGCCCAGGCGTGGGACAGGCCGTGGAAGCCGTACACACCGACCAGGGCCCGCAGCCGCTCGGGCAGCGCGTACGTCGCGGCTGCGGCCGGGATGCTGTGGTGGAACGCGGTGTCGAAGCAGGCCACGTGTCGCGCCCCGGGCAGCGCTGCCCGGGCGCGCCGCAGGGCCTCCAGCGCGGGGGGCTGGTGCAGCGGCGCCAGTTCGGTGAGGACCTCCAGCTCGGCGAGCACCGCGTCGTCGACGAGCACGGGCCGGCGCCGTGGGCCGCCGTGCACGACTCGGTGCAGGACCACCTCCACGTCGCCGGCTCCCGCCAGGGCCACGTCGAGGTCGTCGTAGCTGTGGTCCCGCTCCCACTGACCGTGGGCGCGGGACAGGAGGGTCGACTTGAGGGACGTGCTGCCGGCGTTGACCGCGAGGACCGGACGCACGTCCAGCGCCACGGGTAGCGCTGGTGCGGCCATGTCGCCAGGGTTCGCTGCGGCGGGGGGTCCTGTCAGAGGCGGGGGACTGCTCACGCACAGGACCTTCGACCCCTGCGCAGGGGCGCGGGATGGCAGGCTGCACCCGTGGGCGGAGCTGACGACGACTCGGGCACGACGGTGTTCCTGGTCGACGACCACGAGGTGGTCCGGCGGGGCGTCGCGGAGCTGCTCGACGCGGAGGACGACCTGCGCGTGGTCGGCGACGCCGGGTCGGTCGCGGAGGCGCTGGTACGGATCCCGCTCGCCCGGCCGCACGTCGCGGTGCTGGACGTGCGCCTGCCCGACGGCAACGGTGTCGAGCTGTGCCGCGACCTGCGCGCTGTGCTGCCCGACCTGGCCTGCCTGATGCTCACCTCGTTCGCGGACGACCAGGCCCTGCTGGACGCTGTGCTGGCCGGGGCCGCCGGCTACGTCCTGAAGGACATCAGGGGCGGCGACCTCGTCGGCGCGGTCCGGACCGTCGCGGCGGGAGGCTCCCTGCTGGACCCGCACGCGACGTCGCTGGTGCTGCAGCGGCTGCGTGCCCCGGCCCTGCCCGACGTCCTCGCTCAGCTGTCGGAGCAGGAGCGCAAGGTGCTCGTGCACATCGGGGAGGGCCTGACGAACCGGGAGATCGGCGCCCGCATGTTCCTCGCCGAGAAGACGGTGAAGAACTACGTGAGCAACGTGCTGTCCAAGCTCGGGCTCCAGCGCCGCACGCAGGTCGCGGTGCTGGCCACCGAGCTGCGCCAGGCGGCCCCGTAGCAGCAGCGGTAGGTGCAGGTCAGGCACTGCCCGCCGTCGTCGGGTCGGCGACCGGCACCTCCCACGTCAGGCGGGTGCCCTCGAGGCGCCCGCTGTCGAGGCGGAGCTCGCCGCCGAGCTCGGAGGCGCGGCTCGCCAGGTTGCGCAGCCCGCTGCGGGCGCAGTCCGCCGGCAGACCGACCCCGTCGTCCTCGACGACGACCTGCAGGGTCCGGGCGCGCAGCGCGACGCTCACCTCGACGCGCGAGGCGCGGGCATGCCGGGCGGCGTTGGAGAGCGCTTCCCGGACGGTGGCCAGCACGTGCTCGGCGACCTCCGCCGTCACCAGGGTGTCGAGCAGCCCGTCCAGGCGCAGAGCGGGCGCGAAGCCGAGGTGCTCCGTGCCGGCGTCGACGACCTCCAACAGCCGGGCACGCAGCGACGGCCGTCCGTCCACCGGGGCCTGGAGTCCGTAGATCGTCGATCTCAGCTCGCGGATCGTGGCGTCGAGGTCGTCCACGGCGAGGTCGACGCGCGCAACGGCAGCGGCAGGGTCCGAGGCGATCAGCCGCATCGCGGTCTGCAGGCGCATGCCGGTGGCGAACAGGCGCTGGATGACGAGGTCGTGCAGGTCCCGCCCGATCCGGTCGCGGTCGGCCAGCACCGCGCCCTGCTCGGCCGCATGCCGCCGGTCCGCCAGCTCCAGGGCGACGGCGGCCTGCGCCGCGAAGCCCTGCAGGTCGTCCACGAGCAGCGGGTTGGGGGGGCTGGCCCACAGGGCGGCGAGCACCCCCTGGCAGGAGGCGCCGGCCGGGCCCAGGGGCACCGCGAAGCCGCTCAGGGTCCCGCTGGAGGCTGAGCAGGGCCGGCCGTCTTCCAGCACCGGGCGCAGACCCTCCAGCAGCACGCCGTCCCGTGCCGGCCCGGGCTCCCCGCTGGACGCGGCGACGTGCAGGCCGTCGCCCTCGACCAGCCCCATGAAGACGCTGTCGGCGACGAGCACCCGCTGGGACGTCTCGACGAGCAGCGCGATGACGTCCTCGCGCTGCGTCCCCGACAGCAGCGCGGTGGAGATGGACCGGCCGGCCTCCCGCCACGAGCTGCCCCGACGCGCCTGCTCGTAGAGCCGGGCGTTGCGCACAGCGACCCCGGCAGCGACCGCCAGGGCGACGAGCACCTCCTCGTCGTCCTCGGTGAACGCGCTGCCGTCGAGCTTGTTGGTCAGGTACAGGTTGCCGAACACCAGGTCGCCGACGCGCACGGGCACGCCCAGGAAGCTGCCCATCGGTGGGTGGTGTGCCGGGAACCCCACCGACCGGGGGTGCTGAGCCAGGTCGGGCAGCCTCAACGGCTGCGGCGCGCGCAGGAGCTCGCCGAGCACACCGAGGCCGCGCGGTGGCGGGCCGATGTGCCTGCGCGACGCGTCGTCGACGCCGACGGTGATGAACTCGCTGAGGCCCTCGCCGTCCTCGTCCACGACGCCCAGAGCCCCGTACCCGGCCTCCACCAGCGTCACGGCAGCCTCCACGACGTGCCTGAGCACCGCCGGGAGCTCGAGGTCGGACCCGACCGCGCGGACCGCTTCCAGGAGACGGGCCACCGCGCGGGCGGACGAGGCGGTGGCGTCCCGGGGCCCCGACGACGACGCAGCCGCTGAGACCATGAGCGCTCCCGCTCCCCGTCGCCTGACACCTGCACGGTCCTGTGTGCACTGGCGGACACGGCACCGACCGAGTCGTCGCCCGCTGGGCTCCGGGTGAAACCTGCGGCGTCGGTCAGGGGCCGGTCGGTGCGGAGCGGTCCACCGGCCAGGTCCACCCCGCGATGGCGGGGTCGTCCTCTCCGTGCTCCCGCGTGTACGCACGGGCGGCGAGGCGGCGGTCGGCCATCTGCTGGCGCAGGACCGCGGCCCGGCTGCCGAGCGAGGGGACCCGGTCGATGACGTCCATGACGAGGCGGAACCGGTCGAGGTCGTTCATCATCACCATGTCGAAAGGTGTGGTCGTGGTGCCCTCCTCGTTGTAGCCCCGCACGTGGATGTTGGCGTGGTTGTGTCGCCGGTAGGTCAGCCGGTGGATCAGCGACGGGTAGCCGTGGTAGCCGAAGACGACGGGCCGGTCGGTGGTGAACAGGGCGTCGAAGTCGCGGTCGGACAGGCCGTGCGGGTGCTCGGTGTCGGGCTGGAGCCGCATCAGGTCCACCACGTTGATCACTCTGACCTCGAGGTCGGGCAGGTGCGTGCGCAGCAGGTCGGCCGCCGCGAGGACCTCCAGGGTGGGGGTGTCGCCGGCGCAGGCCAGGACGACGTCGGGCTCGCCGTCGCCGTCGCCGCCGTGGTCCCCGCTGCCGGCCCAGGGCCAGATCCCGAGGCCGCGCGTGCAGTGGGCGACCGCCTCGTCCATGGACAGGTAGGTCAGGGCGGGCTGCTTGCCGGCGACGATCACGTTGACGTAGTGCCGGCTGCGCAGGCAGTGGTCGGCGACCGAGAGCAGGGTGTTGGCGTCCGGCGGCAGGTAGACCCGGACCGTGTCGGCCTTCTTGTTGACGACGTGGTCGATGAACCCGGGGTCCTGGTGGGACAGGCCGTTGTGGTCCTGGCGCCACACGTGTGAGGTCAGCAGGTAGGTCAGCGAGGCGATCGGGGCGCGCCACGGGATGTGCCGGGTCGTCTTGAGCCACTTGGCGTGCTGGTTGAACATCGAGTCGACGATGTGGATGAACGCCTCGTAGCAGGTGAACATGCCGTGCCGGCCGGTGAGCAGGTAGCCCTCCAGCCAGCCCTGGCACAGGTGCTCGGACAGCACCTCCATCACACGGCCGTCCGGCGCGAGGGAGTCGTCCCCGGGGAGCAGCTCGGCGTCCCAGGCCCGGTCGGTCGCCTCGAACACGGCGGACAGCCGGTTGGACGCCGTCTCGTCGGGCCCCATCAGCCGGAAGTTGTCCGGGTTCCTGACGATGATGTCGCGCAGGAGCGCGCCGAGCACGCCTGTCGCGGAGGCCAGCGCGACTCCGGGCCGCTCGACCGGCACGGCGTAGTCGCGGAAGTCGGGCATGGCGAGGTCGCGCAGCACCCGGCCGCCGTTGGCGTGCGGGTTCGCGCTCATGCGTCGGTCGCCGACCGGCGCCAGTGCCTGCAGCTCGGGGACGAGCCGGCCGGTGGTGTCGAACAGCTCCTGCGGCCGGTAGCTGCGCATCCAGCTCTCGAGCATCTCCCGGTGGTCGGGGTCCGTACGGGTGTTCGCCAGCGGCACCTGGTGGGCGCGGAACGTCCCCTCCACCGGCAGCCCGTCGACCTCCTTCGGGCCCGTCCAGCCCTTCGGCGTCCGCAGCACGATCATGGGCCAAGCGGGTCGAGCACCCGGGGCGCTGTCCGGCGTACGGGCGGCGCGCTGGATGTCCGCGATGGCGTCAAAGGCGGTGTCGAGCGTGCGGGCCAGCTGCTGGTGGACCTCAGCGGGGTCGTCGCCGGTGACGAAGTACGGGTGATGGCCGTAGCCGCGCAGCAGGGCCGCGAGCTCGTCCTCGGGGATGCGGGCGAGCACCGAGGGGTTCGCGATCTTGTACCCGTTGAGGTGCAGCACCGGCAGCACGGCGCCGTCGGTGACCGGGTTGAGGAACTTGTTGGAGTGCCAGCTCGCGGCCAGCGGGCCGGTCTCGGCCTCCCCGTCGCCGACGACGCACAGGACCGTGAGGTCCGGGTTGTCGAACGCCGCGCCGTACGCGTGCACGAGCGCGTAGCCCAGCTCCCCGCCCTCGTGGATCGACCCGGGCGTCTCGGGCGCGACGTGGCTGGGGATGCCTCCGGGGAAGGAGAACTGCCGGAACAGCGCCCGCAACCCGTCCTCGTCCTGCCCGATCGTGGAGTAGACCTCGCTGTAGGTGCCGTCCAGGTAGGCGTTCGCCACGAGCCCCGGACCGCCGTGGCCGGGTCCTGTCACGTACAGCACGTCCAGGTCACGGGCCTTGATCACGCGGTTGAGGTGCGCGTACAGCAGGTTCAGCCCGGGCGTCGTGCCCCAGTGGCCCAGCAGCCGCGGCTTGACGTGCTCCGGGAGCAGCGGCTCGCGCAGCAGAGGGTTGTCCATCAGGTAGATCTGCCCGACCGACAGGTAGTTGGCGGCCCGCCAGTACGCGTCGAGCAGCTCCAGCTCGGTCTGCTGCAGCGGCGCCAGGGCCGGGACAGGGATCGCGGGGCCGGTGACCGTCACGGGTGACTCCAAGGGGGAGGTCGGGTAGCCCGGCGCTGCGTCGGGAGACACTCCTGGCGAGACGCGACGCAGCGCCTCCACGCGGAGCCAGCGGCGGCCGGGCGCTCAAGCACCCGTGACGCTAGGCCGCGCCGGGCGCGCGGAGAAGGGCCGAAGGTCCCGGCGACGTCCCTGGACCGGTTGCCGGCCGTCGTGTCCGAGCGCTGCCGGACCGCCCGCCCGAACGCGCTCGTGCCAGGCCCGACGGGTCCTTCGCCTCTGACGCGGCTCCCGTTCAGCCGGGATCGTGTGGGAGGAGAACCGGCACCACCCGCTGCAGGCGTGCCCCCCGACCAGCTGCCCATCGACAGGAGGAGCCATGACCTCCTCGAGATCGTGCTGCCTGCGGGCAGCCCTCTACTCAGGCGCCAACGCCGCCGTATGAGGCCACCGACCGGCTGATCGGGCAGCGGACCACGCACGCGCAGGGAGGACCTTCATGACCCGCAACGCGCTCGCTCTGACCGTCGCCGCCTTCGACGCCTGGCCCAGCGAGTGCGCCGTTCTGGCCGCGGACGGGATGATCCTCAGCGTGAACGCTGCGTGGCGGCGCTTCGGCGACAGGAACGGGGCCGGATCGCGGTGCGGCCCAGGTGTGAACTACCTCGCCGTGACCGACCGTGCCGCCGCGTCCGGGGACGAGGTCGCGGCCGTGGTCGCCGCGGCCCTGACCGCCGTCTTCACCGGAGACGCCCCGACCGCCCGTGTCGACTACCCGTGCCACTCCCCCCACGAGCAGCGCTGGTTCCGGCTGCACGCACAGCCGCTGACCGGACGACGCCACGTCCTGCTCGTCCATGACGACATCACCGGCCACGTCCAGCAGAGCCGACTGGACCAGAAGATGGCCGTGCACGCAGCGCTCGCTGCAAGGCGCGACCCCGCTGGGCGGGATCGCCGCACGGACGCCTGGCCGTATGAGCAGGTGTCCGGCCCTGTCATCTCGGGTCCTTCGCCCCTGTCCGGCCGGTGCTCACTAGCGACACGCTCCTGGTGACCAACAGGAGGCTCCATGAGCACGGCAGACGTCACGACCACGAGCGGCTTGCGACTCCCGGACCCGGACTTCGTACACCCCGAGCTGGTCCCCCCTGAGACCGGCGAAGCACGGGCCGCCCGCTACCTGTCCGCCGCAGCGAGGCTGTCGCTGGGCTGGGTCTTCCTGTGGGCCTTCCTCGACAAGCTGTTCGGCTGGGGTCATGCCACCAAGGCCGGTAGCGGCTGGCTCGACGGCGGGTCACCGACCGGAGGGTTCCTCGCCAACGGCACGGCCGGACCGTTCAAGGGCATCTACGGCGACATCGCCGGGGCCGGCTGGGCCGACACCCTGTTCATGCTCGGGCTGCTCGGGATCGGAGCGGCACTCGTGCTCGGGGTGGCGATGCGCATCGCCGCGGCCTCCGGCGCACTGCTGGTCGTCATGATGTGGACGGCCGTGCTGCCACCGGCGAGCAACCCGTTCATGGACGAGCACCTGATCTACGCGCTGGTCCTGGGGATCCTGTGCCTGACCCACGCCGGCCGGACCTTCGGCCTGGGCCGCCGGTGGGAGCAGATCCCCCTCGTGCGCAGGCACCCCGCGCTCGCCTGAGCCACCTCGTCGCGCCGGACCGGCCCGCGGCACCAGCCCTCGAGCCACCTCGAACGCACTTCCGACCACTCCACGACGCACCCGGAGGACCACATGAACAGGAACACGCTGCTGACCGGGATCGCGGTGACCAGCGCTCTCGGCTACGGCATCGCCCTCGGGCTGGCCAAGGCCACGAAGTACGCGGAAGGGGTCGAGGAGGACCAGTACTGCCGAACGCCGCCGTGGGACCCGGCTCGCAGCAGCACGCGTCGCGCGCCTGCACCGGGAGCCGCAACGGGCCCCCGCCTGCCCGCCGCCACCGCCGTACCCACCGGCCGGCCCGGCGCGAGTGCTCCTGCGGCCACCTCCCGCGCGGTCCTGCGGTGATGACCTCGGGGATGTCCAGCGAGCCGCCGACGGGGAGCCCGGTCCCGCAGTGGATGCCGCTGCCGAAGACGATCGCCGCAGCGACGCTGGGCCGCCGCTGCCTCGCCAGACCACGGATCTCGGGGTCGCTCTAGCGTCACGAGGATGCTGACGGTGTCGGAGCAGCAGCTCGCGCGGCGGCTGAAGGCCCTGGACGTGTCGGACCCCCGGGTCGTCGTCGCGGGCAACCACGCCACACCCTTCCCGGTGCTGCAGGTGCTGGACGATGCGCTGCCCGCGTACCGGCTGTTCACGATCAACGCGCAGCCGGGCGTGCCCCAGCGCGCGGGCGTCGTGCACGAGAGCCCGTTCGTGGGGCCGGGGGTGCGCCGCAGCGCGGCACTGTCGTACGTGCCCGCGCGGCTCAGCCTGGTGCCAAGGCTGTTCGAGGGGGCGTACGCCCCGGACGTCGTGCTGCTGCACGTCGCCCCGCCGCGTGGCGGCAAGGTGTCGCTGGGCGTCGAGGTCAACATCCTGCCCGCGGCGGTCGAGCAGGCCCGTCGGCGCGGCGGCCTCGTCGTCGCACAGGTGAACCCCGCCATGCCGTGGACCTACGGCGACGCCGAGCTCGACGTGGACCTCGTGGACCTGTGCCTGGACGTCGACGTCCCGCTGGCCGAGGCGCCCGTACGGCCGCCGTCGCCGCTGTCCGAGCAGATCGCGCAGCGGGTGGCGGCGCTCGTCCCCGACGGCGCCACGCTGCAGCTGGGCATCGGCGGCGTTCCCGACGCCACCCTCGCGGCGCTCGCCGGGCGGCGCGGCCTGCGGGTGTGGTCGGAGATGGTCAGCGACGGCCTGCTCGGCCTGGTGACCGGTGGGGCACTCGACCCCGAGCAGGACGTGGTGTGCTCGTTCATGTTCGGCTCTGCGGAGCTGTACGCGTGGGCCGACCGCAACCCGCGGCTGCAGATGCGCCGCACCGAGGTCACGAACGACCCGGGGCTGATCGCCCAGCGCCCCCTGATGACGTCGATCAACAGCGCGCTGCAGGTGGACCTGTTCGCGCAGGCCAACGCCTCCTGGGCCGGCGGGCGCATCTACTCCGGGTTCGGCGGCCAGACCGACTTCGTGGTAGGCGCCCTGCACGCACCCGGCGGGCAGGCGGTCGTCGCGCTGCCCTCCTGGCACCCCAAGGCCGAGGTCTCCACGGTGGTCGCCCAGCTGAACGGCCCGGCCACGAGCTTCCAGCACTCCTGGGTCGTGTCCGAGCAGGGCGAGGCGGCCGTGCAGTCCCGGCCGCAGTCCGAGCAGACGGCCCAGATCATCGGACGGGTGGCACACCCGGACGCCCGCGCCGGGCTCACCGAGGCGGCGCGCACGCTCGGGCTGCTGCGCGACTGACCGCCGGGCAGGGCCCACCACCGCTGGTGGTGCCTGCACCACGGACGTGCGACCCGCAGGTCCTGCGCCAGGTGGTGGAGCTGGCGAAGCGCTCGGGGCGGCGGGGCGCGCAGTTGCCGCGGAGCTCTGGTTCGGGCGGACTCTTTGCGCCGCGCCGGCCAGCAAGGCGGTGCGGGCGGCGGAGTCGGAGTCGGGTGAGCGGCCGGACCTGCCCACGAAGCAGGAGCTCGAGGAGGTCCGCCGGCTCAAGCGGGAGGACGACGAGCCCCGGCCGCAACGGTGACGGCGTCTCAGCGGGCCGCGGCAGTCACCGGACGCGGGTCTTCGAGAAGAGGGCAGAGCCGGCCGGCGTCGAGCAGCGCGCGACGATTCCAGCCGGCGCAGCCACCGCGGCGGCCATGACCGCAGCCGAGCGGGCCGGATGGAGCGCGGCGGATGACCAGGGCGCCCAGGGGGCCGCGACTCCGGTCGAGCTGGTGAGCAGCCGCTGGTGAGAGCCTCGCCCCCGGGCACCTCGGCACGGGCTGGTGCGGCCGTCAGGACGTCACGGGCGCTGCGGCCACGGTGATCACACTCTGTCCCATGGCCTCGCTTGCGCGCTGGGCGAGGGCGTGCGGAACCTGGTCGAAGGGGTGCACCGAGGTCACCGGCGGGGTGATGCGTCCACCGGCCAGCATCGACGACAGGACCCTCACCGTCTCGGCCCGTTCGGCCTCGTCTTGGAAGACGGAGATGACCCCGGCCACGGAGTAGTCCCTCATGAGCAGGTCGAGCGCATCCAGGTCGGCGACCTTCCCGCCGGCGAACCCGACGATGAGGACACGCGCCCCGCGAGGGGCCAGGACCGCGGTGGCGTCGATGTAGGCCTGTCCACCGACGGTGTCGTAGACGACGTCGACGCCCCGAGCATCGGTCCAGCTCTCGATGTCGCCTCTGGCCGAGGCCTGGCTGAGGTCGACGACGTGGTCGGCGCCCTGGCCCCGGCAGAAGTCGGCCTTGGCCTGGGTGCGGGCGGTGGCGATGACCCTCGCGCCCATCGCCTTGCCGACCTGGATCGCAGCCGACCCGGTGCGCCCGGCCCCGCCGAGGACGAGCAGGGTCTCCCCGGCGGCCAAGCCCGCGCGGTGGTGCAGCCCGATGTGGGCGACGTGGAAGGAGCCGGAGAAGCCGACGGCCTGCTCGTCCGTGAGCCCCTCGAGGACGGGCAATCGCGCTCCACCCCGGCACCAGCGTGTACTCCGCCAGTCCTCCGCAGCCCTTGTCGAAGGAAGCGCCACCGGCGATGCGGGCCCCGACCGGACAGGGGAACCCCTCCCCGGCGCGCTCGACGATGCCCACGACCTCCTGCCCCGGCGAGACCGGTGGGGCAGGGGTCAAGAAGTAGTCCCCGCGGACCATCATCAGGTCCGGCAGGGCGATGCTCGCCGTCAGGACACGGACCAGCGCCTGCCCGGGACCAGGGTCAGGCAGGTCGACGTCGTTCAGGTGCAGGACCCGCTCCACGTCACCGAACTCGGCTGCTTCCCAACGCTTCACGTGACGAGCCTCTCCGCGTGTTCGA
>Ga0210040_10009636_pt1 | contig 11218 bp, 9 predicted proteins | sample CryGeyCG12114_NA_FD_185462 | JGI IMG/M metagenome (GOLD analysis project Ga0210040, IMG submission 185462) | Groundwater microbial communities from aquifer - Crystal Geyser CG19_WC_8/21/14_NA (SPAdes) (version 2) | ecosystem: Environmental > Aquatic > Deep subsurface > Groundwater | place: USA... | reverse complement strand
CGGCGCTGCCACTGGCTCTTAAGCCTCGAACGGGAAAGGGATAGGGGGTCGCCCATGATCCATCCCGCACTTCCTCTGCCCAAGCACCCCCCTAACTTACACAGTACAAGGACCTACCTACCTTACCTGCCTAGGTACCTACTTAGGCACTGTGTGGGCTCCTATAGGCCACGACACGTCTTCTCTCCACTTCCATTATTGCCAATACCTACCTAGGTATGGTACCTATCGTAGGCAATCGATGTAATTGCGCCATACCACGAGCTCGTTGTGCCTGACTCTATCAAATTGAATACCACTATCATCTTCCACGCGAAACTTGTATCCGGGTGACAGAGCTTTGTGCCTTGTCCGAGTCCGGGCACGCCTAACAATAAAAATCCCCTTTGAGCCCGCCATGAGTCCTTGTTCTCCACGGGCTCGTGACAGACGAATTACATGGCCCGAGCATCTGGCCAAAAGGACCCGCTTTGGGCGTTCTTGGTTCCTGGCGTCTGGGCCTGCCTTCAAGTTGGCCTCTTCACGACCAAGCAATCGGGAACAACAGCCTTGCTCACAAGCTCGAGGCCAAGGAGTGCATGACCACAGCTTATGTATTGAGAATGGATGACCATACAGGTGGTGTACATATCCTCACTCAAGCAGCGAGTCACTGTCCAGGGTCTGAATATAGCATTGAGTATGGTGAGCCTTGGTCCCCGTGTCGCATCATCGACAAGCTCACCACCTGCTTCACTAATCTGGAGTACTGTATGGAGATTCAATCGCCTGCTTCGTCCCCCTGCTCCCATCAAGTTAGACTTCCACTATTGGCCCCTCAAACATCACACCTCCTAGGCTTCTACTCATCAAAGCTCACCATAGACCTTCAAGGCTCAAGCAGAGGTAAAATGAGCACCCTGACCATCAAGAGTGGATCACTGCCTTCCATCATTATGTTCTATCCTAGTAGTGCGAGCTGTCGCTGCTATTTGTACAAAGTACATTCCGGTAGTATACACTTTCGCACAGCGGGAACATCCTGCTATACATTTTGAATGCTCGTACGCTCGGATGCCCATTCCATGATTCCTTTACTATGCAGCCTTCCATTTCTTGTCTTCTTTTTCGGTCGGCGTCTTGTCTCCACCCTGTTGGGCTGGATCTCTGGCGTCCCAAGCCGCCTTGGGAATCGCATCTGTGTCGGGGCCACCATGTTCGACCAGCGGTGGAGGAGATCCTGTAAGCGTCTTTGACCCGGCCTCTTTGGGCACAAGGTCTGCACCAGCGCCAGCGTCTTTGTTTGGTGGTGGAGAACGTGACGAAAGAGTCTGCGACTCAGCACCGTGCTCAAGTTCGCGTTCGTTCGACGTGTTCGGGTGAGGGTCGCTTGTTGTTTTTGCCTCTGGCTGAGGCTTCGCCCCCTTCTTGGTTGCAGCCGTAGCGCGCTCCTTTGCTGGCGCGGCTGATTTGGAGTCTTCAGATCCTGGGGTTGTAGGCTTTGAGGACGAAGAGGCTTCGGTGGCAGACTTGCTCGCCGTTGATGATGGTTTAGCGGTGTTTTTCCTCGGTGTCGGAGCAGAACCAGGCTCCTCTAGTAGTCTATGCTCGGGTGCTCGATCCTTGACAGCCTTCTGTCTCTCCGCAATCTCGGCCGTCAAGTTTTGTCTTTCCTCCTCCAGGCCAGCATCCAGTTCTTCGTCGTCCTCCAACTCTCCTTTGTAGTGTTCTGGATGTTCACGGAAGCAATTTTGCATCCCTTGAAATTTGTCGATGCATTCCATGCCCTTGGGCTCTTCATTCGAATAGATGAAACAAGAGAACGCTGCTTTGAATTCTTCTCCGCAAGGACCGTCCGCCATACCGCCAAGGCAAGGGCAATCCCAGTTGATCTCTCCAGTCACTGGGTTAAAGGCGCCCTCGGCTTCCGCTTCTCCCTCAAGTTCTGCAGGTGAAGCGGAGCCTGGTGTATCAATGACCGCTGGTTCTGCCGATGCGAGGTCCGTCTTTGCATTCACCCTGGATGCCGAGTCTGCTGCAGCCTGAAGAGTTTCTGCATTTTTCGAGGGCCCACGTTGTCGTCTTGATGTTAGAGCTTCTAGAGGATCAGAAGAGTCTTCAAGCGCATCAACGTTAGGATTGAGCAGATCTGTGTGGAACGTTAGCATTCGCCAGCTTAAGACTGAATGAACCAATACGGTGCTGCGGGAAAAGACGTACTGCTCTGAGGCTGCTCTGCAAAGACAGGGCTTGTGTTGTAGTAATATATTCCCGCAGCTGCAATACCCCATCGGAGCGCACTGTTCTTCCAACTCCTTGACCTTAGATGTGGTGCTTCTGTGCTGATAAAACGTCGATCAGCCATCATCCGAGCAAGGCCGCGTGAGCTTTGCGCCGAGCGCAGTGCTGAACGTGCTGCAGGTCGGTACATCGTAGGAGAAGCGGTAAAGCCAATAGAAGCAACAATCAAAATGATGAAGGGGCAGGACAGAACCAGAAGGACAGAACGTGGGCGTAGGCGATTGATGCAAACGAAGCTCAATAATATAATATGCAATGTTGCCAAATCACACTCGAGCTCTAAAAAGATGGCCAAGTCGTGACGGCATGCTGATCTTACAAAGCACTGTACTAGTGGTAACCTTTGCATGCGGTTCCTGCATGTGACGGACTGGCTTGGCATTACCACCGCTACATTCATGTTAGGTACCTGGTACCTAGGTAATTAGGTGTCTAGGTATCTAGGTATCTAGGTACGGTACCGTCAACAAAAGAGAAGTCAGGTAACACTACTGACCAGCGAGCACGCGAGTACCAGCACAAGAACGAGCATGTCTGTAGAATGGTATCCATCACGGCTATTACTAGGTGGCACAGTCAATCCTTATGCTCTGGTCATCCTGAATCAGCCCCTTAATGGCAACGCCTTGCATGCAGTGATGGAAGGAGCCTCCCTCATGGTTTGTGCGGACGCTGGAGCAGATCGCTTGTACCAATACGATGTGCGACTCCGGGAAGGCACGAAGCAGAGGCTGCCTGATGCCATTGTCGGTGATCTTGATTCTTTGACCTCGAACGTGGAGAGACACTATCGGTCAAAAGGCGTCAGGGTAGAGAAGGATCCGGACCAGTACAGCACAGACTTTACGAAATGTCTAAAGTGGCTCAGACGGGAATGGGAATCGAGGTCCGAAAGTCCCGGTTCTGTTCTTGATGTAGTGGTTCTAGGAGGTCTTGGAGGTCGGGTTGACCAAGGCTTCTCCCAGATCCACCATTTGTACATGGCAGCTCGAGACAAGAGCTTGCTGAATGGTAGAATATATCTCTTGTCAGAGCAGAGTTTGTCGTTTGTTTTAGATGATGGCGTAAATGTTGTTCATATAGAGCCAGACACCTTTGAAGAGAACGTTGGTATTATTCCTGTGCTTGGTCAAATCCTCCTGACCACGCGAGGGTTGGAATGGGATGTTGAGGAGTGGCCCAGCGACTTTGGAGGTCAAGTGAGCACAAGCAACCACATCAAATCGGACCGCCTGGAAATCCAAGCGAAGGGAGGAAATCCGCTCTTCACTTTGGAGCTGGCGAAACGCTTCTCAGCCTCTGGAGAGTGATGGCTCAGAAGCTTTAAGCCCATGGACTGGTCATGGAAGATTTTGGACAAAGCGCAATCGGAGGATAGGGAAGTGTCACACAAGGAAATACACAGACGGGACCAATGGCCGACGGCTGCTTGGAGAAAATCGGATGGGAGGAGAGGTCGGACATCTGTCTGAAAGTTTCATGAAGCAGTTATAGAAGGAGTAAGCAGGATGGTATGAAAAGCAGCGAGAACGAAGAGGTAGGGAAGGAAGTTACGAAAGCCTACCACGGCGTGCGGGACGAAGCGACAGGAATAGAAGCACCAAATAGGGACAGAGTCAAGAACAGCAGGAGACATGGTCAGAGTAATCTCTTCGAGTATCAACAGGCACCGTTCGAACTCAGCAAATGCATACAATCCTCGAACCATCCATGCACACAAGCACAACCCCATGTATACGCGATAAATCCATATTCATCCATTCATATCGTTGTAGCCGACCGTGGATAATGAATAGACCTAAGCCATTTCATAGTCATCATGATGCATGCCATGCTCAAATCAACCAGAACAACGCCGACACAGCAGCTCCATGCTCCCATATGCAATGCCGTATGCACGCTTTGCGGACTAGAAGAATAACCACAACGCCAGAATCTCATCTCATGTACGTCTGAACTCAGTGAAGATCGCCCTCGCCATCAGTGTGCTTCGAGTTCTTACCTCTTCACACCCACTGGACCGTGGCTAGCACTGCCTACTCGGCCACTAGTCTTTCGAATTTTCGTTTTGTCCTCGCCGCCACTTCGTCGAGGAGAGTCTCGGGTACTTCTGGTCTTGGATACGCTCATACTGCCCATGCCGCTTGCAACACGAGACGTCTTCGTCTTCGGAGTCTTCTCACCAACCGTGCTTAGCTTGAGATTCTCCTGTTCCTGGGCCAATTCGTCCCAGATAGCATTGGTATCCTCGATTTGCAGTAGCTCGCCGTCGTCCTCGTATATACCCATGGTGTTACCTACATCGAACGACTTCGTGGTTGTTGTCGTGGTTGTGGTATATGAAACACTACGGCCCTTGCCCTTTTGGTGCGGGCTTTTGCTTTGGCTCCGGCGGTGGGCCATTCGCTGCAAGATGATCTCTTCTTCGCTCTCGTTGCCGCCAGTGCTTTGTCGGTGCGTTTTGACTGTAACAATCTCAGTTTCTGGTCGATCTTCATGCGTTTTGAAGCCGGCAGAGGTGGATCGCGCGTAAGGGTGGTTCCTTGAATCCATGCGAGCGTATTTTCTCGGTTGTCCAGGTGTGGGAGCAGGCAGGTTTTCGTCCTGGTATATTCCCGTATTTGAAGCGTCGTTGGCATCTATCTCTCCTAGAGCCGATCTCTGGACACTCGACCTATTCGGTGGTGTAGCTGTTTGCGTAGCAGATGCCAGTCGTCTAGGGGTTTTGGCCATAACGTGAGGTGTGGTTGGCTTGGCCAACTCGAGTTTGGCTTTGATCTGGTCCTCCAAATACCATTCTCTGAACTGCCCTTGGTTGAGATGCAGCCAATGTTGCTGGGGTCCTACTACCATGCCAGGCCTCATGAAACGCATGTATGCGATAACCTCGTTTGCGGTGAATCCATGTCTGTAGATCAAATATGCTCCGATCAGACACCCTGTCCGACCAAGACCAGCTTTGCAGTGAACTGCTATACCCTTTCCCTGCGCGATCATGTCGTGCGCTAACTTGATGAATTTGCGAACAATCGATAGTTGCGGGCACGTGCCGTCTTCGAAGATCATGTCAATGTGCTGAATCCCTAACGCGGTAAAATAGGTTGGGCAGTAGAGCTGTGAGTTCAATCGAACAACGAGGCCGATGTTTCGCTCGACAAAATGTGTCAGGACATTCTTGAAAGGCTGCGATATTCTTGCTCGAGGAATCTCTGGAATGCATGACGGTAGGGTAGCGTATGTGGGCGAGGTGACTGGGATCTCCTCCACAGGCTGCGATTGCGGCGAAGCAAAGGCGAGGAATTGTGGTGATACCCAGTTGAAGTCACCCATATCGACACGCTCGAATCGTTCATACCTGAATTTATGTAAGTTCATGTCTTATCAGAGCATCGTGCTGCGCTTACTCATCGAGGCTGAACTCCTTGAGTGACAACAAGTTCTCTTCTTTCGCTTTCCATACACCGTACACTACGTCTTGGATGTTCAGTATGAAGTCCGCTTGACTGTAGCCTGCATCACGAAATGGCATGTATGGAGGATCCGCTTGCGCAATTGGTGCCAACGCAAGGTGAGGCGGCCATGCCTGAATCAACACCATGTAGCACGCTACCAAGCATGCAGCATTTGCTCGACTCCTTGAATCTGCCCTGCTCCAGAATACGACAGCTCTATCATTGTTGGCTGGATCGCCCAGGATCTCGTGGAAGATGACGGCAAACCTGTACAGGTGACCGATGTGCAACGGACCGAAGTCGGCATGGAACGCATTGTAGAGGAGGGTGTCATCGATGGTGAAGTACACTGGGGCCGGGCGGCTGGCATCCGGTGCTCTAGGTCCTTGTTGTGCTCTTGAAGACTTCTTATGAGGTGATCGTTTTGTCTCGGAAGGGTATGGAAAGGGAGTATTCTCGCTGGGGGCATGAGTGTAGGATGCAAGGTACAGACGATCTATGCAGATATAGCGTTAGTCATTGTTGCGCTTTGTGTACAACCGAGAAGAGTACCTTTGATGTATTCAATGACTTGGCCGTAGTTGACGGGGTGTACGAGAGTTGGCGTCATTGCTCGCAAAATGCGCAAGCACCGCCTCTATGTGGGAAGATCTTGGACTGCGACACTCGATAAAGGTAGAGAAAGTTTCGTGTATTTTTGCTCGAGCTCTATGTCGTGTGCGCAAGGGATCGGGTTTGTGACGAGAGCTAGCTGTGTGATTGCGAGTACATACTCTTTGGGACTGTTGTGGTACAATTGGTAGGTCGGAATTGCTATACGAGTAAGATAAAAGGGCTACTGTAAGGATGACGGACAGTAGTTAGTAGTTAGTAGTTGTGGTTATGGTGGACTGGTATGCTGGAACATGAGAGATAGATGAGAACCTGGAAAGCTGCGGCGTTGGCCAAGTTATGATGATGTTCCTGGACGAGCCAGCGGTTGCGGAGCAACAGAACAGGCGTCCACCACGAACCCAAAACCGACCCAAACTCGTGGCACTCCTTACTGGCTCCTTACTGCGTCCTCCACAACTCCAGGGTCTCAGCCACACAAAAAAGTGGCCCCACGCCTATCAAAACCGGACGCACACTTCTTTGTCGTGTGTCTCGCTCGGTGAGCAACACGACACCTCAATACCAGCTGCAAGTTCATGCATAGATGCATGCGACTTACCGAGCGGAGCGCATCAAGATCGCGTGCTTACGTCGCTAGTCAGACCTCGAGGGACAGATTGACCGAGATCGACTGGCCTTGCGATCTTTCGCTTTGCCCTCTGCAGAAAAAGTGTTAACACACGTATCCTTTAAGGTACCACAATATAGAACACAGCGATCACCATGGCTGCTGGTCAAGAATTCTGTTGTTCACTGTATGTCGTTCCACTATAAGTACAAATCTCAATTTAATTTGTCCAAGCACCATCGACGTTCCTCTTCCAACATATCGCCTTGCTTCCTCCGCCATGCGTGCCCTCCAAGTCGACGCTGAGCTGTCTCCTCTTGTGCGTCGAAAGTTCACCTTGACAACAACCGAGACCACGCTTTCGCAATTCGATGCCAATAGCAATCCTCAAGACGAACTTGGTACGAACAACACCCTCAATGACGGCAGGAACACCATCCTACGCACCGAATATAGTGCCACCACGAACCGTATGCTCCGTGTCGCTGTCAATGGGTTCATGGAGTCGTTGGGCGTCGTTCTCCAAGTCATGGAGGAACTTGATGTCGATGTCCTTGAGCCAATGTCTTAGCCTTAGGCCACGTGCCAGTGACTTCAATAAAACCGGAATGTATTTGTTTCCGCTTCTCCACCACCTGGATCGCTTGATGCAACGCTCTTCGCAATTTCGCCTTCCCAATCCTGCACTATGTGGCTTGGCTGTTCTGGCGATATTTAAGTTTGCGAATAGAGGGGGTTGAAGGTATTATTTTGCGGATTATCATTTTGCGAATAGGGGGTTCTGGCTGTTCATCATCACGAACAAGGGGTGCATGCGTAGAGTCCTCAACTTCTGCCAGAGCTCGTGCTGCTTGCCGTGATTGGGACTCACCGATCTGCCTTCGTTGTCCTTTCAGTTTCTCTGTTGTCGATATCGTATGATCGGTTCCAGGCAGGGCACCGAGATCAAGATACTGTGTGACCTTGTGACCTCCAGCCCCTTGGTCGGGCCAGGAGCCAGAGGGTTCGTGTTCTCTCTCTGTCTCCTGCGACGACTGTGTTGCGCCGCCTCTGTCGTGCGTTGGTGACTTTCCCTTGCCCTCACCCGAGGGGACGACTGTCGACGCGGAGGGGCACTTACTATTAACTAAGGTGAAAGGCACATCCAGTCTCGATCTCACCACTGGTTTGAGCTCAAATTCTGTCATATGCTCGTTACCGTGTTTGCTGAGCTCGTGATCTGCACCGATACTCAGTCCACCCTCGGAGAGCATGCCGAAAGTATTAGGGAAGCATAGCAATGGTGACTTGGATTGTGACGATCGTGGTTCGTGATACTCTGAGGTAGGTATGTTGCCAAAGCGCAACTTTTGCGTTCGTAGAGTGAACCAATCGTCCGAGGTCCATTCTGATACGTCGGTGGCAGTGGCGTAGAGTTCAGAATCACGTTCCTTGTCACTTTGCGGATCGGTGGAATGGTAGGAAGCAAGAAACGTTACAGTGGATCCTTCAGGCACAAGATGTCCTGGTCGTTCGTCTCCTGTCTCAGCAATGTCGTCGTCCAGCATGGGCATGAGGCCAAATGATTCAGGTTGAGGCTCAAAATCATAAGCGGTGTCCAAAGACAACAAGCCTGCTTTGCTTCCCCACCCACCTCCACCACTAGTGACACGGTGTAGGGCCGCACCTGCCCATATTGCATGCGCAATACCGGCATCGTCGTCAGTTTTCCGCGGGCCAATAGTTTCGGAGGTTTCAATACTTGCAGGAGGTTGGACTAGAGCATAAATCTGTAGTACACCATCCGGAGCAGTCTCAGTGACCCTGCGTAAGAAATCAGGAACAATCTTTTCCAGTTCGGCAGAAGCGGGTATGGGTTTCTCCTGCTCCTCTGAGTAGACCGTGCGAATGATGTTCCCCATGCTCGCGACAACCTTACGTGGCTTGGTAAGTGCCTCCAAAGGTACATGGAACCTGGCAAACTCATGTTCCCACTTCGGCCATGCTATTCGAAAGTCTTTGAGCTCATGTCTAGAGGTTTGCACGAGCTCAGTAATACCCTTCGCACGGCCGAAGGCCCAATGATCTTGGACTAGTGTCGTCCGGCGGCCGTTGACAAACAGCGTGTTTGCGACTGGCAACGAGGCATTCTTTTGGCGCCATACCGTTCCCCCCTCGCAGCGTCTGCGACACAAGCGCGAGGCAAAAGTAATCGTTGCTGTATCCTGCGTCCTCTCCTCAGAAGCAGGGGTTGCTGCGTACTCTGGTCGAGCTGAAGTAACGAGAAGGGCGACACCCTCAAATCCTCGGTGTTTGCGTGGCTTGCGCTTCCCCTTGGAGCGTCCCATCCATACTTGTTCCGGAAGTTTGTCCACAATGGCGGACACAGACACAAGTCCGGGCCCTAGTGAGCCGGCCGTTAAAAAGCTCGAGTAGATATGCTGCATGGCTTTTGGTAGAAATGAGTGACTTCGGTCGAGCCAATGACCAAAAGCTGGCGTGGCCAAGAAGACAGCTGTCCTGAGCTCTGAATGTTTGGAAGCATCAATTTGTGGCAGCTGCGTCAGTATAGATGAAGGATCCTGACAATTTAAGCACGTATCGAAGCGGCGAGTCAATTGGAACATACCACGAGGCTTGGGTCTGGGGCGAGCCATGAAGCCATAGCGCGGAAAGGGACTGTCTCTTCATCGTCTCTTTTGGATCGACGCGCTTCACCAGACATCCATCTTCGTCCAGTATCTCTCGGACCCGCAACAAGTAGAGGAGATAAGCGGACATATAACAGGCCAGTGTCATGTACACAGCGCCTTGCAGGGATGCATGGCGATACCCAAGCCATTTCGGTGAGTCAAGCGTAAGGTCTGGCTAGGCTGGACATTACGACTCACGACATGGTGCACGAGCTACCAAGTCTGATACGTTCTGTCAGTCGTCTTGTACACTGAGTAGGTGGCGGTTGCACTATGCAAAAATCATGAAGGAGATCACCAGAGCATCGTAGATCGAGAATGGAGGCGGACGAGCAACTTGAAGCTAATTGGCCCAAATGCCAAGCTTCCTACAACAAAGTGCCCGCTTGAGGAATACTTGTACACGACCACGACGAGCTACGTCTGCAGGTCATCGAGGCTGCGACAAGGAAGATGGAAGTACGAATCACCTAGGTACAGCGGCGTGTTTATATTCCTCCTCTAAAGAGTGGCAATACGCTACGAGATGATAATACAGTCATAATCCTGGCGTTCATAGTTCATACCAATCAATCATACATACTTCCCCATCTTCCAACCATCCGTCAAGGACCTTCATATATCGACCGTCAGGTACAAGTCACCAGTCCTTGACTTAGTGGGTGTCATGCGAATCTGCGAAGGAGGTGGGCTTGGGGGCGCTTTGGCCTGTGGCCTTTTCAAGATGGACTTTGGCATGGTAGTGCTTTGAATATTCACGCTTGGCTTGCGACCTAGGTTCGTCGTGTATGGTCGCAGATTGGAATTATCCTTGAGCGCGCGTCGGTTGATCTCTGCAGCTTGCACGGCTGCCCCCATTCCTTGTGGCGGACTGGGAAACTTCAGGCTGTTCCCAGAAATTGAACCGACAGAAGATGTTGTATCGGTTCGGATGAAGCTCCGTCCCGCTCGAACGAGGCCATCCCTGTGTGAACGGGGCGGTGTGATTGGGCCGACAGGGCGCGTGGGCCCGGAAGTTTCCACCATTTGCGCTGCGCGTGGCACTGCAACCTTTTCTGCCTGCTTAGATACCGATGCAGGTCGAGGTATCCTGGGATACTGAAGATTTCTAATCGGCGACGATGGCGAGATCGGATCCAAGATAGAACTGGCGATAGTAGGGGAGACAGCATTAGCTTGTCCACTTTCCAACGTCTTTCCCGTTTCCTGCTCAGGCGTCGAATCTTCTTCAAAATCTGTGCCGGAAGATATGACAGATGTATGTCTGACAGGTTTGAAGGCACTCTTTGATTGCGCGTGATTTGTGTAGACGCTGCTTCGTGTGGGAAGTTGAGCAGTTCTCGTCTTGTCGGGGGGTTTGTGGCCCATGACAGCATATGGTGGTGGCGACTGTTGTGGTGGGATTGTCGTAGTGGTCATGCTTAGGTTTGTCGTTTGTTTTGTGTTCATGCCTCGAATTGGAGGCACGTAGTTTTGCAAAAGGCCCGGAATAAAATTACCATTGTCGTAGACTGGCGTCAGAGGCAACGTGCGAGTCCTGGAGGGCATACAGGGCCTGGTCCCTGGGGATACCGAATCTTGTCTCGTGGCGG
>Ga0210040_10009635_pt1 | contig 11219 bp, 8 predicted proteins | sample CryGeyCG12114_NA_FD_185462 | JGI IMG/M metagenome (GOLD analysis project Ga0210040, IMG submission 185462) | Groundwater microbial communities from aquifer - Crystal Geyser CG19_WC_8/21/14_NA (SPAdes) (version 2) | ecosystem: Environmental > Aquatic > Deep subsurface > Groundwater | place: USA... | reverse complement strand
TGTGCAATAGTGGGTGATACCTATTAGGCACATTAAATCCCATATTTCCCATTTGGCACAATAAGGCACAGGATTTCCCGCTGTGCCGGGATTTAATAAAAAACAGTGGGTATTAATATACCCTAGTACTTGATTCTAATTTGAGTTTTGTTGACCATGTACTACAATATAGGTAGAGGTGGATCCAAACGCCCTAGAGAAGTTGAAGATCACCCGCTCGGATTTCCTAAACGCCCTGGAAAATGACATAAAACCCGCATTCGGGATGAGCCAGGAGCTGCTCCAGATCATGTTGATGCGCGGGATCATCAACTGGGGCTCCCCTGTTTCGCACATTCTGGAGGATGGCACTCTGCTCATCCAGCAGGTGAGATTCAGATTTTTTACCTGCTTTTTACCATGAACACTTTTACTTTTGCCAATTACTTTTGGAATTGGAACAGTTTTTGAACAGAAAAAGTATTAATTAAATGCCTTATCATTGAGAAGGGAAAGGGTGAATTGTGTCATAGAATGTACAATATGATTCTTTTGGGCGCTATAGTCTGTAGAATGTGATTTATGTATTGTTCAATTGAATTCCGTGCTGTTTTTTGTAGGCACGAAATCCTGAAAGTTCTGGCCTAGTAAGTGTTCTTTTGGAAGGACCCCCGAATTCAGGGAAAACAGCGTTGGCTGCTCAGTTGGCCAAGAATTCTGATTTCCCGTTCATCAAGGTGTGCAGTCCAGAGGATATGGTCGGCTTCTCAGAGTCTTCCAAATGTCAACAAATTAGAAAGGTAATTTTTTAGCACTTCAAAGTATACTGCATGTATTAAGCTTTGATTTGGCATCCAATAAAGTTTTTTCACCCCAAATTGTCGAGTTGAGTTAATGATTTTTTTTTGTCAGGTGTTTGATGACGCATACAAATCCTCACTAAGCTGTATCCTAGTGGACAATATTGAGCGTTTATTGGACTACGGGCCAATCGGACCTCGGTACTCAAATCTCACTCTCCAGGCATTGCTTGTGCTCATGAAGAAACAGCCTCCAAAGGGACGCAAACTCTTGATCCTTTGTACCACGTCCAGGAGGTAAATGAAATACTTGGACTATCACTATTTAAGCCTCTTTTACTCCGAATCCACTGACCTTGAGAGCATATTGTGACCAGGGCGTTAGATGCTGATTTTTGCTGATGCTCATTTTCATTCTTTTGAAAGTTTGACATCAAAGTGTGTGTTTTGTTGTTCCGTAGACAAGTGATGGAGGAGATGGAAATGATCTCAGCTTTTACTGCCGTGCTCCATGTGCCCAACCTGAGCAAACCGGAGCATTTAATAGCCGTGCTAGAGGAGTCGGATGTTTTCACCAAACAAGAAGTGGCCCAGATATCCCGCAACATTCAAGGCCGTCGGTGAGTCCATCCACAAAAAGATGAGCAAACTATAATTTGACAACTCGTCAAAACTAATCATTATTATGTTGTAAATGTATATGTAAAATGTATGTTGTTGTTGGGCCATATTTGAAGGGGAAGGGTGAACTGAATGTTTTCTATAACTAATTTGTCCCTTCTCATATGATGCAGAGTATTCATCGGGATAAAAAAGTTGTTGGGCCTGATCGACCTGATTCGTCAGACGGAAGGGGACTACCGAGTGGTCAAGTTCTTGTCCAAACTGGAGGAAGAAGAGGCCATCGAGATGGTCGGTTAGGAGTACTGTGCCCCCCCAACCCCTTCCCCCCTGCTGCTGCTAGAGTCAAGGAGAAGACGACCACACTTGTTGGACTTTGACTGTTGGAAACTGCTGAGGTCGAGACTGGGCGGTTGCCTTCATGAGTGTTGGCCCTTGATTGGCTTGATAGTTGGTGGAGGTGAGCACAGGGCCCAAGTTTCCAGTTCCTGCATTCCTATCTTGTAGAGTTCAATAATCAGCCCTTTTCTATCATCAGGATATTAACAATGCATGTATTGTGATTCTAGGGGTTGGAGGGCTGTTCGGTTTGGCTGTCGGAGTTGCCGGTAAGTGCGACGGGGGGTCTGGGCTGGGAATCAACCAAATATTTTTTAAACTCACATGATTTTGAGTTTCTGAATTTGCGTATTTTGTGTGCATAGTTGGTTTATTCATGGGGATCCTGTGTGGCGTGCTGCTCGGCGTGTCCCTAGGACTGATCGTAGGACTTGTGGCCGGAGAAGTGACCAATGGCAATAACAAAGATGGACAACCCAAAAAGACCCGGCAGCAAAAAGAAGATGAGGAATGGCTAGCGTGGATCATGGCTGCCCAATCCCAAGTCCCCTAATAATGTAGTTCCCTTACCTATGATTTGATGTGTTTTCTAACTAAGTCTAGCCTACCTAGTCGGTCTCAAAAAGAACCTAATGCATTCCTCATGTACTTTCCAAAAGTGGGAGCCAATTTATTTGGACACTGGAATCTATTGAACACATCAATGGATTCAATTGTCCCAGAAATAAGTTAAGCACGGGAAGCGGTACTTGTGGATGGTTATCGGATCAAAACTTGCTGATTCGATAACCATTCTTGGCTATAGTCTCATCATCCTCGATTGGTGAAGTTTAAAATAATAATGAAATGTGTAGTCGCTCTATTCGAAAATATTCAACTAATATTGTACAATCATAAGCAATGCAATTTCTACTATCTGTTTTGTCTTTACACCCTTGTTGGCTTGTCTGGGTCTTGAGAGATTTTGTGAATATTTTGTTGGATTTAAGTCAATGGTAAAATGAATCGAAAGTTGTATTTGAATTTCTTTGGAGAATGAAAAAAGATTGGCTCATGTTTTTCGGCAGTAGCTCCCATTAATGGTCCATTTGTGTAGATTGTATCACTAATTCAATTTGTTCGGTTGTCATTAAGATTGTATCTTTGAGATGTTGTTTTCTTATGAAAACAGCATAAAATCACTGTGGTCAAGGGATTTTTTTAAACAGACAGTTCAGTAACTATTATACTAATGAACTAGGAATTAAAATAAGAGTGGCTCGTAGAAAAGGATAAGAATTAAGATATCATAATAATGACGATTCCCATAGGTGAATAAAAATTTGTGCTCTTTCATAATGTATATTATTGTAATTATGTAATTTGTAATGTGTGCGTGTGTATTTATGCATTCCTTGGAGAAGAAATTCATGTGTAATTATGTGGGCTACATTATGTACTATGTGTGTGAGCGAGATGAGTATTGAGTGGCATGTAAAAAATGGATGTTCATTGGGTGCTAATATTATGTGATGGACTAGAATTGTTCCGCTTTGTAGATTGCACTCCAGAGTCAGAAAAATAGAAGAAAGCAATCATCACAATATATTATGAAACACAACTGTAGGAATGAATTTAATGTGCTCACATTTTATAGTGATACCAACTATAGTTATATCATCGATACCACATTGATTGATTTGTGTTTAGTTGTAGTGTGTCTGAAAGTGACTAACTATATTGTTGCAAAATATCCTGTTCAAATCTGAATAATGAGTAATAATAAACAGAGCAAATAAACGCACCCCTCAAATATTGTCATTATAATAACCTATTTTTGTTCCGACCTTCGAAGCAGTGAAGCAAAGCTACACGTTCCATGAAATTTGAAATGTTTGTCCGTCTGTCTGTCAGGTTGACTGTGTTCCGTCTGGTCCGAAAATACATGGATTCGGATGTACCCTTAACATGTCTACTATTTTACAATACTTTGCATGCACCCGCTCTGTTCTGTGTCACTTGACCATTCAATATCAGTATAGCCACGATCTTAAATGTTCGTAGCATGTTGTGATTCCATCCAAGCATCCGTATAGTAAAAGTCCAATTAAAGTAAACGAGTTGAAAATACTTTTGCAAGTCTCGACTCTCATAGAACAACTATGAGATTTTTCACACCATGCAGTCTTCTACACACATGTGAACGTAGCACACAATACACAAATAATGGGATGCATGCTATCATCAAAAAGTACTTTTTCTGAACCGAAACTACAAAAAATAGAAAACAATGGTTTTAAAAAGAACACAACGTAAATTATAGCATGATATAGCAGATATAAGGCACTTTAGACATTTATACATACGTATGAAGTTTATCATTTCAAGGAATTGCGACAGGGTTATAGTTGCATAAATAAATCACTGACTGCGTATCGTATAGGTTGAATTAGTATTTATTATATTTATTCATTTTTCCAAAATGATAGATTTTTCACGTTTTAATTTGCGTTTATGTTGAGTACGAACAATGACGGCGGAAACTAGCAGTGGCAAAAGCATTAAATATCACTGCTGTGGGAGCAGTTTAAAAAAAAGTTGGACGCTTGAAAATGACAATTGTGGGGGACACGAATGTATGGGGAAAACGTCCATGCTCATCATATCTAAGGATGCTTATCGGATGGCCTTATCGTATTTCGGATCGGATCGGATCGGATCGGATCGGATAGGATCGGATGATCAATTTATGATCCGATAAGCTTATCGGATCGGATCGGATAGCACAGTTATCCGATCCGAAATTCGATAATTTGATCGGATCGGATGGGATTGCACACTCATCCGATCCGATAAGAATATTAGGGGTATTCACGAGCACCGGGGTATAAGGGTATTAGGGTAACTTTTCTCCATTTAAATACACATTACAAAAAGTTACCCTAATACCCTTATACCCCGTTACCCTGGTGCTCGTGAATACCCCTATTGTATTTCCTACATTGGGTCAATGTATGATTTAAGCGCTATACGAGGAAAACTCGAACTTTTTGTATTATCAATCATATTATTAATCGAACTTATCAACTGAACTGTCATCGAAATATTTCATTCATACTGTTTTCTTCGTATGCTTGCAATGCTGAGTTGCTGAGCGCATTATTTTCTCTGTTGGTAAAAAAATTTATCAAATATTCTTATCGGATCACTATCGGATCGGATTGGAGGTAATCCGATCGGAAATCCGATAAAGTTATCGGATCGGATTCGGATCGGATTCGGATCGGATCCGATCGTCTTATCGGATCGGATCGGATCCGTTTATCCGATAAGCATCCTTCATATCATATTTGTTGAATATATCCCCAAAGGAATGCTCACAGCAGATGACAGCGTGAGTTATACTACTTTACTTTACGTTTTACGAGTTACTACGCTCCGTCCTTCTTCCCGTAATTTCATTATTAAAATAGAAAAATTTCACTTCAAATTAGTTATTTGGCGATGTTTTTTTTTCCGCACTCAACAAAATTTGAAACCTTAACTTTCAACCAAAATAGAACACTCTCTAATATGGATAGCGCGCTATTTCTCAGACATGGCGTTTGTGTTCGGATTTGTTGATTTTCAGGGAATATTTACAACTTTGGTTGCCGCAGTTTTTTGTGTGGAAATTAACCACTTATTTGAACTGATTTTTCAAGTTTCAATAGTGCATTTATGATTTCGAAAATTATTTTAAATTTTAAGGGCGTATGTACGTTGCGTGATTGACGCACACCTGCTTGCGCAATTATTTAACACCCTCAAAGAAGACTTCCGTCTTGTCCATATGTTAATAATGTTAAATAGGGTTCCATATACCGCTGAACTAAGCTGGTAGAATTTCCCTATTCTACCACCTTGCAGCTGAACCACTTTGAATCATAGCATTATGTGATTGAGAAGCGAATATTTTCCGGCATTTTGGCTGGGACTTTTTAAATAATTTCAAGCGGAAAGCATGGTTGTATGGAAAATGAAGAACTATATACGATACTGTGACTAATATTTGTTTTTTCATGCATTATTGCAATGGCTTTTTAAACCATTGTGTCGTTTTTTCATCACAGTACCACTTTAGTGACTCATTTTATGTACTTAGTCGTTTTCAAAGATGTTGGTCTAATTATATTGACAAGCCGGGCCTATGCTCATATATCTCACACGAGTACCGCAATTCTAATATGCCAAATTTTCAATGATCCCCACATTTTTTGACACATATAAAGTTTTTAGTATGTCATACATACATATTCTATCTCATGTGTCTTTTCTTTTCATCCAGAAATCTTGCCTGGATTTATTCATTATGTGTCAATTTACCAATTCCACGTCACAGTATTAGTTATAGTTACAGCCTTACAGCAAAATGGGTGGTGAAGGTGAACTGAACAATTTGAGTTCACTACCAACCAAGATAATTAGATAATGATCAGGAATAAAGATGAACAGAATTTATTAATGTTCTCCCAAGACTGCATTCAATTTAAAGTGTAGGGTTTCAATAAAATGGCGACATTATATATATCTGACTGACTGAGTGAATGACAAAATAAGATATATCAGAAGTTGGCATCATATATGCTCCATAATGGAGGTTATAGTTTGATATATAAATAATGTTTCATGAATTTTGTCTCTTGTTGTTCTGAGCAGATCAGAACGGTGTACATTGAAGTTACAAATGACTGTATAAGATTATGCTTTTAAGGAATCGCTATAGATAATTTTTATAGCGTTATAATGTGTGTTGGCGTCGCTCTCCTAAATTAAGGTAGGCTTCTTCGTAAAGGCTTTCACTTTCGTCCATATTATGCGCCTATATGCGCGCCATGCACGAATTCCCATACTGACGAAAATGAGGAGAGTGGAACTGTGGAACACCATTATATGCGCATAAATATATATGGATTTGAATAAGCAAAAGTCTGGCTGGAGTCGCTGGAGTAGAAAAGCAACGACAGAGGAACAGAACTATAATGCATGTACTTGATTATTTATTAAACGTGGTATCAGAAAAGTTTCATTCAAAAAAAGTTCTTTTTTCGTTCGTACATTAAGCAACGCATGCAGCTGCGGGCAACTGCGGGATCTATGAACATTGAAACACAAAAGTTTCTTTATTTGGAGTAGATTGAAATGAAACGCGTTGACATTGGATCATAGAGTTAAGTCAGTAGAGCACCGGTTTATAATTCGGCACGCTGAATTTCACGTTCCCTATCCCTAGAACGCACGTTATTGGCGCCACGACGACCTCTTCCTGCATTAGTTCCATAGTGATTCCGTCCCCGGGCAGTCATCCTCCGGGTCTTGTTGGCCCGGCTCACACTGGTCATATGGCCCACAAACTGAGCTTTGTTCCACACTGGATCCACTATGGGCTGGCTTCCTTCGAAAGCCCCGAAAAAACCCCTATTCGTGGGCTGTGCAAGGTTATATCGGTAGTCATTGGGCTCGGCTCCAGTAGACGAGTGCGACTGAGGGTGAGCATTCCACGAATGAGACCCTTGACTGCCCAAACAAGGGGATCTGGAAGAAGACCGCTTCCCTGAGGTGTGTGACATAATGGCGGCCAAAGAGGGACGGTGTCCCGGCACACTGACACTGCTCCCTCCGGAAGAACTCATATTATCCTTGCGAGCCAAAAATGACGAGCGCTCCTTGAGGGCATTAGTCGAATGGCCATTATAGTTCGTGGCACTCCCACTGCCCCCCTTGCCTGAGTCAGATCCAGATACGGAGGAGGAATCAGAGTAGCACGGAGGCAGCGCTTTGAGTCTCCCCTGCTCGGGGTTTGTAGTGAGGTTTCCCGGCCTTTGGATCATTCCCAGATGAGTGCTGCTCCCACTATTGAGACTGGTGCAAGAGGAGGAGGAGTTGCTGAAGCTGGATCGGGATTTTGTGTCAGGCCCGCCATGTCTGATATAGCCATAGGGGCGATACATTTCGTTATGATGGACATTGGGTATGAGTTGAGGCGGAGGATGAGAACAATTATTGATAAAAGGGAACTTGGAAGTACCTACTTGGACCCTTTTGGGATAGACTGGCTTGAGCAGTGGGGGCGCTACAGTCAGTGGGATCGGGATCGAAATAGGCGTGATGCCCGGAATGGAGGATTTGATGAGTTGCTTCTCCCCAGATGGGGTCGATAGAAGAAAGCAGACAGAGATTGTGACCGGATGAAGCGGAGGATCCGCTGTGGGGTCAATGGCACTCAGAAATGGGGTGACCACAGACTTGTCCAGAGTCAATGGGATGTAGAATGGACCGTTCTCGTGGAGTGCAAAAGCAGGGACTCCTTGACATGGGGGAAGTAACGTGGATGGTTTGGTCACCATGGACCACACTTGGTTACTGTTGGGCTCCTGCTGATTTTCCCCTCTGGTTGACTCGGGGACAAGCTTCATGTCTCCTCGAGAGCTACTGGACATGGGATGACAGCGCAGTTGTTGACTGGCTGAATTATTCTGGTCCATCTTAAAGATTTGGGCATTACTACCACTGCTGTTGCTAGATTCTTGGGATTTGGGATCCGCGATGTTCCTGCTGGACCGATTGTCGGTTTGATCAAAGTCTGCGTTATAGCGCTGTTTGATATTCGTTTTGAATTTGTAGCGGTGGCCACGGGGGCCTTCGTTGTTTGACGATTCGCCGGAGCAGCGGCCGTTTGAGGAGCTCAGTTGAGGCGAGCCACTAAAAACAAAGAATTTATCAAGTTTCAAACGTTTTATCGTTGCCAGCGCGATATGTGGGATAGTTATCACAATTCTTACCCATTGGTCGAAGAGGATCCAATGATGGTTGGCAACGGAGGCTTGACCTTATTGAATTTGTCGGACGAGCTACCTCCTTCGGAGCACGGGAGAGACGCGGGCGAGTATGATCTTCGACTTGTCGAGTCCCCGTGATCTTCTTCGAAAACGGCCAAATTGCGGGTATGCGCCTTGCATTCTTGTGAAGACGGCGTTTGCTGGGACGGGAGAGCGAACTTGTCCGTAGGCTCGCCATCTAAACAAGGAAGAATAATGATATGTTATTTCCAAGTAACTTTTCCCTTGCATATTAAATGTATGGGACCAATACGAGAATATAGCTAAAAAAACATTCGAATCTATATAGCTCGGACCCTGGACAATGCAATTTTTTTTAACTTTTGGTTGTTGTAACGCGTTGAAATTGTTTTATATACCATAAATATTTATAGGTTGATTCCGATTTCCGGTATAGTGTCACGTATTACTTGACAGTTGCTTGCAAACGCTCAATAAACAGACAGACGGACAATTTGACTCTAGGATTATCTTTAGGGTATATCGTATATAATACTATAGGTAATACAACACACTAAAATACTCATAAAAATAGCTCTTTCGAGTTTACCAATATATAGAGATATCCCGTGCATAGACTATCCGGAAAAAGGAGGTTTTCCTGTCCTGTGTGTGATAAATTTGTGTAGTAGGATAGGATAAAATTTACCTCCTTTTTGCGGACAGGGTATATAGGTTCCATGCAATCTGTAGGAAATAATACAAAATGTGGACAACGTACCTTGACATCCATTGACGTCGCTGCCAGAAGTGGATCCCCCGTTGGGTTGGTAGCCCGAGGAAATGGAGTCTTCTGAGGATTTTATGGGTTTAAAATCAGATGAATTGGAGATTCGAATCACCTTGAGAATATTTTCCACTGACAGCTTGGCATTGTTACTCTAAAAGCAATAAGCATTTATTATTAGTTTCCCGCATATGCTACCAGTGCTGGGGTAAGGCGAGACATAAATTATGATAATGATATGACATATACCCTGGGATGCGTGAAATAGTATCGTTCCAAATGTTTGATAATGCGATGAAAAATCGGATCCCCGGCCAATATGCCCTCATGTTCCAGCATGTAGTTGACAGTCTCACTAAGACATTCCTGGAACCCTAACCGGAAGCTGTCTTCCGATCCCGTTTGGAATCCCGAAGAAGAAGAGGATGCCACGGAGCTCGGCTTCTGACGACTACGGGTGGCAGCTATGTCAATATTCAACTCACATGCATCTGAGGGAATTAAATAAAAATGGGAATGATAAATTCTGAATTTGAATTCAATTACATAAGTTTAGGATCGGGTAGGACGAACTTACCACTCTTTTGGGATTTCAAGTGCCGAAGATTCTTGATGGCCAACTCCACAATTTCGGTCTTCTCGATCCGCCCGCGCCCTTTGCGTAACGAAGTGGCGGGTAAAAGTCGCGCCAAATCCGCCAAACAGTTGTTCATACGATCCCGTCTCCGTTTCTCAATGATCCGATGGGACAGTGGATCCTAGAATGCACAGAAAATGGCGCTGGATGACCAAAATTTGGCCATATTTTATGGTGTCCTATTTGTATGCGCATTTGTGAGATATCTCACCCTTACTGTCTTCTTTTTATTGGCAAATCCGTAGTCTGCCTCGTCAGATATTGATAATGTAGAGGACGAGTCGATGGAAAAGTTGAGATTTCTACAAAAAAATTCCATCCTATCAAATAAAACGCAATATATTGGAGACATCATTAGGCATTCGTGATCAAAGTGCAAAAGATATTGGATTCCCTTGCTGAAGGATGCATATCATTATTAAAAGGGGTTAAAAAAACCTGCAAAAGTGTGCATAACTTATACAATTTCAATGACGTGAACTTTGAAAGCTACATAACAAATGATATATTAATGTGATACCAAATATCGAATAAATTCCCAAAATGTATCTCATTATAATGTACGCAACATAGGGGCATTATTGATGATACCTTATTCATTAACTTTGCATGCGCGCAGATCATTATTGGAGCGTATAGAAGTATTTTTTTCTACTCTTGCTAATAACATAATATACCTTTGATTGGCCGAAGACACAAGAGGTTGATGACCAGAAGAGAAGCAAGACTGGTGGTCATCTTGACCACTATTATTCTTGTTGGTCCAAAAAGTGGGTATGGCGGGAAGTGGCGGCCTTTTTGGAGCGTCACTACTGCTGCTGGGTTCTTCTTGGGCCATAATATGGTCCACCAATGGACGGGAAAAGATGAAGAGGCTTTCAATTCTGCAAAACTCCAAAAGAATAGGGTATCAAAATTTTTTAAAACATTGCAACAAGGGCTCACTGAAAATAATTATTGTTTATTAGTTAATTAGTAGTATATACGAACAGATACTAAGCGACCTAATAATAAATTTCACCAGTCAGAGTCAGACGCTGTGTGCGGTTGGATCACCCGAAAATTTGAAGACAGGGAAATCCTCAACTTAATTCAGGGGTATAGCTTTGTGTGTCCGTTTTTCATGAATGCGGTATAGTTCAGGCATTCTCAGCTAATAGGCGCCTGGCCATCTATGTTGCACAAATAGAACTAGGAAAGCTCCGGATGGCATAGAATTATTCAAGCGGTAAATGAGAAAAATCGAATTGACATTTTAT
>Ga0210040_10009632_pt1 | contig 11223 bp, 17 predicted proteins | sample CryGeyCG12114_NA_FD_185462 | JGI IMG/M metagenome (GOLD analysis project Ga0210040, IMG submission 185462) | Groundwater microbial communities from aquifer - Crystal Geyser CG19_WC_8/21/14_NA (SPAdes) (version 2) | ecosystem: Environmental > Aquatic > Deep subsurface > Groundwater | place: USA... | reverse complement strand
ATAAGATCAAATTCAAGGTTACATGCCAATGTTTATCAACACCACCCACCTCTATGTGTGTGCTAACGAAGAGCAGATGCAAAATTTCGCCAGCAGCTGATAACATTCGGGATGACACAGTGCAAACTATGTGCTGATAGCAGCGGAAATAGATAAGATCTACGAATGAGTCAAGTTAACACCATTTTGCAAGATTATAGTGTTTGCTAATGTGAGATCAGTTTGCTTAGTTAGTCTAAGCAGTGTATTAACACTCTCATTCCCTAACAAAATATTGCACATTGAAGATATATTTCGATTTCAAAAATATTCACCAAAATGGAGTCTTCTGCAGTCCAAAATTTGGTTGACAGCATGACCAACTTTGTCACCAATTTTCATAAGGTTCAACAACTTATGGTTTTCGGGAAAAATTTTTGCAGCAAGCTTCTGTATTGCTGAAATATTACCTGTATGAAATTTCCTATATATTATTAACGGTAAGTTTGCAATTTGCATCAGGCGTTGGGGTCCTCCAATAACGGAAATTTCATTATCTCACCAATCGGCTTGTGCTCTGCTGCAGCTGCAATGAAACTTGGGGCAAAAGGAGATAGTGTTGAAGAAATAAAAACTGTTTGGAATACAAGGGAGAATTTGGCCGAAACATTCCCTAAACTCATCTCAGAATTGAAGCCAATCAGTGTAAGCATTGATTATAATTGATCAACTAGCAAAGATTCATCCATATGCTTAAATACCGGTTGATTTTCTAGACCCAGAAGGAAAATATCGACTTAAAAGCTGCAAATCGTGTCTACACGAGCCAACATTTCGATGAAGAATTCCAGAAAAAAGTTGCCACTATGTTCCAAAATGGAGTGACATTTGAATCACTGGATTTCGCAGAGCAAGCCAAAGCCATTGCTGTTATGAATGATTGGATTAAAACTGAAATGCAGGAACAGAGTTGGGAGTTCATCCCGTCTGGTAAATTATTAGGACCGTGCGGCTATATATTATATGTGTGTTTTCTGTGCAGAATCGAAATTGTATAGAGATTGTTTGTCCCATAGGATCAGTGACTGCCGATAGATCGCTTCAGATGATCAATACAATCACTTTCAAAGGGAAATGGAGTCAACAATTTGACCCCTTTTCCACAATGCCTGTTCCATTCTATGTTTCCCCGTCGGAAAGAGTTACTGTGGGTTTAATGTATTTGGAAAAGAGATTCCCATATGTCAAATTGGAGTCAATTGATGCCCATGCTGTCGCAATTCCTTTTAAAGTTTGTTAAAAATCTATTGATGGTAATTGTAGTTTTTCAGATAATGCTGTGATAAAATACTTTTTAGGGCGATCGATTATACATGGTGGTAATTTTGCCTACGAAAAGAACCGAAGATGGAGTCACCAAAATTGAAAACGCGTTGTCGAATGCAGAGCTGTCCCCAAAAGTGTTGATGCCCAAAATGGAGGAATGCCAGAACCAAACTGCTCTGTTCATCCCGAAGTTTAAAATGCAGTGTACACTGAACTGCAGCAGCATTTTGAAAGAGGTATTTGCATAATACATTGAAAACATCAATACGAAGCAAGGACCACGTAAAAGTAAATTACAATAATGCTTATGCTTTTAACACAGATGGGAGTGAAATCATTGACTTCAGAAGTGACACAAATCATTTCTTTTGAAGTAGATGAAGAAGGCGATGAAAATCCGCCCAAAATAATTGAAGAAGGTAAGTTTGGTTTTGGAATGTTTATGACCGTGGTGAATGGATTTAACACATGATATTATCTTTGCGAATTCTCAAAGAAAACCGAGTAATGTGGAATTCCCCTCTAGAAGTATTCGAATTCAAAGCCGATCATCCATTTGTGTTTCAAATCGTGGATAAGCAAACATCCACCATTATTTTATGTGGCACAGTCAGGAATCCAACTGCAAAATGATTGCCCGTGTATTTAAAGTCTATCATGCACATGAATGGATAAAAAGTTGAATTTAACAAATACATAAATAGTCCATAACCAGTTTAATAAACTTTATCAATTTTAAAACTATTTCAGTATAATACTTGCACTTGCACTAGCTTTCATAATATTACAAATATTAATTTAATAAAATGGTTTGAAAAGAACTATATAAACGTTTAGTTCAACAACACACAAGTTCACGGTAAGAATATGGCAAAATGAAAAAAATTCAAATAAATACCTTAACACCAAAATATTACGAATTCAAAAAATACTTGCCAATAAGGTGAAGTAAAATTGGAAATTTTTTGGAATGGAAAATGGCTTTGTAATGCAATATTTTAGTTAGTTAGTAGCTCGTACAGGTACAGCATTCAATATTTTCGATAACACAATTAAATACCGAAAAATAACTTTCAACTCTAACTTTTGGTGACACGAAATCTAGTATTTCTTCAAAAAAAATAATACACTAAATTCTTAATTTTATCATCACAATCCTTATTCACTTACGGAGACTTGCCGGGAGAGAAAAATGTTTTAGCTACAAATGGGAGCACAAATGCTAAAATCCCGATCAAAACAGCAATCCCAGTACCCCATGCTAAAGCTCGTTTGGGCTGCATAATTCTAGTAGGCGTTTTATTCATATTCTCTGCTTTAATTAAAAGTTCTTCCATGGATCCTCTGGTATCAAATTCTCCCAAATCTACAAAATGAAATAAAATCTTCAGGACACAAAAAATACAGATAAAATTTACAAAAAATAATCTACTTACCGAAAGGCTTCTCCAGATCAGAAATAATTTCCTTGTCATCCTCAATTTGAAACCCTAATATGTCTCTAAACGACCCGAACGAGCATTTTGGACCTTCGCCAGGAAACAAGTAATCTGAAGCCAGCAAATTATCATTTCCTGGAAAATGGGTGAAAACTCGACGCGGGATTTCATGGTAAACTTTCCCTGTATTTTCTCCGTCTCCCTGTGTTGTAACTTCTTCATCTATCAGAGACTCACAATGCATCTCAGTTCGGGAGGCCATGGATCGAATGATATCTTCTCGTAGCATCTACCATCATACAAAAAATAATAGGATAGGAAACAAATAAATAAATAAGTACCTGTTCAATCAAATTGATCATAGTAACTTTCTCAAAAGCAAAATACTTACATCCACTACATGCTGAGTACTCGAATCGCGACTCACAAACGCAATAGCAGCCAATTTCCCTTGCATATGCAAATGATTCACAAAATCGCCCCCATTCGAGCCCGGTATTCCTTCCATACCATCAGTGTTTGGGAACAACACAGGTAATTTGTCCACCAATATGTGCAAAGGACTTATGGGTCCAAGTCCACATGAATCATCATCCGATTCCCCCCCACGACACATTTCCTCACTCATATCCGGACCGATCGGCTGATCCCCGAATCCCCCCACACCCAAAGCCAGAGATAAGCCTTCCCCCAAATTGTCATGCTCATCTTTGCGCCCACCTAACAAATCACTCAATCCATTTTCCACTTCTTCAGTCGGCTGTCGCTCCTTTTCTACGTAAACTATGTGTTTACTAGGCAATGCCCCATCCACAATGAACTTGGCACCACTCAATGTCTCCTGGAATGCATGGAGCACAGACTGAAGATTCTTTTTCAAAGGTAAAGTCCAGTTGTTTTTGGTTATCTGCATTGCTGACATAGTGTCATAATCGCATTCTAATTTGGACCATTCTAGCGTACGAAAAGTGGGCTCGATTTTAACAGTTTTTGTACAGTCGGTGAGTTTACAAGAGAAGAGTTTACTTGAAGGATTGTAATGGAGAATGATTCGATCAGAGGTTAGGCCAGAATTTCCGTAGAATGGATTTTTATTTAGCCCTTTGTTGATTCCAGAGGAGATCAAGGATTTTATGATAGTTTCGTATTTTGAAGTGAATAGGTTTTCAACAGGTTCTACGGCATATAATCCGACGACTGTGAGACCCCCGGGTAGCATCCGAATCACTTGTTTTGTGTGATGGGCTATGGCTGAAGGGGTGATGAGAGTGAGTCGTTTCCCTTTTCGGGGTTTTCGTTCCAGTTCGTAGGAAGAGGATGAGGATGTTGAATCTACGTCGGGGTCACTACTTGGCTCGTCTTCCAGCTCGTCACATGTCAAGGCGGCATGTGCTACCATCAATGTTCCAGTTTCGGTTCGCTGTTAGTTTTAAAAGATGGATTTGTAATATTTTTAACAGAGAAGCTAAAAATGACGGGCCATACATTTACAAATGCTCAAGTATTAATTTTAGTGAGTTACATACCGCTCCAATTAAGAGTCCAACCACTGGATCCTCATGTTCGTAGATAAAAGATTCTTTTACATATTCGTCAATTTGAACGTCTACAGTCATTTTGATGTTTTTGTGATTCCTGCAAAGCAAAGTGATTAATTTACATTTCACAGTTTAGATTGTACATGTTTTTTTGTACAATCAATATTAGATTTTACACAAACTCACGATTTATTAATTATGAGAGTGCGTCATCAACCCAGATCGTTTGGTCATCAATTTATTTCCACATTTGATACAGCAATCAACAATCTGGAGATCACTTAAATATTTTCACCTTTCACACGAAACCACAGCAAGATTAATTTTACTTGTATTTTGAATTCCGCGCGTTATAGACGTTGTGGTCCAATGGGAATTGAGTATATTAGAAATGAAAGATGGAGTCCAAAAGAATGATTCCAGCCATGTAAAATGAGTAGAGGAAAATAAGGAAATTGACCACTCACTGATTTTTTTGGATCCAGTTAATCCAATATGTGTATAATGATGGTAGTTGCACGATATTTCGGTCATTTGATGGACCTTTTTCAGGTGCACAAGCACAACACTCACTTTTAGAACTCGAAGGAGTTAATGTCCGGTGGTCGTGTGTGTCGTGAGTCTGTGTAGTGAGTCGTGCACACGACCACCGGACATTAACTCCTTCGAGTTCTAAAAGTGAGTGTTGTGCTTGTGCACCTGAAGAAGGTCCATCAAATGACCGAAATATCGTGCAACTACCATCATTATACACATATTGGATTAACTGGATCCAAAAAAATCAGTGAGTGGTCAATTTCCTTATTTTCCTCTGCTTCTAAACCCTCACAAGCGTAACTACTTCCTATCAAGTAAAATGAGTACATTTCTAACAATTAAACTGTGTTTAATGAAGTGAATATGATTAAAAATCTTTAACTTCACAAATCATGCAAATGCAAACTGTTTAGTGAGACGATATTGAGATTTGTTCGTGCTGAAGGGGAATTTCACCTACGAAAACTAAAAGAAGAAGACTGTAAGATTCTATGGCTTTTACATTTTGCGTTGGCGCGAACACATAGTACTGCGACGGACACAAAAAGAATCATTCTTCATTGTGCGTCGTTCGTTGGAACGACCTTCAAAAGCGACATTTTTATTGTTGAAATTAAATTTTTGATACCTTTTAACTGCAACTGCAAGGTAACCAGTGTAAGTGTGATTTCGGATCTCCAATTTACGATTCTGCTTGTTTATAATAACATTCATACACGCTTATCATTTCCTTCATATAATATCTAAAACCGAAATTCTTTTTCAGCGTAGCTTTAAAGCAATCACGTGGCAGGGTTAAACGGCAGAGAGTAAGTTTATAGAAGAAGAATTACTCGCTCAACGTCAATATTGCATCATTATCTCATTATCTGACTATGGACAATAAAGTACAGTTAGAAGTTGAAGAACAGAGGATTAAAGTGGAAATAAAACATGACCAACAGAAGATACAATTGGAAACAGAACGTGAAGAAAGATTGGTGGCGGAGAGTCAAAGAAGAGATATCTTCGTGAATACCATGTGTCAAATGTTGACAAAGTTTACTTCAAAACCATAATCAGATTTAAATTTGTAGTTTTATCAATTTTAACCTAACTCGAGCATATATAGAACCGCTCAATTTTTAAACTTGACCTTCTTAACACGCTGCAGAAATTGAAACACACAGTGCAGAGTCACTTCGGCGTGTTTTCAGTATGATTCTTTTGAGTAGGAGTAATTATCGGATCACACTCGGATCCGATGAGAAATATTCAATAGCTTGTATTGCACACATAACATAAAAAATATCCTATGTATTGCATCCATGCATTTGCATTTCAAAAAATACAACAGGAATGAGGCATGTCGATTTGAATTCAGTAGTTCGTATTGAATCGTATCAGTGGGCGATCCATAAATAATCCGATAAACTTGTCATAATTTGGATCAACTTGCTGATCCGATAAGCATCTTTACGATGCCAATGCGATTCCTTACATGGGACAAAATATCCGGCAATTCCATCATCGTTAGCGCTTAGATAATAAAAGATAGAAAGACCCCTTATAGAAGCTGCTGGTTTATAGAAAACTAAATATTTGTAAAATTAAAAGTCAACAGTTATTCGGATGTCATTCTATTTAGTTTGTGCTAATAAATATTTGTATTTGCTAGTGTACCAAAAAATTAATTATTAACAGTTTTTCGTTTTCATGGAATAAATCATTTGACTGCTGCTCTGAATTCGCTTCTTGGAAGAACTTCGTATTGTTTCTTTTATTATTTGAGTTCTTGAAGAGCTTACGCCATAATTTTGAATGATGTCATACATTTATAAGTAAATAATGTGCCGTGCATTGTGTGGTGTAAGTGATAACTCAATACGCTTTTCAGTACCATGCATTTAAAAAATGAGCATGTGTGTCTTGTATTTTAACGTAGAAAATAAATCTTTAAAAAGCCTGAGTAAAGAAGTCTATATAAAATTGAGAATTATTATATTTACTAAATAGTATTTGTAAAAAAAATATTAAAATACTGTAGGCACTGAAAAATTTTGATAATCGCCACAAAGTTTTTTCAAAGTTTCTCGGAAAAATTGCTTGTAATGAGAAAAATCGGGTCGATCAAAACCGCTGACCATGATTTCTTCATCTCGTCATATCTAAATAATAAATCTGTTAGATTAAAAAAACAATTTTTTGTTAACCAAAAATGAATTAATTACATTTGGTCTGTGGCTTGCTTTGGTTTGCCCAATCTTAGCCCGTCTTCCAAATGGGAGACAAAGTCCACACTCCAATGCATCCCTGCATATGGTGAATCCCCTATAAATGAAATTGAATAAACCATTTTTCAGAAATGTTGCTAAATGATCCATTTTTTGCTCAAAAACTTGCTATCGCACCAAAACTGAAGATTTCCCAAAGTGTCACCCCAAAAGCCCATACGTCCGAGCGAGTGGAGAAATCTAAATGCCGAAGAGATTCAATTGCCATCCAACGCCAGGGTAAAGGCTCCTGTTGAGTTTTCACTAATTTGTATATTCGTATAATCGATGTATGAGCCCAAAATCAGCAATTTTCGCCGTCCCATCAAATGCTAAGAGCACGTTTCGTGTTGCCAAATCTGCATGGATTACCTATGTACCCCAAATAAACAAACTTTTTCCCCTGATTTTTCGTGTTTTTATGTAAAAAATTGAGACCAACATTTTTGTTAGATACAAACTCCATGCCGGCGGAAATCTCATAAGCCCATTTCACCAAGTCAATCAGAGTTAATGAAGCCACTTTTTCAGCTTTTTGATTCACTTCTTCAGGCTTCTTCGTTCTTAAAACACGAATTCAAACTAACCAGCAGGAAGTTATACCTACACGATAAAATTAAGTTTTCGTACGGAATCAAATTGGCATAGCGGGACTCGAAAGTTGCACATGTTTCTTCTGTATATGAAGAATCTGTACCGATTTGTACATAGTTTACTCGCTTGGACCGTAAAAAACTCTCCAATGAACCCATCGCGCAAAACTCGTAAGCCACAAATACAATACCTGGAAATAACAAATAAAATATTTTCTTCATATTCCATTTCATACTTCAACAAAAACAGAAACTGTTGAAGTTGAAATACTTGAAAATTATACCCGGCAAAGCACAATATATATTGCAATTTTCAATTTGACTCAAATTATATACGTTTATCAAAAAATTCTCTGCAGCACAACTTTTCACAAGCATTAATATTTTCCACTTTCAATTTCCAACTGAAAATGGCTCTCGTCTCATCACATAGTTAGCTCAATAGGCCGTGAAAAATTTCTAAAAATTCATTGTAACTATTGTGAAAACACCTACCTTTTCGCAACTCCGCAGTATAGGCTCCATGAAGATTCACAATATTTTCATGCTTGCCCAAATAAATGAGAACTTTTATCTCGGATAAAATCCCTTTCAAAGCTGTAGCGGGACAATTTGGTTTCGTAGTTTTGAACGCCAAATCAAAAGGCTCGTTCTCCATTTTCCCTTTGTACACCACTCCGAATGCTCCACTTCCCAATACTGCTGTACGATCTATACCAATAACCGGAAAAAAAACTTATCCAATTCTCATTTTCTCCACTTAAAACATTCATTTGACTATACCGATCACGAATTTATCCCGACTGAGTTCATATTTCCTATTGTACGGAAACTTCAAAGCACAGATTGCGTTTTCCTCATCCCCACAATCCTCATCTGCAGTCCCTTGTTCGAATTTCAAGATTTCTTTCTCCGACAATCGCTCAATCTAAATTAATTGTCAACTTCAATACAATGATCATTCCACAAACATTTTTTTGCACACAATTTTACCTCTGAAAGTGCCGCCCTCTCCCGAATCTTATGCACAACATACACTAGTACAATCAAGAAAATTAGGGTAATTGGTGTACCGATTCCTAGCACCAACTGTAACGCAAATGTTCCATTTCCTCCTATCTGAGCAGTAGTAATCAGTTTCGGGCGAACTTTTCTTGGCTCTAAAGTGAACAACGAACAAATCCAATAAAAATGTGAAATCTAACTGCCTGGAACTGGTGAAGTCAGCACTTTTTAAATAGACAACCATTTGAGATCCGCCCGTCTTAACTGACTGAATTTGATTTATTTGTGTCATATATAGAGAGCATTTAAGAACGTTTCTATGAATATTTTTATAATTTAACGGTTCAACTTAGCTAACTGACTTGCTTATTTGTTATTTTTTCAAAAAATCATACCATCAATTTTCTGCACATATCCCTCTACCAAAAGTGTTTCATTATTGAGTCTCAAATGCCACCAACCCTCATGGGAAGCATCAGTGGTCCATTTCTTCCAGGGATTATCAATAGCTTCAGTCATGAACACTACAAAATCATTTTGCACAGCCCATTCATTAATGCCCGCCCAATATTCGGCCATATTGTCAATAGTGTACCACTCCCCGCCATCACTAGCCCACACACTTTGTCCGAAAACGACCAAACTCGGTTGAATATCATGAATCAATTTGGTCACATTGGTCAACATTTCACCTGCGGATTTGGCCACAGCCTCCATCTCAGTAGTGGCTGCAGCCACCGGATTGGGAGCCACAATGCAAATAATGAAATCCGAATGCATCAAAATATGGAAAGCTATGGAAGCATTTCCATTCCGAAACTCGCTACATCTGTCAGTCCGGATGCCGATCATCAAATTGTTCTCATCCGCTTCTGAACGATATTGGAGAAGAAGTTTGTCAATTTCACTGGCTTTGAGTGGGTCCTGTGACATAATCGCTGGAAAAAATTACCCCATGTACTGTCTCTGGGTATATGGCATTCGCTTTCTTGGCCACGTCGAATGCATCATTCAGTTCTGTGATGAAAATATCGTCTGCTGTATGGAATGCGCCGATCAGAGTTCGAAATGCCAAAGTGGACCGATCTCGGTTGATTTTTGCGGCCGCTTCTGCCGTCCAGCATATAGGCTCGTGATTCGTCTCACATATTGTCCTGTTTGTACCTGTCTGACGCTTACTCTGCGGGGCTGTAATTGACATGATCAAACAGTGGTTTGGTTTTAGTTGTGTTTTATTATTGCGTGTATATTAGCGTGTTATTACACAAGTGGGGAGATTTCAGTTACCTATTACACCCATGCCGTAGGTGGCAAGAAAATGAAATCGTGTATTTGTTACTTTTAGCATTACTTCCACTTCTGCGAATGTTTAGTCCGTCCTGGGAACTTGGAACCCGCCTTCGTCATGTTTTACAAATGGTGAGAAGACTATGCCCAAATGATCTCGGTTGAACGTTATGTTTGACGTCTACAATTTTTAGCATGTATATAGTGTGTGTTTGCTCTATATAGGAAATTGATTGTAGTTGACTATAACTTACCACAAATTCATAGAATTCCCCCAGAAATAGTACAAAAATGAGCTGGTATTTCATGGTTCCTGGGAAATGATGCAACCATGAAGCTTAAAGAAGAAAAAAACTGTTTTTTAAACGTGTTTCAAAACACTATTTAGTCATAGTTAGTTAGTTAGAGAGCTTTTGACTCCGTGTGTATTGTGTATGTGAATGGGAATTATATATATTAACTAAATGATTAGAATTAAGAAACCACACAAATAAGTAATTTGCTTTTGATGGGATGCAAGAGTTTAGAATAAACAATTAGCGAGAAGTTGAGATATAGAAACTCATGATGTCATCCTCATTAATATTAGCACAATATGGAGATTATCATTTCCCACTTACGATATGCTAATGGAGAGTGTTGTGCAGTGCACTACATATATTGTTTTGTGGGAAACCAAAACACTTTGTGTGTGTTGTGCATTCGATGTGTGCGCCTACAACTACTAATAGCAAAGTATGGAGCTTTTGTATACGTCATTTAGATTTCAGTGAAGTTTGGTCATCAACCTGAAAACCAAACCACCATACATTATCGTATCGCACATGGATAATTGGCTACAACTTCCTTTGTCAGTTTTTAATTAGAATTCCAACAGCTATAAGCATGAAACGAGCGTGACTATGTACAACATCGAAAAAAGTTTAAAAAATAGCTAAAATTAGAATAATTTTTTTCTCAAAAAACTTGCTTCAGTTTATTCACTTTTGGAAATACAGAGAATCTAAAATATATCAACAAACATTTATTATAGCAGTTGACAAAAGAGAACATTTGACAATAGGACGTGGACGTACTGCCATCCGACTTTTTAACAACACCAAAGACCTAGAACTTTTTTCATTTTTTTGAATTAATTCAAATACAATGCATTCATTATCAGTAATATTTATCGTTAAGGCAAATTCAAAATCCGCTGATCAGTGCGATTATTATAGTTTTTATGATGTGTGATTTAGACCATAACTTTTATGGCCGAAATGTATAT
>Ga0210040_10009631_pt1 | contig 11223 bp, 10 predicted proteins | sample CryGeyCG12114_NA_FD_185462 | JGI IMG/M metagenome (GOLD analysis project Ga0210040, IMG submission 185462) | Groundwater microbial communities from aquifer - Crystal Geyser CG19_WC_8/21/14_NA (SPAdes) (version 2) | ecosystem: Environmental > Aquatic > Deep subsurface > Groundwater | place: USA... | reverse complement strand
GTTTTTGGTTACACAAAGCTTTAATTTCGGGCAAGTGATCCAGCCAGCCGGTTGATCCGCATACAACCGGTATACCGTTTTCTAAACAATAACGAATATTAGCGGGAGCCGATTCGGGATGCGTAAATTCTATGGCCACATCGGTATTCTGGGCCGAAAAGTTGGCGAGGGTTTCGCGGTTATTCAAATCTATAATGCCGGCTATCTGGTGTTTTTTTTGTAAAGCAATATTTTGGATGGTTTTACCCATCTTACCGTAACCAATTAATAAAATGCGCATTATTTTTTTAAATTAATGGTAAGTGAAAAAGCAGGGGAGTAGCTGTTTTGGGCTACTTGCAGTAAAGTAGGCTGAACCTGCATCGTTAAGTCTTCGCTGATATCGAAACCTTTTAAATGAGCGTGTACATACGCCTCGGTAATATTTAATCCGTAAGCCAGGAACGAATACAGGATAGAATAATCGCGCTGGCGACGAGATTTGTCACGTGCCCTTGATAAGCTATTAATAGCTTGTTCATTGGTATAGTTAACTAATTGTGGCGTAAATTCATCTACGTCATTAGTGGAAATTGTATCACGCCGTACCACAACTGCCTGACGATATTTTAAATAGTTGCTGTGATTATAAGAAATGTAATAACCCAAACCGGCCACAGCCGCATAAATAATGGGTACTTTCCAGTAACTCTTATTGTAAATTTGTCCCAATCCCGGTAATATTGCCGAATATAAGGCGGCTTTGCCCGGAATACTGAGCCCTTTTTGTTGAGACACCAACGAATCCGCGTTCATTCTGACCAAGGTAGAATCTGGTCCGGCCGTGATTACCTGGGCAAAAGCATTTATACCAGCAAAACCCCAAAACAGTAGGAATGCCAGGGCTACTTTAATTAAAAAAAATTTCATTTACGAATAATTAAGGATTTCCAGAATCCGGTTTAAATCATCAACGGATACAAACGGGATTTTAATCTCTCCTTTGCCTTCATTATTCGATTTTACATTGATTTTGGTACCAAAATAAGTCGATAACCGGGATTCTACCTTTTTTATGTCGCCGGTATATTTGCCTTCCTGGGGTTTAATTTCCGGTTTAGGTGTTTTTTGCCCGTTACTGATATTACGGACTATTTCTTCTACTTTTCTAACGGATAACTCTTCCTTTATAATCCGGCGGAATACGTCTAACTGTAAGTCAGCATTTTCGATATTGATTAATGCCCGGGCGTGGCCCATGCTTATCAGGTTATCGCGTAAGCCAATCTGGATATCCGGGGGCAGTTTTAGTAAACGCAGGTAGTTGGTTACGGTGGTTCTTTTCTTGCCCACCCGGTCGCCCAATTCTTCCTGTTTCAAATTGCATTCGCTGAGTAAGCGCTGGTAGCTCAAAGCAATTTCAATGGCGTTCAGGTTTTCCCGCTGAATATTTTCTATCAGTGCCATTTCCAGCATTTGCTGGTCGTTGGCTTTGCGGATATAAGCCGGTATGGTTTCTAAACCGGCCAGTTTAGAGGCCTGAAAACGGCGTTCGCCCGATATAAGCTGGTAGGTGCTGCTGTTAAGCTGCCGCACTGTTATGGGTTGGATAATGCCTTGGACCCGGATAGATTCGGCCAACTCGGCCAGGGCATCCTGGTCAAAATGGGTGCGGGGCTGATAAGGATTGGTTTCTATCTGGCCTAACGGAATCTCACCAACAATGCTGACTGGGTTTTCGGCCGTAGGTGTTGATGCTGTTTTGCTGCCTTCAATAAGGGCTCCTAACCCTCTACCTAAACCACCTTTTTTCTTTACTGTATTATTATCGGACATTTAATATATGCTCTTATTGCGCCTGCAGAATGCCATTCTTCTCTACTATTTCGCGGGCCAGGTTCAGGTAACTAATGGCGCCTTTGCTGTCTGCATCATGCAGGATAGCGGGTACCCCAAAACTGGGCGATTCGCTTAATTTAACGTTACGGGGTATAATGGTATCGAACACCATTTGTTGGAAATGCAATTGTACTTCTTCTACTACCTGATTCGATAGCCGCAAACGCACATCGTACATGGTGAGTAGAATACCTTCAATTTCCAAATCCTGGTTTAAGCGCGACTGAATGATTTTAATGGTATTCAGTAATTTGCCCAGGCCTTCCAAAGCAAAATATTCGCATTGCACCGGTATAATAACCGAATTGGAAGCCGTTAAAGAATTTACCGTAATCAAACCTAAGGAAGGAGAGCAATCAATAATAATGAAATCGTAGCGATCTTTTATCTGCAGGAGCGCGTCTTTCATTTTGTTTTCCCGGTTGGGCAGGTTAATCATTTCAACTTCTGCACCCACCAAATCAATATGCGACGGGATCAGGTCCAGGAAAGCAATATTGGTATTAATAATAATATCCTCAGCTTTGCTGCCTTCTACCATGCATTCGTAAATACTTTTGGTAATATCGTTGGGGTCGAAGCCCACGCCGGAAGTTGCGTTAGCCTGGGGGTCAGCATCCACCAATAGCGTCTTAAACTCCAGCGCGGCCAGGCTGGCTGCCAGGTTAATTGCCGAAGTTGTTTTACCTACTCCACCTTTTTGGTTGGCTACTGCAATAATTTTTCCCATTTTAATTTTTAAATAGAACTTAAAGCTTAGATGTTTATCGTTTCACCTATTGGAATCAGGATCAGGTTTTTACCTGCTTTTTGGGCGGAGTCCAGAGCTGCCTGATGGTCTATTTGGATAGCTGGAAACGTATCGTAGTGCATGCCGATCACCTGATTGGTCCCGACCCAGTTGGCTGTTATTAATGCATCGTCAATATTCATGGTTAACTGCCCCCCAATTGGCAAGAAAGCAAAGTCAATCCGGTATTGCTCCGCTATTATTTTCATATCGTAAGTCAGAGCCGTATCGCCGGCAAAATAAAAGGTTTTTTCCTTGGTTTCTACTACAAAACCGGCCGGGTTGCCGCCGTAAGTGCCGTCGGGTAAAACACTGGAATGAATGGCTGTCACCATTTTAACCGTGCCAAAAGGAAGTTTTACTTTACCTCCTATATTCATAGGAACCACATTTTCTATTTCTTTTGCTTTATACCACTCGCAAATTTCAAATATAGCTACTACCGTGGCGTTATTCTTTTTAGCAAAATATTCGGCATCAGCCGTATGGTCCTGGTGGCCGTGCGAAAGCAGAATAAAATCAACTTCAATTTCTTCTTTGTTTATCTGGCTGGCTAAAGAGTTGTACGATATAAAAGGATCGAACAAAACCCGGGCGCCATCTATATTCAGCAAAAAACAGGAATGACCGAGGTACTTTATTTCCATAGTTTTATTTAATCTTAAAAATGCGGTTCTTTACCGTTAGATCTGACTTATAATTTTGGCAAAGATACATTATTTTGGGCACATTCGGGTACAAGTTTTGCACATGTTTCCCACACGTTTGCTATTGCTCACAAGCCTTTTGAGTATCCTGTTTTCCTGCCATACCCGGGATAAAACTTTAACGGATAAAAAGATTTTCAAGTATAACCAGCCGGAAGCCTTGAGCTCCCTGGACCCTGCTTTTGCCCGGAATCAGGCTAATATCTGGGCTATTTTGCAACTGTTTAATGGTTTAGTTGAACTGAACGATGAATTAAAACCAGTACCGGCTATTGCCAAATCCTGGGAGGTGTCGGCAGATGGGCTGAGGTATACTTTTCATTTACGCCCGCAGGTATTTTTTCATCCTGATCCGGCTTTTGCGGGCGGTAAAGGCCGGGCCGTTACCGCCGCCGACTTTGTGTATAGTTTTAAACGCATTCTAGATCCGAAAACGGCCAGTACCGGTAGTTGGGTGTTTAAAGGAAAGGTGCTGGAAGATGCTAAAGGAAATATTATAGATACTTGTTTCAAAGCATTGAATGATAGTACTTTATTAATATACTTGAAAGAGCCGTTTATTGCCTTTCCGGAAATTTTGAGCATGCCGTATTGTGCGGTGGTGCCCCACGAAGTAGCCGATAAGTACGGTAAAGATTTTCGGGAACATCCAATAGGAACCGGCCCTTTTTTATTTAAGCTCTGGGACGAAGGCAATGCTGTGGTGATGCACAAAAACCCTGATTACTGGAAAAAGGACGAAAACGGACAACAGTTGCCTTACCTGGATGCGGTGCAGATTTCATTCATCAACGATCGCAAAATGGAGTTCCTGACTTTCCAGCAGCAGAAGCTGGATTTTTTATCGGGTATCCGGGGCAGTTCCAAAGATTTGATCTTAAACAAAGACGGTACTTTACAGGAAGAATTTGCCCAAAAATTTAACCTGGATAAATCGCCTTATCTAAATACCGAATATATTGGCTTTCAACTGGACCCGGTCAACTTAAGGGGTGATCAGGCCGCCATCCGAAATAAACAGGTACGTCAGGCTTTAAATTATGCCCTCAATAAAAAAGAGTTGGTGGTTTACTACCGTAATAACCTGGGTATTCCGGGGCATTCGGGCATGGTGCCGCCTTCTTTGCCCTCGTACAACGAAAAGGATGTGCCCGGCTATGCTTATAACCCCACTAAAGCCCGGGAGTTGCTTAAGGCCGCCGGGTTCAGTGCTCAACATCCCTTGCGAATTACCCTGAACACCGTAGCCGAACACAAAGAAATAGCGGAGTTCATGCAGAAGAAGTGGTCGGAAGTAGGGGTTATAGCAAATATCAGTATCAGTCAGGCTGCTGCGCACCAGGAATCGGTAGATAATGGCCGTGCAGCTTTTTTCATGAAATCCTGGTTTGGGGATTATCCGGATGCCGAGAACTTTCTGGCTTTGTTTTACAGTCCTAACTTTTCGCCGCAAGGCCCTAATAAAACCCACTTCAAAAATGCGCAGTTCGACCGCTTGTACGAAAAAGCTAAACTGGAGCAAAACCCGGAAAAACGTTATGCGCTATATCGCCAAATGGATAAAATAGTGGTGGAGGAGAGTCCCGTAATTGTGTTGTTCTACGACGAAGTAGTAATACTGACGCAAAAGAATATCCGGGGCCTGAAAGCAGATCCGATGAATTTGTTGAAGTTGGAGAAAGTTAAAAAGCTGTGAAAATTATTGATCCAAGTTGTAGGACGCAAGTAACCAGTACTACGTAAACAGACGCAAGTATCAAGATATTAGATACATGATATTCCTGATTATAACCTATTGATAATTAATGATTTTATCCACTTTTAACAAAATATTTAATGTAGGTTTAATTTTATCCTTTTACTTATATAGCTTTAATACTTATAAGATAAAATAATCTGATGATCATCGTCTTCTGGAAATAACAATCTTTCATGTAGTCAATCATTTAAAGCACATAAACACTAACAAAAAAGCTACCTACCCTTTTTGGTGATCTGGTTATGCATCCTCTGTTCTATCATCATAAAGAAAAGCCCATATAAAAATCAGGTATAAAAAATATTTGTATAGAAAGGTAAAGATAAGCCCTAAGAACGGCTCTGCTTCATTTAGGCTGAAATCCTGCTTGCTATTCAGTACTTTCCTAAACGCTGCTTAATACACGAACCAGAGAAACAGGTATATATAAGCATTTACAAGGTTGGGGCATTTATTTTGTTTAGTATTCAAGCAAATATTTAAACACACTATCTAAAATTTACTAACTTCCGCTTTTAAACTAAACTAAACCCAATGATGCGCTACAAATTTCTTCTTGTTCTTTTAGTAATGCAGTTATGTTTTGCTTTTAGTACCATGGCCCAAAAGCAATTTAAAGTTTTACTGGTAACTACCACCAAAGGATGGCATCATGAATCTGTGCATGCCGGTGTATTGGCCATTCAGCAATTAGGTGCCCGCAATTTTTTTGATGTTGTCTTATGGGAAGATCCTAACGGTTTCACGGATAAATACCTGGAGCAATTTCAGGCCGTAGTTTTTTTAAATACCACCGGCGATATTTTTGATGCTACACAGCAAAAAGTAATGGAACGTTTTATTCAGGCGGGTAAAGGCTTTGTAGGGGTTCATAGTGCTTCAGATACCGAGTATGACTGGGACTGGTACACCAAATTGGTAGGAAGAATGTTTCATATTCACCCTACCGTACAAACGGCCAAAACTAAAATTCTGGACACGAAATTTCCGGGCTTGCAAGGTTTTGCCGACGATAAATTATGGACGGAGGAATGGTATGAATTCGGTCCGGAAAAAACTACCGGGCTAAATTATATTTTGAGCGTAGATGAGTCTACTTATAATCCGAAAGCAGATTGGGGAGCACGGGCAAAAGGAGTGGGCATGGGTAAATTACATCCGGTGGCCTGGTACCACAACTATGATGGAGGACGTGCCTTTTATACCGCCTTAGGGCATTTGCCAACCAACTTTAGCGAACCTGCCTTTTTAAATCATTTATACGCCGGTATATTTTGGGCCGCAACTGGTAAAAAATAAGCAGATTTATTTGTACGAGCTAAAAGCAAAGGTGGCTTCATCAGGCCGTATTTTCTACATTTTACAATGTTCTAAAAAAAGGCAATCACACCCTCTCTCCAGTGGGTGTGATTGCTTTTATTATAGTGTGGCTTACGTTTTAGATTTTTCCTTCGGCTAGGCCCGGCTATAAAAGTAATTACCTTATAAACTAATTGGAACTAGTCATCTTTACGAAACTGAAGGTAGTAATAGGGTAAATAAGGCAACTCCATTCAGATAATTGCAGCTATTTTTTTCTTACTCAATTGTTAACGAACTATTATTATTAAAAAGCAATCCTTTGCCTTTATTTGTCTGCCGGGTCAACCCGATATCCAGACGTCTATATAACATGCTTTGTGTAAAAAATTAATTTTTTTAATTGATTGGTTCTCAAACAAATTGATTTTTGTTAATCTACTACTTTTACCAATACTTTTTAATTAAATACCGATACTTACGGCTTCGGATTAAATTAAAATACTTCTTTTGCACATGTTCCGCTCTAAAGCTTTTATTGTTTTTACTCACCTACTAAGCTGGCTTATATTCATCAGCTTACCACTGCTTTTTCAAACCAGCAATCCGAACTGGAGCAGTTTGATACTGTACTAAAACCCTCAGAATATTAGCTGTTTTACGGTATTTATATCGCTCTTTTTTATATCCATGGCAATTTACTCTTAGCGTACCTCTTCATTCGGTAAAGGTATACTGCCTATATGGGTGTTTTAATAATACTTTATCAAAAGGAGTAAACAAAGCCTTAGAGTACCTGGAATATAAAAAACAAACCTACCAACGAGCCTGAGGAAAGTTTATATGTTAATTCAGAGTACCGGTTGGTTAAAATTAATCAGGGCGAAATAGAATATATTGAAAGCTTAGAGGATTACATAAAAATTCACATTGAGCATGTAAAACTTATTCTGACTTTAATGTCAATGAAAAAAAATTGAACTTAGATAAGTTTAAAAGAATACACCGCAGCTATATTGTACCGATTGCCAAAGTTAAAGCCATTCAAAACCGAAAAGCTTATCTTATATCCATAAAAGGATTACCTATTAGCGATTCATACGCCAGTTTTATTCAAGACTGGAGAAAAGAATAAAGGTAACGCGGATAAGTGAAAGTTGAGCAGCTAAATGCATATTTCATTATTGCTATACATTATAATTTTTTCCGGCATCTTGATAAACCAGCTAGCATTCATCGATACAAAAGACCTATTTATCTATACCTGATTGTAAGTCTTGAATACGGCTTTTAAATTTGGTTATCAGATCAGAGAACAATAAAAGATTTATAACCATGGAAAGAAAACACTTTTTGAAAAGCTTGTTGCTTGGTGCTTTTACCACTCCTGTACTGCTTTCAGCCTGCAATAATGATGCAGATACCGTATCTCCCAGCGAAGATACTTCCGGTACCGGAACGGTAACTAATCCTGGTTCCAGTTCCAGTAGTTGTACGGTGGCTCCTACCGAAACCGAAGGGCCTTTCCCCACCAAAGCGCCGGCCTCCTATGTAAGGAGCGACATTACCGATGGCCGAACCGGATATAAAATGACCGCCAAGCTTACCATTGGCAATACCAATAACAGTTGCGCTGGTCTGGCCAATGCCATTGTAGATATCTGGCATTGTGATGCCGATGGTAATTATTCAGAATACGGTGGATCAGGTATGCAATCTACTAATTTACAATCAGTTCATTTTTTAAGGGGCAGACAGGTAACCGATGCCAACGGACTGGTAACTTTTACTTCTATTTTTCCGGGCTGGTACTCCGGCCGGGCTACGCATATACACGTTCATATTTATAATGCCAGCGGTAAATCTTTAAAAGTTACGCAAATAGCTTTTCCGGAAGGCACGGGTAGTGCTTTATCCTTAGTAAATGGTTATAATAAAGGAATGAGCGGGTATACCTATAATAGCCGGGATAATGTTTTCAGTGACGATTCCGCCGGTGTACAAATAGCCACTGTTACCGGTAATACCACCGATGAATTTGATTTAGCCATTAAATTGAACGTAGCTGCCTAAAATTATATTTGTTTCTTTCCATATCAGGACGTTAAAGAACATACTTTAACGTCTTATTTTTAAAACATGGCAAACCGCATTATTACTTTATGTTACCGGAAAGTAATTGATTCTACTGCTACTAAACCCTGGGACAAACTAGTTTTTGAAGACAGTTATAACGAATTTAAAATGCAAGCGCAGTTGTATAACCAGGGAAAAAAATACCGCACGTTTGCAGAGTTGCTCCAAAACGAACCTAACGCAGAAAAGCTGCATTATTTGGTAAGTGCGGCTGTTATCGGGTATTTACAGCAGTTAAATGAAATTATACCGGATATTCTAAATAACCTGGGCAAGCATTTTCTGAAGTTTGAAAAATTTCAGTTTGAAATTATCAACTCCGATTTACAGGATAAGACAAAACACCAGGTAGCATTTAACTTTTACACGCCACCTTTAGTTTGGCACGATACCATTCAGAATTATTTGTTAGTTTCTGAAAAAGAAACCGGGGCAGGAGAGATACTAACCAACTTATTTCAGTTGCAGGCTTATTTAAATATTCATTCAATCCATTCCGAAGTTTAAGATTATGAAAGAAACACCTGCAAAAATATTTCTTGCTGATCAACGAATTTTAACGCAAACCAAACAATTCAGAAGGTTTAGCACCTTTAATTTTGATGGGTACTACCAGGAGCATAAAGAACCTTTCGGAAACCTGTACGTGTTTAATGAAGAATCTTTAGATGGTTCGCAATTTCTGAATTTTACCGTTGAGCAAGCCTCCTATATCATCATCTTGCCTATAGCGGGGGCAACGCGTTGCATAGATACATCGGGAAATATTTTGGAGGTGGATGTCGAAGAAATCCTAGTAATTGAAGTTCCGGATAATACTTCTTATAAAATTGTTAATCCTTACGAGAACGATGTAATTAGTTTTTTACAAATCTGGATTAAAGCGAAAGAACCTGTAAATAGCATTTCAACTCAGCTTTTTGAATTCAATTTTAATTCTATTCAAAACAAACTTAGAAATATAATTACTGAAAAAAGAGAGAATGCTACTGTAAATGAATTTAATTTCTTTTTAAGCCTGGGGCAGTTTGCCGGACGACAAGAAGAAATTTACAGTATAAAAAAAAAGGAATCCTTATGCTTTGCCTTTGTACTGAGCGGTGCTTTTGAAGTAGAAGGCCGTTTACTGCATGAGAACGATGGTTTAGCTTTATGGGAAACAGAGTCGTTTGAACTGGAAGCGTTAAGTAATAATGCTTTGGTATTGGTACTAGAGTTTGACAATGTCAACTACGTCTCTCTAAGCTCCACTTTAGCCAATATAAATTAAAAACTACATCTGTTAAGGCTGTTGTATATATCTTTTTCTACAAAGAAAACAAAGAAAAGATTGGAAAAGCAGAAAGCAGGTTAATAGTACCTGCTTTCATTTGCTCTTATTAATATTTGAATAGTAATGTAAGTGCTTCTCCAATTTAATTTTTGGAAGTAGTTTAAGTCTTCACAAGTGGAAATTACTTTTACTAACCTATATTTCTGATTTTAGAATTAATACAACACTCATTTTAATTCATAAATTTATTTACCGGTCAAAGCCCTCATTATCCTGGTTACGTATTTGAATATCAATTTCAGTATGCCGTACCGAATCCTGGATAATGCCTTCATGCGCTTCCACTATTTTCCGGATAGATACTTCTTCTACTACCCGGGCTTCTTTTCTGATAACCGGTACTTCTGTATGTTCTATTAATTCAATAATGCCGGGACGGAAATTAGCAAAATTAACTGCTCCGTTGGTGGGATTGCCCAGCGTAGGTTCTTCCTTTAGCTCGCGCTGCCGAATAGGTTCACCCATAGGCCTGTCTACAATATGGTGCCTTTCTCCGCCACTATTATTCGGCGTTTCTTTGCTGTTCTGCTGCGGCATAGCTTCCTTGTTAACCTTATTACTATTATTTAGGCTGGTAATAGCCGAAGCCGGAACTTTAGAATAATTTTCGGGTGTAATATTAGCTGCCGCAGTTTGGGCGGTAATGTCGTTGGCTTCGGTATTATTTTCTTGTAGAATTGAAGATGCCACGCGGGTTTCTTCCGGAGTTGTGGTATATACGGCTACAATAGCATTACTTCTGCGGGCCGCCTCCAGGTTGGCTGTAGCATCGGCTGGAGATGCAAATAAAGAGTAAAAAAACTGATCATAGGCATCCGGCCCATTATTAACCTTTACCAAGTCCGAATTTTGGGGTGCATAGCGCGTAACCAGTTCTATTTTATCGCTTTTAATTTTTGCTGTCTCTAGCTGTTTAACTGCTGCCTGGGCAGCAGGTAGAGTATCAAATAAACCAATTACCGTTTGGGCTTTGCGGTCGTGGTATATATTGCTGTAATGGTAATGAGAGTGATTATATAAATCCGGCATTGTTTCTCCGCTTGCCGGTTTATTATTTAACGCTCCGGTACTTAAAGAATTATTTTGAGCTAGTGACTGATGAATAGTTAACTCTGTTTCCCGGCTCAATTGACCCTTTTCATAAAGGGGTAAGGTCCGTATTTGTTCAACAGTAACCTGGGGTAAAATAACTATATCTTCAGTTGCGTCCAGTTTAGCTAAACCAATAGGAATAAGTACCTGGTGTTTTCCTAATTGCCCATTATTATCTTTAAGATCTAAAACCAGATAACGTACTTTACCCACCTGGCCATCCACTAAA
>Ga0210040_10009630_pt1 | contig 11224 bp, 10 predicted proteins | sample CryGeyCG12114_NA_FD_185462 | JGI IMG/M metagenome (GOLD analysis project Ga0210040, IMG submission 185462) | Groundwater microbial communities from aquifer - Crystal Geyser CG19_WC_8/21/14_NA (SPAdes) (version 2) | ecosystem: Environmental > Aquatic > Deep subsurface > Groundwater | place: USA... | reverse complement strand
GCAGGGGCTGCTGGCGCCGCTGACCGTCTTCGTCAACGTCGAGCCCGACGCGCTGGACGACGCCCCGCTGGCGGCGCTGTTCGACGCCGCCGACCAGTTCCCCGCCGACCTGCGGGTGGTCCTGGAGATCACCGAGCGCGCGCTGGCCGCCCGGCCCGCGGAGCTGCTGCGCACGGTGGCCCGGGTCCGCGAGTTCGGGTGGGCGGTCGCCCTGGACGACGTCGGGGCCGAGTCGCTGTCGCTGGCGTTCATGCCGCTGCTGCGCCCGGACGTGGTGAAGCTGGACCTGCGGCTGGTGCAGGAGCGCCCCGGGCCGGCGATCGCGGAGATCATGAACGCGGTGAACGCCTACGCCGAGTCCACCGGCGCCCTGGTGCTCGCCGAGGGGATCGAGGACGGCTCCCACCTGGCCATGGCCCGCGCCCTCGGCGCGACCCTGGGGCAGGGCTGGCTGTTCGGCCGGCCCGGCCCGGGCGCCGTCCCGGGGCAGCCGACCGGCGCGCTGCGGCTGCCCGCCTCCCGCCCCTCGGACGCCGAGGTCTGCTCCGTCTCGCCGTTCGCCTGCCTTCCGCCGGAGGCGCCGGTGCGCGAGGCCCCCAAGGCGCTGCTGGTCGAGCTGAGCAAGCAGCTGGAGCGCCAGGCCATGCGGCTGGGCGAGACCTGCGTGGTGGTCGCCGCGTTCCAGGTGGCCCGGCACTTCACCCCCGGCACCCGTCAGCGCTACCGCGACCTGGTCGAGCGCGTGGGCTTCGTCGCCGCGATCGGCGAGGACGTCGGCGCCGAGCCGCTGCCCGGGCTGCGGGCCGCCGACCTCCCGCCCACCGACCCGGTGCGCAGCGAGTGGGACGTGGTGGTGCTCAGCCCGCACTTCAGCGCCGCGCTGCTGGCCCGCGACCTGGGCGACGACGGTCCGGACCCCGACCGCCGGTTCGACTTCGCGCTGACCTACGAGCGGGACACCGTGGTCCGCGCCGCCCGCGCGCTGCTGTCCCGGGTCGCTCCGCGCACCGCCGAACCGGACCCCCCGGCCGGGACGCCGGTGCGCGCCGACGTGGTCGCCGCCCGGCAGCGGCTCAGCGGCAGCGGGGGCGGCCATCCCGGCGAGGCGCTGCTGGAGCGGGCCCTGGCCGCGGTCGGGTCCGGGGTGACGATCGTCGACCTGCGGCTGCCCGACCACCCGCTGGTCTACGTCAACCCGGCCTTCGAGCGGCTGACCGGCCTCCCCGCCGCGGACCTGCTGGGCCGCAACTGCCGGTTCCTGCAGGAGCCGGGCACCGACCCGGCCGCCGTCGCCCGGGTCCGCGCCGCCGTCGCCGCCGGGCAGGAGTGCCGGGAGGTGCTGCTCAACCGGCGGGCCGACGGCAGCAGCTGGTGGAACGAGTGCTCGCTGACCCCCGTCGCGGACGCGCAGGGCGCCGTGGTGCAGTACATCGGCATCCAGACCGACGTCACCGCGCGGGTGGACGCCGAACGGGCGCTGGCTCCCGAGCGCGACCGCGGCCGGGAGCGCACGGCTCGGATGACCGCGCTCGAGCACCGCGCCGGCTGGGCGGTTCAGACCTCGACGGACTCCCCGGGGGCCAGCCGGGCGTAGGGCGTCGGCTGGCCCGGGCCGCGCTCGCCGAGCAGGCCGGCGACCCCGCCCAGCCCGATGTCGCTGAGCAGCGCGTCGTGCACGGCGAGCGCCCGCTGCGCCTGCACCGCGCGCAGGTAGTCGATCAGCTCGCCGAGCTTGGACCAGGGGGCGTGCGCCGGCAGCAGCAGCGTCGGGACCGCGACCTCGGGCACGGTCAGCGCGTCACCCGGGTGGAAGACCGTGCCCTCGACCAGGAAGCCCACGTTGCGCACCCGCGGGATGTCCGGGTGGATCACCGCGTGCCACTCGCCGTGCACCGAGACGTCGAACCCGGCGGCGGTGACGGCGTCGCCGGGGCCCACCACGTGCACCCGCGGGCCCGCGCCCGCCAGCTGCCCGGCCACCGAGGAGTTGGTCCACACCTCCAGCGCCGGGTCCGCGTCCAGCGCGGCCCGCACCTTCCCCGGCACGAAGTGGTCGAAGTGCTCGTGGGTGATCAGCAGCGCCGACGCGCCGGCCCAGGCGTCGTCGGAGGTGAACGAGCCGGGGTCGACGAGCAGTCTGCGGTCGCCGTCGGACAGGGCGACGCAGGCGTGGCCGTGCTTGGTGAGCTGCACCGGGACCTCCACGGGAGCGGTTGGTTGCGGGTCGGCCCGGGCGGCTCACCCGAAGGGGTGGGGACGCTGCGCGGGCGGGCGGGCCGTGCCGACAACGTCGGGGTGACCATGGTGCTGCAGTCCACGACCTTCGCCGCCGCCCGCAGCCGCGCGCACGGCCCGGCTGCCGCCCGGTGGCACGCCGTCGAGGTGCACCGGCTGGCCGACGACCTGGACGGCGCCTGCGAGCTGACCGTCTGCGGCGCGCTGGCCCGGGTGGCCACCGAGCAGACCTGGCCGGTCGTCGGCACCGACGTCTGCCCGGCCTGCGCCGCCACCACCCGCTAGTCGGAGGACCCCGCCGTCGTTCCACGTGGAACGGCCGGCGGTCTAGCGGCCGGTGAACTCCGCGGGCCGCTTGGCCAGGAACGCCTCGACCGCCTCGCGGTGGTCGGCGCTGGCGCCCAGCCCGGTCTGCAGGCTCGCCTCCAGCGCCAGGGTGTCGGCCAGCGGGTCGGTGGCCGCGGTGGCCAGCACCGTCTTGATCGCCCGGTAGGCGAGCGTCGGACCGGCCGCCAGCCGCGCGGCCAGCGCCTGCGCCTCAGCGAGCACGTCGGCGGCCGGTACCACCCGGTGCACCAGCCCCCACTGGCCGGCGGTCTCCGCGGTGAACGGCTCGGGGAGCAGCAGCAGCTCGGCGGCCCGCGAGCCGCCCACGCAGTGCACCAGCCGGGAGGCCAGCGCGGAGTCGCTGGACAGCCCGATGCCGGCGAACGCGGTGGTGAACTTGGCCCCGCTCGCCGCCACCCGCAGGTCGCCGGCGAGGGCGATGCCCATCCCCGCTCCGGCGCACGCGCCGTTGACCCCGACCACCAGCGGCACCCGCAGCGCGGCCAGCGCCAGCACCAGCGGGTTGTACTCGGCCTCCACGACCGACAGCGCACCCTCCCCGCCGGCCGGTCCGGCCTGCATCTCCGCCAGGTGCTCCCCGAGGTCCTGGCCGACGCAGAACGCCCGCCCGGTGCCGGTGAGCAGCACGGCGCGCACCGAATCGTCGGCGGCGACGTCCCGGACGTGCCCCAGCAGCTCGGTGCGCAGCCGGTGCGACAGCGCCGGGCGCTGCAGGGTCAGGGTGGCGACGCCGCCGGTGTCGCTGCGGGTGACGGTGGGCTCGGGCATCGTCGTCCTCTCAGTCCTGCGCGTAGTCGTGGAAGCCGCGGCCGGTCTTGCGGCCCAGCTCGCCGGCGGCGACCTTGTCCCGCAGCAGCTGCGGCGGCGTGAAGCGCTCGCCGAGGGTGCCGGCCAGGTACTCCGCGATCGCCAACCGCACGTCCAGGCCGACCAGGTCGGTGGAGCGCAGCGGACCCATCGGGTGCCGGTACCCCAGCTCCACCGCCGCGTCGATCGCCTCGGCGTCCGCGACGCCCTCCTCGAGCATCCGGATCGCCTCCAGGCCCAGCAGCACGCCCAGCCGGGAGGAGGCGAAACCGGGGGAGTCCGAGACCACCACGTCGGCCTTGCCCAGCGCCCGCACCCAGCCGCGCGCGGCCGTCACCACCTCGGGGTCGGTCCGGCCGGCGACGACCACCTCGACCAGCTTGGACGCCGGCACCGGGTTGAAGAAGTGCATGCCCAGGAACCGGGCCGGCCGCTGGAGGGCGGCGGCCAGCTCGGTGATCGACAGCGACGAGGTGTTGGTGGCCAGCACGGCGTCCTGCGCCAGCGCGCCCTCCGCGGCGGCGAGGACGGCGACCTTGAGGTCGGCCCGCTCCGGCACGGCCTCGACGACCAGGCCGGTGCCCGGGGTCAGCTCGGCCGCTGAGTCGACCAGCGCCAGCCGGGCCAGCACGTCGTCCACCGCGCCGGTGAGCTTGCCCCGCCGCGCGGACTCCTCGAGCCCGTCGCGCACCCGGCCGCGCGCGGCCTCGGCCGCCTCGGCACCGGCCTCCACGACCTCGACCCGGGCGCCGGCGAGCAGGAACGCCTGCGCGATCCCGGCACCCATCCGGCCGCCGCCGATGACCGCCACCCGCTCCGGGACGTCGCTCACGGACACCATCTCCTCATCGTGGCCGCGCGCCGCCGCGCTCCGGTGCCCGGCGGTGATCACGTGGTCCCCCGGCGTTCATCATGCACACGCCGTCCCGGGCCGCCCAGCTCACGACGCCTGCTCCAGCTCGCGCGCAGCCACCCGCCGGGCGGGAGCGGGACGCGGTCGACGCTGCCATCCGGCGCCCGGGGTGTACGTCCGGGGAGCGGCTGCCTAAGGTGAGGCTGCCCTTCGTCACCGGATGCAGGGGCGTCCGCGTGTCGGGAGGGGCAGCCGTGGGTCAGGTGTTCGCCGCCAGCTTCTTGATCGGTCTGCGCGAGGGCCTGGAGATGGTCCTCATCGTCAGCGTCCTGGTCGCCTACCTGGTCAAGACCGGCCGCCGCCGGCACCTGCTGCCGGTGTGGTGCGGCGTCGGTGCCGCGGCCGCGCTCTCCATCGGCTTCGGCTGGGGGCTGAGCTACGTCTCCACCACCGTGCTGGGCGGGCCGGGGCAGGAGCTGTTCGACGCGATCACCTCCACCATCGCCGTCGCCCTGGTCACCTGGATGGTGTTCTGGATGCGGCGCACCGCCCGCAAGCTCTCCGGCGAGCTGCGCGGCCGGCTGGACGGCGCCATCGGCCTGGGCGTCGGCGCCGTGGTCGGCATCGCGTTCCTGTCGGTGGCCCGGGAGGGGCTGGAGACGACGCTGCTGTTCTTCGCCTCCGCCCAGGGCGCGACCTCCTCGGCCCCCCTGATCGGGCTGGGCGGGGGCCTGCTGAGCGCCGTCGTCATCGGCGCAGGGCTCTACGCCGGCGCGATCCGGATCAACCTCTCCCGCTTCTTCATGGTCAGCGGCGCCCTGCTGGTGCTGGTCGCGGCCGGCATCTTCAAGTACGCGGTGCACGACTTCCAGGAGGCCGGCGTCCTGCCGGGCCTGTCCACCCACGCCTTCGACGCCACCGGCTGGCTGGACCCCGGCAGCTGGTACGGCGCGCTGGCCGCCGGGCTGTTCAACATCACCCCGCAGCCCAGCGTGCTGGAGACCATCGCCTGGCTGGTCTACCTGGTGCCGGTGCTCGTCCTGTTCCTGCTCCCCGCCCGCCCGAAGCCGGCCGGCGGCACCCCGCCGCAGCCGGAGCCCGACGTCGTCTCGGAGACCCCGCAGCATGTCGAAGCCCGCGCGTAAGCGTCTGCACCTGGTCGGCCTGGCCGGGCTGACCGCGCTCACCCTGGCCGCCTGCGGTGGCGGCAGCCCGACCGGTGCCGCCGACGACGCGGCCGACGACATCGCGGTGGCGGCCACCGACGACGCCTGCGACGTGGGCAGCAGCGAGCTCGATGCCGGCGTGCACCAGTTCACCGTCACCAACACCGGCAGCAAGGTGACCGAGTTCTACGTCTACGCCGACGGCGACCGGGTGATGGGCGAGGTGGAGAACATCGCCCCCGGCGTCGCCCGCGAGCTGCGCGTCGAGCTGCCGGCCGGGGAGTACGAGACCGCCTGCAAGCCGGGCATGGTCGGCGACGGCATCCGCTCGGCGCTGACCGTCACCGGCGAGGCGGCGTCGCTGGACGAGGACGAGACGTTGGCCCAGGCGGGCGCGGACTACCAGCGCTACGTGCAGAGCCAGACCGGCGCGCTGGTGGAGCAGACCACCGCGTTCACCGACGCCGTCAAGGCCGGCGACGTCGAGGGTGCCAAGGCGCTGTTCCCGGTGGCCCGCACCTACTGGGAGCGGATCGAGCCGGTCGCGGAGAGCTTCGGCGACCTCGACCCGATCATCGACGGTCGGGAGGGCGACCAGGCCGAGGGCGAGGACTTCACCGGGTTCCACCGCATCGAGCAGGCGCTGTGGCAGACCGGCGACGTCTCGGGGATGGGCCCCTACGCCGACCAGCTGCTGGCCGGCGTGCGGGAGATCGCCACCCAGGCCGACGAGGTCGTGCTGGACCCGCTGCAGCTGGCCAACGGCGCCAAGGCGCTGCTGGACGAGATCGCCACCGGCAAGATCACCGGCGAGGAGGACCGCTACTCGCACACCGACCTCTGGGACTTCGCGGCCAACCTCGAGGGCTCCGAGGCCGCCGTCCAGGCGCTGCGGCCCTACCTGGAGAAGGCGGATCCCGACCTGGTCGGCGCGATCGACGACCGGTTCGCGGCCACCCAGGCGGAGCTGGAACAGCACCGATCGGGCGACGGTTGGACCCCTTACGACCAGCTGACCCCCGAGCAGCTGCGCGGCCTGAGTGACAGCATCACCGCGCTGACCGAGTCGGTCAGCCAGGTGGCCTCGGTCGTCGCAGGAGAGTGAGTCCGGACCAGCCATGAGCAGTGACGAGCGCTCCGGGGGCCTGTCCCGCCGCCGCTTCTTCGGCCTCGCCGGCGCCGGTACGGCCGGCGTCCTCGCCGCCGGGGCCGCCGGCGGGGTGATCGGCCGGGCCACCGCCGAGGAGCCGGTCCCGACCGGTGCTGCCGCGGCCACCGATGCGGTCCCGTTCACCGGGGCGCACCAGGCCGGGATCGTCACCCCCGCCCAGGACCGGCTGCACTTCGTCGCGCTCGACGTCATCACCGAGGACCGCGCCGAGCTGGTGGAGCTGCTCCAGGTGTGGACGGCGGCCGCGCGGCGGATGACCGCCGGGCAGGACGCCGGCGAGGTCGGTGCGGTCGAGGGCGGGCAGTACGACGTGCCCGACGACACCGGCGAGGCCCTGGGGCTGCCGGCCAGCGGGCTGACCCTGACCGTCGGCTTCGGCCCCACGCTGTTCGGCACCGCCGACGGCGTCGACCGGTTCGGCATCGCCGCGCGCCGGCCCGAGCCGTTGGCGGAGCTGCCCGGCTTCCCCGGCGACGCCCTCGACCCGGCGATCAGCGGCGGCGACCTCTGCATCCAGGCCTGCGCGAACGACCCGCAGGTGGCCGTGCACGCCGTCCGCAACCTGGTCCGGCTGGGCGCCGGCGTGGTCAGCGTGCGCTGGTCGCAGCTGGGCTTCGGCCGGACGTCGTCCACCTCCAGCGGGCAGGCCACCCCGCGGAACCTGTTCGGCTTCAAGGACGGCACCGACAACCTCAAGGCCGAGGCGTCCTCGGCGATCGAGAAGTTCGTCTGGGTCGCCGACGGCGACCCGGGCGCGGACTGGCTGGCCGGCGGGTCCTACGTCGTCACCCGCCGGATCCGGATGCGGATCGAGCAGTGGGACACCTCGACCATGGCCGAGCAGGAGGCGACGATCGGCCGGACGAAGAAGGTCGGCGCCCCGCTGGGCCAGTCCGGCGAGTTCGACCCGGTCGACTTCACCGCGCAGGTGCACGGTGAAGTCGCCGTCCCGCAGACCTCGCACGTCTTCCTGGCCCACCCCACCAACTCCGGGACGGCGATCCTGCGGCGCGGCTACAGCTTCGTCGACGGCTCCGACGGGCTGGGGCGGCTGGACGCCGGGCTGTTCTTCATCGCCTACCAGCGCGATCCGGGCACCGGTTTCGTGCAGGTGCAGCAGAACCTGCGCAAGGACGCGATGAACGAGTACATCCAGCACACCTCCTCGGCGGTGTTCGCCTGCCCGCCCGGGGTCACCGGCGCCGACGACTGGTGGGGCCGCGCGCTCTTCTCCTGAGTTCCCGCTTGCCCGCCGACCCCGGCACCGGCCAGGCTCGCGGCATGTGGAACTCGCACGTCATGCTCGGGGACGACGACGCGGAGGACCCGGTGGCCCGCTTCCGCCGCGCCGTGCCGCCGGACGACGCGAGCCCGGTGACCGCGCCGCTGCCCGCGGACAGCTGGTTCGCCCGCACCCGGCAGCGGGGCGACCGGTGACCCGCGTCGTCATCGCCCCGGACTCGTTCAAGGGCACCCTCGGCGCGGCCGATGCCGCCGACGCGCTGGCCGCCGGCTGGCGCGCGGTGCGTCCGGACGACGAGCTGCTCACCCTGCCGCTGGCCGACGGCGGCGAGGGCACCCTGGAGGCGCTCGGGCACGACCTGCCGGCGGCGGGCTGGCGCAGCGAGCCGGTGACCGGGCCCGACGGCCGGCCGGTGGACGCCGCCTGGCTGCTCCTCCCGGACGGGACGGCGGTCGTGGAGATGGCCCGCGCCGCCGGGCTGCCCCTGATGGCCGAACCCGACCCGCTGGGGGCCACCACCCGCGGGCTGGGGGAGCTGCTGGCCGCGGTCGTCGCCACCCCGGAGGTCGACCGGGTGATGCTGACCGTGGGCGGCTCGGCCACCACCGACGGCGGTGCCGGGGCGCTGGCCGCGCTCGGCGCCCGGTTCACCGACGCCGACGGTGCGCAGCTGCCGCCCGGCGGTGCCGCGCTCGCCCGGCTGGACCGGATCGACCTGTCCGGGCTCACCCCGCCGCCGGCCGGTGGGGTGCAGTGCCTGGTCGACGTCACCGCGCCGCTGCTGGGGCCGCTGGGCGCGGCCGGCCAGTTCGGCCCGCAGAAGGGCGCCTCGCCGGCGCAGGTGGCCGAGCTGGACGCCGCCCTGGACCGGTTCTCCACGGTGCTGGGCGGCGACCGGGAGGCGCCCGGGGCGGGTGCCGCCGGCGGCACGGCCTACGGCTTCGCGGTCTGCTGGGGCGCGGAGTTCGTCAGCGGCGCCCAGGCGGTCGCGGTCGCCGCCGGGCTGGACGAGGCGCTGACCGGCGCGGGCCTGGTGATCACCGGGGAGGGGCAGTTCGACGCCCAGTCGCTGCGCGGCAAGGTGGTCGGGGACCTGGTCGACCGGGCGGGGCGCGCCGGGGTGCCGGTGGCGGTCGTCGCCGGGCGGGTCGAGGCCGGCGAGGACCTGCCGGTGCAGCGGACCGTGTCGCTCACCGAGCTGGCCGGCTCCGGCGCAGCGGCCGTGGCCGACCCCGCCCGCTGGCTGGTCGAGGCGGGCCGGATACTGGCCCGGGAACAGTTCCCCCCGCGCTGACGTTGAGGGATGCGATCGTCCGCACGCGTGTGTACGAACCGCCGCCCGGGGGCATCTGCTCCTGCGGTGCGTTCCACCGTCCAGCGCCGGCCGGTCGCACCTACGACGGACGAGCAGCAGGACGAGGGGACGGCGCACGTGGTGGAGCCCGCGAGGAGGACCCTCGGGGACCGTTACGAGCTGGGTGCCCTGCTGGCGGCCGGTGGAATGGGCCAGGTGTGGCGCGCCCACGACCAGCTGCTCGGTCGCGAGGTCGCGGTCAAGGTGCTGCGCAGCGAGTACACCGGTGACGACCTCTTCCTGGCCCGGTTCCGCGCCGAGGCCCAGCACGCCGCCGCGCTGGGCCACCCCAACATCGCCGCCGTCTACGACTACGGCGAGGAGCCGGCGATCGACGGCTCCGGCGAGCACCTGGCCTACCTGGTCATGGAGCTGGTCGAGGGCGAGTCGCTGTCGGTGCTGCTGGCCCGGTCGGGCAGCCTGCCGACCGAGCGCACGCTCGACGTCCTGCGGCAGACCGCCGAGGCCCTGGCCGTGGCGCACGAGGCGGGCGTCGTGCACCGCGACGTCAAGCCGGGCAACGTGCTGGTCGGCTGGGACGGCACGGTCAAGATCACCGACTTCGGGATCGCCTGGTCCGCGGGCAGCGTGCCGCTGACCCAGACCGGGCAGGTCGTCGGCACCGCCTCCTACCTCTCCCCGGAGCAGGCCGCCGGTGCGCACGCCACCGCGGCCAGCGACGTCTACGCCCTCGGCATGGTCGGCTACGAGTGCCTGGCCGGGCACCGTGCGTTCGACGGCGACAACTCGGTGACCATCGCGCTGCGGCACCTGCGTGACCAGCCCGAGCCGCTGCCCGACGAGGTCCCGGCCGGGGTGCGCACCCTGATCGAGCGGGCGACCGTCAAGGACCCCGCCCAGCGCTACCCCGACGGCGCCGCGGTAGTCGCCGCCATCGACGAGCTGCGCGCCGGCCGTGCGCTGCCGCCGGTGCAGCGCACCGACACCCAGAGCTTCTGGCTGCTGCCCGACGCCACTGCCCTCGCCGGCGCCTCGACGGCCACCGCTGCGGCTCGACCGCCCCGGCGGCGCGCCGACACCCGGACGGGCCGGGCGCTGGTCCCGCTGGTGGCCCTGCTGGTGGGCGCCGGGGTGGCCGCGGGGGTGCTGCACGCGCTCACCCCGACGGTCTCGGAGACCACCGCGGCCACCGTCGAGATGACCGGGGCACCGGCCACCTCCCCGGAGTCGCTGGTGCTCGACCGCGCGGACTACGTCGGCCGGCCGGTCGACGCCGTCGCAGCCCAGCTGGAGGCGATGGACCTGCAGGTGCAGCGCAAGGAGGTGCAGACCGACGACGTCGCGCCCGGCACGGTCGTCGACGTCGCCCCGCTCGCCGTCCGGCTGCAGGCCGGCGACACGGTGCTGGTCAGCTACGCGGTCGCCCGCGACACCGGCAGCAGCACCCCCAGCCAGGCCTCACGGGCACCGGCCGAGGCGGTCGTGCAGTCACCGGAGGACTCACCGGCACCGACCGCTCCGCCCACCTCGACGAGCTCCGCGTCGACCCCCACGCCGAGCGCACCTGACTCCAGCGCGCCGACCGAGACCGACGAGGACCCGGTCGGCGACGACACCCCGACCGGCGACGGCGACGCGGTGGTCACCACACCCGCGACCCCGACCACCGCCCCGGCGCCCTCCACCCCCGCCGCGACGACGAGCAAGGCCGCCACCACGAGCAAGGCCGCGACGACCACCAAGTCCGCGAGCAGCAAGAGCCAGGACGTCCAGCAGCAGGGCTGAGCACGGCGGCCGATCCGACCGGACCGGCCGCGGTGGTCAGGTCTGCGGCGTCCGCACCGGCCGCGGGGTCCGCCGCAGGCGTCCGGAGGGCCGGTCGCGGAGCAGCAGGCAGCCCACCGCCGCGGCCAGGGCGAGGCGCCCCGGGGAGGGCTCCAGCCCGCCCAGCAGCACGCCCACCCCGCCGGCGGCGGCCGCGGCCGTCAGCAGCCGGTCCCGGCCGGTCCGCAGCCCGGTGACCGCCAGCAGGACCGCTGCGACGACGGCGACCCGGGCCGGATGGGCCGCGCCGGCCAGCTGGCCG
>Ga0210040_10009629_pt1 | contig 11224 bp, 4 predicted proteins | sample CryGeyCG12114_NA_FD_185462 | JGI IMG/M metagenome (GOLD analysis project Ga0210040, IMG submission 185462) | Groundwater microbial communities from aquifer - Crystal Geyser CG19_WC_8/21/14_NA (SPAdes) (version 2) | ecosystem: Environmental > Aquatic > Deep subsurface > Groundwater | place: USA... | reverse complement strand
TTGTGCCTAAACCGGGTACACTTCCCCAAGGGCCCGCCATTCTTTCCACACGAATTGATTTTTAACAAAAACACAAGTCACCAGTAAAAAATATTAGTAGTTAGTTAGTTAGTTATAAATCCATTGATGAACAATTTGCCGCCATAAATTGACTATTGTCTGTATGTAACGCGTAATTAAATGTCACAGAACCACTGCCACTGAAAACTGCAAAGGCCACAAATTTCCACTGTCAAGATACAATAAAAAAGGTAATTACAGTCACACATTAGGAATTAATTGTGCACGTATGAGTTCCTTTGATGTTCAGACTGTATAGCAAATAGCCCTATTTAAAATCCACACGGCAGACTATAATGACAAAGAAATGTGATATAAATTCTCGTGTTCTACACACGGGCTCTGCTACACACAGCATTGTAATTACATGATTGGCTCATGCACAAAAACCTTTTGTGAAAAGCTACAATGGGAATTTAAAACAATTAGGACTCAACTCCTTGCATTTTTATGGCCAGTTTAGTTAGTCCATGCACATTTGACTTGTAGAGCACGAGTGCTATTACGCTACGCCTCAAGAATTAAGTTCCTTTCTGGCTCAAAAAATCCTATGGATACTCTTTCACTACGGGTATAAAACACTTCTTAATTTCTTCTCGTGTGCACTTAACCCTGATACAAATTCCCTGTTGCTCTTCCTTAGTGCTCTTCAGAATCTATAAACAACTGGGAAGAAAAAGTCGTACACCACTAACTAACTAACTAACTAGTTAGTAGTTCTACCTGAATTTTTCCGTGTGTTAAGTCTGACTCCTGAATGAAACTAAATGCTAACTAACTAACTAACTAACAGTGGTAGTTGTAGTAAATATCACTAGTTCAAACTAACTACCTGCCTACCTGCCCTGCAATGAAACCCTACCTAAATATGTGATGTGAATGAGACAAGTATGCAAGCCTGACTTTTTGTGCCTCAAGAAAAAGGACAGCGGCACGCACACAAAGAGTGTTATATTTATTCCAGCAACTCTTGTAAAAACAAGATGGATTGCTTAATGAACAGATGGTAATCAAATGCGGGACGACGTACACATATTATTATCAACCAGGGAGGAGAACCACCGGAAACTCACTTGGCCAATAATTAATTGACTTGACCAAAAACACGATAGTTAGTTAGTAAGTCAAACCTTTATTATGTAGATACAAGTTTGATTAGCTTCAAGTGCTGTACAACACAAGCACGAATTTGTTTTCACCTATAGTTTAATTAGGGAGTCACGGAGCTCATATGATAATTGGACACTGTATTGTAGTCACTAACCAACTCACTGTATATACGAGTATACAACTGTTGGTCGTACTCTTAATATGCACGAAATGGAGTTCAAGTGGTTAATGTCAATAATTTGTAGAGGAAACAAAAGGATGTGTGCATGGAATATGAAGGAGACCAAGGATGTGCTAAGAATACGTGCACTCCAGCCAGTAGTGTCTCGTGGATGAGATTTTTCGAGACCATAACTGTTTGTATGTAAACCTCTGGCACTGGTAGTCGTAGTTGCTCGCTATTCCTAATAGTTAACAGTACACCACCGATTGGGTCGACTTGATCCTCACTATACACACAAGTGTGCATGTGTTTGTGTGTACTCACTAACTAACTAGGGCTAGCACTCATAAACGAGAGTTAGTTAGTTAGTTAGTTAGTTGGAAAGGTAAATATACTACTGTTGTGGAAACGTGGTGGTTCCTAATGGTACTAGTAGGACGATGTCACAAAAAGGCAACCCGCTCCAGCTTAAAGAAAAGCACGGATTGGCTCAGATCGGACCGGAAACCAAGCCGTGACGACTTGCCTGCATTTATGTGCGCATGGGAAAGGCGTCCCAACTCATCTCATTGTCTCCCGTATATAGAGAGAGAGAGTAAGTAAGTAACTAGGAACTCAAAACATGAGCCTACTAAAACTTTAAAGGCGAGCACGCAACTCCAAAAAAGACGAACGAACTTGCAGCACAACACATACTACATCCATGCATGAGAGAGTTGAGTTGTTAGATTCTCCAGCCAAACCAAATTCTACAGCCAGCTCGTCTTGTCTACTAACTATTATAGCTTTTTTCGTCTAAAATAGTAGGCAAGATAACTCCTTCTTGAGTCACAAGGCCAGCCTCCCATTTGAATTCGCAATGTCGCAAAAAATACGCCCTACTATATCTTCTTCCAATGAGCAATGCATCTTGTTCCCCACAGTCCGGCCTATCTCACCTTTTTACTAGCGCTATGCTAATCTCACCTGTGTAACTTGCTCACACACAAAATTTGTATATTGTATTTTCAACATGCATAGATCTCAATACTGCACGATTCCTCCCTCCCACTACTATGCATTGTAGATAAGTAAGTATGCAATAATATTTCACTATGGCTAGAGTTACAGATACTCAAATACCTCCGGAAATAAACGGTATCAAAAGTCAACAAACCAGCTACACTTTATGCATACTAGTAGGTAAGTAAGTGACCAATGTAAATGATCCATTGACATTTGATTTTTTCTCCGTTGAATGCTAAAGAGTCTCCAGATTTTTAGATGGCTAGCCACAAACCTTTAACAAGTGAAACGTGACTGGTACAGTTTGCCATGCTAACTTTTTCCCTTTACTTACTTACTAACAAAGAGCGTGGAGTTTGGAATCATGATGAGCTCAAAAGACAAAGAATGGTAGGATAAGAAGTTAAGCTTCTTAAGAGGACATGACTGTCATCATTGATTTTTTTTTCTTTTTTTTCGCAAATGCACTTTACTTTGTCTGCATTCACATTATTATTTACTTACGATCCCAGTAGTTTACATGCATGTATGCATACTACACACACATCTCTCTCGCTAGTTATTTACTCCAGAGAAACTAACATGATTGTCCGATCCCTACTCAGTATTCGGGCTACGGGCTCAAGATGAGACGTGAGAGTGGCAAAGTCACACTTCGTCAGCTCGTAAAGATCTCGAACGTGGAGATGATTCAGGAGCAAACGGAATACCAAATAACTTTTTAGAACTGACCCTCTTACCGTATGGAGCACGTAGGTAGCCAAAGCACCCGTGTCATCAATGACTGTATCAGTCATCCTATGCCCCTTGTACTAGCCCCTCTTATCATTTCAAATAGACTTTTCTGTAATCACTGCACTACCAAGTTCAAAAGCCCGTTCATCACACTATATAACAGTCCGTGTACACGTTTGTCTTCCAAATACAATCAATCCCGCGATGCCCACTTGGTCTTGTTTTGATTTCCGACAAATGTGAAGGCTAAGTGGTTACTTTATCTATATAGCTGCTACTACAGCTCTAGATAAGATGGATTTTAAATTTTAGTTATGCAATCACTGTTCTAATTATTACTGTCAAAAATCCCACTTCATTCTTACCCAAATTTGGGGAAAATCATAGGATTTATGTAGCTTATTACAACCTGGCACAATGAATTCCAACGATCTACAAAGAGAAACGTGCTCTGACTTCCCACTATCCTTCATAATCCTAGGAAAGCTGTGAATCTACGGAACGACCATTCCACAAATGAAAACAAATTCTAGTTACGCGGAGACAGTTTCCCAAAATATAAAACCCTAACTTTTGACTTCACCATAACCAATACAAAGTGATTCCGGTCAACCAATTTTCGCATGAATACCTTTAAAATTCATTTCTCCGAAAATTCTTTCACGTCTTGCTCCCCCTTTTGCATTTAATTGTGGAATCCATTGTGACTGACGACAGGTTTTAATTCCATACGTTCGTACTCACTACACACAGCTGAATAGAATGTGGGATAAGTGGCACCAGTAGTAAACTCGGCGATGGAATTACATCATCACAAATTCTTGAGCCCAATAATCGTGTCTGGTATCCTCATAAAATTGGGAATTTGATTGCACACACAGGAGAGAGAAAACTGGTGACGACAATCTTTTCACTACCATCAAATACGAAATAAAAGCGTATACTATGTCATGGCATACTCATATCGGCTAATAGAGTGCTCATACCAGGGAATTAAAACACCAAATCTATTGTGTCTACAAAAATACCTTGGAGCATTCTAACTGGAATGCTCTAGTCAGTACATACAATATAAGTTTGTGAATGCTGGAACACAAAATGAACTGAAGCGGACAAGGGAGAAAAAGAAAACAATCATAAATAAACGGGGCTCTGTGACTTTGTTCCCATCACGTCTTTGTACTTAACTGGCTCCTGGTCACCAACAAATTCAATGAATCATTGAGTCGGGTGAGAAATGAAATGTTGGGAACAAACAACGTAAATAAATCTCAAGTTAGTTAGTTAGTTGGTTAGTAAGTAATGATTTTGCGGGCAAATTGGGAAGCTATAACAAACTAAATGATTGACCCAGTCGTAAACTTTTAGCTTTGGTCGATACCTAGCAGGAAGCCGGAACACAAAATGTTTGGTTTGTACGGCAAACTTGATTTAATACTTTTTCTTGCCCGTTGGTCACTAAGTAATACACAGTACAAACAATATAGTTAGTTAGTTTGTTTCTCTGGTATTTGTAGTCAAGCATTCTCTACCGTTTTTCAGTAAACATTTTTGGTGGTTAGTTAGTTAGCCCATAGTGGACTTTTAGTGGTAGTTAGTAGTTCGTAAATGAGATAATAGAGACAAACTTGTTCTCCACTCAAGTAGTAAATAGTTCTTGAGGCGTAATGCACAGCATGAGTCTCCAAATGTTTTGCCCTTTTGTTTCTCATTCTCGACAAAAACAAAGGATTCTTGCCATAAGAAGAAACCAGTCAAATATTTAATTCCCATATGATAATGAGTATTAACTACACAGCTTTTTAAAATCAAGATAGGGATTGAACTGCAAGGTTGGAAAACGTTTTTCATTCCAAAAGAATAATTTACAAGTGCCAAAGAAATGTTGCTTAGCCCTACTTTTTGTGCATAATATGTAATTAATTTTGGTGTAATCTTGACTAACTTGAGTAGTTTTATTATTCTGACTGACTAAAAAGATTTCACAGTGAATTTTTGCCGGAACTTCAATAAACGAGTTACATTACACGTAGCACAAAGTGAGTGACTTTTAAGGCGAATGAGTTCACAGCTGAAACCACTCATTAATAATACTTTTGATTGCGCTAATCAACGGGAGATCTGAACACGACTATATGGGAGCACATGCCATAATTAGTTTGATAAGAGCTCTCACCTTTCCCTGCACATTTGGAATACAAGTTTTTACCAGAGCACGTTCACACTACCAAATTTATGGAGGTGTAAACAACATGTAATCAAGTGATTGCAACACCTTTTGATCGACATAATTATGGGAACAACTCTAGCAAATTATAAGTTTCCACCTAAAGTGAACATTGTGAGCAACTAACAAAACTTGTATGACTTTGTCTAATCCTCCTAATAAACTTGCCAATAACTAACTACGGAAACATCTCACTAACTAACTAACTGACTATATACACCCAAAAAGTGGATTCAAATACATTATTACTAACTAACAAAACTCGCTGCAGTAGCTAACTAACCATCTAACTGCTAACTATGACCATCAGCCAAATAAATGTCCATACTAAAATCTAATGTGCTAACAAAAGAGTAGTAAATTGCCTTGAGCAGTTTGGTACTAACTAAGTAACAAACATGGTCAGTTGTTATTTTCTCCTACGCAAGAAATTTTTACCAGTACTGAATTCACAGATGGACCCGGCATGAACTGCAATTCCGTAGGGAATTTCATGATTTTTCTTCCTGCTGGACATAAACTGGACTTATACAATTAACTAGATGAAGCGCATAGGGACAAAAATGCATTTAGGACTAATCAAGTTAAGAATTTTTAATGGAAAGTATAGATTCCGGAATTTCTGTGTCTTGTAAAACTAACGAAATATCCAGTAGTAGAGCAAAATTGGTTTATTAGTCACCAGAATCCACCCCGCATTATAAATCAGTCAAATAACGAGCATATAATAACCGTAATGTGATACGGTGGCCTGATAGGAACACCCTTTCTATTACAAGAAAATGAATAGATACAATCTGTACACATTAAATGAAAACGGCCGCCCTGGAAATATAAAAAAAGAAGCTTCACACTTGATGGGAGCGCAAGGTCAAAAGTTTCATTGTGAAAGCTTACTGAACTCGAAAATTATTCAGTCTGGCAAGATGCTCCCGGTCTGGATCCAGAAATCAAATCAAGTGTGCACAAATCCAGTCCAGTCAATAGCAATAATAATGAACACAAGGGTTTATTCTTCCCATCATGATGATGACCATAGGCTATTTCCTACTGGTATTCATTCACTGTGCTCTGTCCACCGTGAAAAGATTCGTAGGCATTGATGGATGGACATACTTTTTGGAGGCGATGAGAAGGAAAAATTTTTCATTAACTCAAACGAGCAAGTCATTTTTTATCGAAAATCCTATGTTCAACTTACTCACTACTATAATAATCCGTTACTTTCAAAATTTTTGCCTCAGCGAATATCTTTTGATGATATTTTTCAAATCGAAAATGAGAAGACTACACAGAAGTCAATTTATTTTCTTCTAAAGGCAGCTAAAACAGTTCACATATACAAACCCATATGCATTACATACATTTGGAGAGGACAGTAGGGACAAAAACTTTTTCACGAATCAGTAGCCCCAAATCTCATAAGGAAATAACCCTGCATAATAGAAAACAAGCAGCAGGGTGAAATCATAAATGAAAGCTAGGAATTCAATCTCATCATACCCCAATGCACCATTCAGGAAAAGCCACCTACTAACTAACATGTATCAACATAGGGATCTTATGTAATGCAATGCAGCAAACTTCCCATCTCCTTTCACTTTCTAACTGTGCACGCTACCATGCAGCATCCATTCCAGACATGATAACACAGAAACTATTTAAAATTGTGCGACTGTGCCCTTGATGAGAATAAAATTGCACCAGTCCAATTTACATTCTGACATTGATACAGCAAATTAGCATACTAGAGAAAATAACTAACAAAATCCATTCCTGGATTCTTCGAGGCGAGTGGACACAAAATCAAGATAAAGAATTACCCCTACTATAATAACTCACACACACAAAATTGCACCTATTCATAAATAGCAACTAACTAACTAACAAACTTCCCTCCGGCTATAGTATTTCACACTAGTGACTTTTACTACTAAACGGTTCCCATAAATTCATTCCAACTAATGTGCAGTATCGGCCATTTAGGAAATGGGGAGCTAACAAGCTCACAATATAAAATGTCTACTCCCTGTTGTGCTAAGAGCTGTTAAAAAATGGTTCCATGTTGAGGACGCGTGTCAATTTAAATTATGACAGAATGACACTACCTAATAGTAGGCTAATCATAAGGGAATGATGGGGTTGCATTTCCGGCTTCCTCAAATCATTCATGAACAATGTGCTACATGTGTTTCCACACATTCAGTCCGCATTGCATGTTCCCGTCTCATTTATTCCAACTCCTAACACCCTTCGCTGCTATAGTTGCAATAATCATAATAAGCTTTCCTTACATACATACATAACTGCATACATATTAAGCTTTCGTTTCGTTAGTTAGTTAGTTAGTCACCTCCTCCAGTGATTGCTTAATGCTTACTCTTGTCTTCTCAAAACTACTAATTTGGTTGACTGATTTTCCTCACTCACACTCATATAACCCTTGGGTACTGAAATCCATGTCACTTACCATACCAGTTGTGTTGAAGCCGCTATACAGCTAATGATCAAAACTCAGTCAACTGAACACCCATTTCTATTCAAAGTTGATTGAGTCAGCGAGTCTTCTTTGACATAATTCCCTTTTTACTTGTACCCGTGTTATTTGCCTTGTGTTGACAACCCCTAACGTAATCCCTTTCTCATTAGATGCATTAATACCTATTATTTGGGACTCTCCTTTCTCCCTTTCTTTGTGAATGTGAAAATATTCGGAATTCTTGGCCCAGGGTGACAATGATGAAATTACCCGGATTAAGATAGGATTTCCGAATGATTTTCATCCAAAGAGTTGAATCCATTGTGTATTGCTCAAATATGCGTGCCAAAGTACTTGGTTTTGAATTTGCATTGAGTTGAAGCATGGAAATTAAATACCTTCCCGATTTTTGTGCACGTAGTTAAAATTTTCCACATCATTTTGGACACCATTTGTGTTTCCCCTGATTTATACGGAATCACAACACGGGTGCACACAAAAACACGTAGTCACTACTATACTATCACCCAAGAAAACAAGCTGACAAGAAAGCATTGGAATCTTAAAATTCATTACCTCCTAGGAAGACGAGCCTAATAAATCTAGCTCGTAGTTAGCCACGAAATGGCTATAAGTCAAAGTAGAAAAGCACGACATTTCATCTCGGCAACAAACTCTGGAGAAGGAGCAACTTTCATTATGATAAAAAAAAGAAGTTGGCACATTCTCTCATCCAGTGAGTACAATAACTAACTACCTAAGTTATACGGCTCCTGTTGTATAGTCCTACACCAAAACAGTTATCTAATGTGTGTAAATGTGTTCTACTAGTTCTCAGCCTGTAGACATGATTTACGGGTGTGCAAATGGAATAAATTTTCACCAACAAGCACGCTCCTGCACAAACGGAACGTAATATTTGAGAAGAATTGGGAAAACGTGATGTTCAAACCCACATGGTACCACCTCACCTTGCCTATATAAGCTTTTATCTCCATATACCTTGTGTGCATTGCATTCCTAGTGAGGAGACTCCAATTCACCATGTGCCAAAACAAGACTACAACCCGACAAAACTGTACATACATAATATAAAGGGAGCGGCATGAGGACGCACATACCAATAGACAGTAGTTTAGCATGATTGTAAGAATTTGTTCCTACATTTAGTTAGTTAATGAGAAAACCGTATTTACGGACTGTGTGTGAGCATTATTATGAACACCGGTTGTCCCTATGCATGGTAACTACTACATTGATTTTCTCACCAAATTATTCACCACAATGTACTTGTACTCCCAATTGAAATTTTATGAGTGCACACTGACTGACTAAATGAAGATATTTGGAGAGCACAAGAATGTGTGAAATGAAAAATTTAAGATTTATTGACGCTCCTGAGCACCATGTTTAATAAAATGGAAATGGGAAGCAACTTGAAAAAGTATGCAGTCAGTCGGTATAGTATCCAGCATTAGTATTCTGAGGACTAGGTGTGAATACTAACTAACTAACTAAACCCAAGGAAGAAGCTTTTACCACAAGAGATCCATGTGAATATAAAAAATCCTCTGTAGTGGTGAAAAATGGGCATTTTCTGGCAACTCGAAGGAAAATTGCTTACGCACAGCAACCAAAGGAAAAATATAGTATACTGTGTTGTTTTCCGGTACTTCCTTTTTTACACCGTGTTATATAGGAATCCCAAAGGATTCCTCACATACTGGACAGATCGTAAAAAAGTTAACTTGCTATAAACTAACAATATTCATCGGGAAAAAGTTTGCGAGTCCATTTTGAAACTTAACTAACTAACTAGTGAGTGACTGACTTTGCACAAAATCTAATCTATGCTACCAAGTCACTCGTGAACAATTCCAATGTACATTATAACTAGTGCAGACACACACATGTGCACTTTATACATTAGAAAAGATTCCAATATCAGTTGAATTTCGTTGCTCAGACTGACTATCTTTGGGAAACTCATTCTGTGCGAAAAGCCATTCCACTCTTGGGTACAAGATGCATCTTAGCATACAAATGAGTCCAAAGGCCCCCTTGCATTTCCCAACCTTCCCAATGAGCAAACAAATGCGGTCCCACAACTCTCATTCACTATATGTGGCCAATAAATGTCTATTCAATTTCAATCCGGGGTCCATGCATCATCATCATATACCATGTACAATCCCAATCCCAGTCCAAACACATGCTCTCTCCCAAATTTTATGAATGGCAAAGTTCACAAACAAAAAAAATCAAGGATTTCATTTCACAGCCAAAGTTGTTGTAAATACAACGTATAGGAAGAAAATTCAAACCATTACTTGAATCAAGTCGGCAGTCTTTTTTTTCACATGGCATCTTGGTGGGTTTTCGGTGTCATAAAGTGTGAGCCATATCTCTCTGTCACAATATGCAAATACGTGCTACCACCAGTAGAGAAACCTAAGGAGATTACGATCTAGACGCCTTTTTTTTCTTGAACTTGAAGGAAAATTATGGTGCTTATCACCTTTTCTGCGGGTCTTTAGGCTCTCTTTGAATACCATGTACAATAGGGTCAGGAAATCAGATAGGAGCACGTGAATTTACTACTCACTCTCGGTACAACATGTTTTGGGAGCATTCTGGACGAATTTCTTAGAAACACACTCACACATACAGAATACATTGATAAATAGCCAGGAATCTAACTTTTTCTTGTAACTAACTAACTAACTAACTAACTACTTTTATAATGTATGCAGTCAAACAGAGAGTTTAATGAGCGGGTCTTCACACTTTAATGTCTCGTGAGCAATTCAAAAAGTAGAGGCAATGCATTACACGAATGATGGATTGCCATAATAAAATTGTTATTAAATACATTGATTCTGCAGTAACAACAAAAAACTACACAGATTCGTGCCATTCAAAATTCGTGTACAAGTTAGTTAGGCAAAAAACTTTCCCTGCTAATTTATTTGAGTAGAATTTACAAAGAATTAAACAGCAATAATATAATAAAAGTGAAGAGATAATTTACTCCTGAGGTGTTCTCCTAAAAACGTGAGAAGGATCATCTTTTGTATTCATTCGTATTGTGTGTATCACAACCATCAAGTGGAATTATTAGCGAAAAAATATTTTTTATCTTCATCCCAGTACCCACGCAACTTAATTTATTGCAGTAACAAGCTTTTTTTATGGATTCTTCTTCTCAACAACTAAACCAGAATCTATTACGTGTGTAAGTCCAACCAAATACTTTTGGATTCTGGTACACGTTCATTAATTTTGTGGACCATGCATGTTAGTTATGAGCAGTAGTTAGTTAGTTAGTAAGTCAGTCGGTACATTGAATTGGGATTGAGAATCAAAACATGCTACAGTAAATGTACAGCTTTGATTTATTTATTCGTTAGAGTAACAATATTTCATGCGGCAACACTATATATTC
>Ga0210040_10009628_pt1 | contig 11224 bp, 6 predicted proteins | sample CryGeyCG12114_NA_FD_185462 | JGI IMG/M metagenome (GOLD analysis project Ga0210040, IMG submission 185462) | Groundwater microbial communities from aquifer - Crystal Geyser CG19_WC_8/21/14_NA (SPAdes) (version 2) | ecosystem: Environmental > Aquatic > Deep subsurface > Groundwater | place: USA... | reverse complement strand
GGCGTCCGACCGGCCGGCGGCGGGGTGCCCGGCGGCCAGCCGGCGCAGGGTGGGGGCGTCGGCGCCCAGACCGGTGAGCAGCACCTCGGCGACCTGCCGGCCCGCGGGCAGCCGGGCCAGGTCGAAGCCGAGCGTCGCTGCGCTGACCAGGGAGTAGGGCACGTCGCCTCCTGTTGTGTGGTCAGACGATCGTGGGCGCCCAGCAACGGAAACGCCACGCGGCCGTCACCCGCTCGCAGGACAGCGAGCGGGTGACGGCCGCGTGTTCGCGTCTCACCGTCAATGCCCGGTGACTCAGCGTCCAAACACAGTCGCTCAGAAGTGGAAGCGGGCCACGCTCCCCCGCAGGTCGCTGGCCATCCGGGACAACTCCTCCACAGCCAGCCGGGTCTGCCCCAGCGACTGCGTGGTGCTGCTGGCAGCCGTCGAGACCCCGGTGATGTTCCGGGCGATCTCGACCGTGCCGGCCGCCGCCTCCTGCACCGAACGGGACATCTCGTTGGTGGTCGCGGTCTGCTCCTCCACCGCGCTGGCGATGGTGAGCTGGTGGTCGTTGATCGACCCGATGACCGAGGAGATCCCGGTGATCGCCGCCACCGCCCGGGTGGTGTCGCCCTGGATGGCCTCGACCCGGTTCGCGATGTCCTCGGTCGCCCGGGCCGTCTCCTGGGCCAGCTCCTTGACCTCGTTGGCGACCACCGCGAAGCCCTTGCCGGCGTCCCCGGCCCGGGCCGCCTCGATCGTGGCGTTCAGCGCGAGCAGGTTGGTCTGCTCGGCGATCGAGGTGATGGCCTTGACCACATCGCCGATCTCGCGGGACGAGGCCCCCAGCGCCTGGACCGCCCGGGTCGTCGCCTCGGCCTCCCCCACCGCCTGGCCGGCCACCCGGGTCGCCTCGTTGACGCTCTGCGAGATCTCCCGGATCGCCGAGCCCATCTGGTCGGAACCGGCGGCGACGGTCGCCACGTTCCGCGACACCTCGTCCGCGGCCGCGGCCACCACGGCGGACTGCGCCGAGGTCTCCTCCGCGGACACCGAGATCTCCGAGGAGGACGCCGACAGCTGCTCCGAGGCCGCGGCGACCGCGTCGGCCGAGCCGGCCACGGCCTCCATCACCGTGCGCAACTGGTCCTGGGCCTCGTCCAGCGCCGCGGCCGTCTGCCCCAGCTCGTCCCGGCTGTCGACGTCCGTGCGGGTCGTGAGGTCACCTCCGGCCAGCGAGAGCAGCCCGTCCCGGATGCGGGTCAGCGGACGGGTGACCGCCCGGCTGACCAGGAAGCCCACGAACGCGGTGACGACGAGGCCCAGGGCGATGACCAGCAGCAGGACCGACCGGCCGCCCAGGTAGCGGTCGTGCGCGCTCGCCTGCACCGTCGTCGCGGCGTCCTGCTGGGCGGACCGAGCCGCCGTGAACGCCGCCAGGGTCTGGCTGCCCAGCTCCTTCACCTCGGGCAGCGCCGCCTGGAACGCGGCGACGTCGCCGGCCTCGGCCGCGTCGAGCAGCCCCTGGGCACGGGCCTGCCGGTACTGCTCGACCAGCGGCGCGATGGCCGCCTGCTCCGGCACGGTCACGCCCTCGGTCACGTACGCCTGCAACGCCGCGTCCAGCGCCGCGTCGTCGTCCTGCAGCTTCTGCACGGCGGCAGCCCGGCCGTCCGCGGTGGCGGCGAAGAGGACGGCGTAGGCGTCCAGCCGGGTGTCCAGGAAGGCGACGTGCGCGGCGGCGAGGTCCTCGACGGCGGCAGCGCTGCCCCGCTGCCAGGTGTTGGTGTCGTCGAGCGCGCCCATCCGCGTCAGGCCGACCCCCCCGACGGCGCCGGCCACGAGCAGGCCGCACACCGCGGTGGCGCCGACCTTCCAGACGACGGGCAGATCGCGCCACCACCGGGCGGACGGGGGACGGGGGACGACGGACACGGGAGCTCCTCGATCGGTACGGGCTGAGAGGTCGGCAGCGCTGCCGGTTTGCGCGGTGGTCGACCCGGACGTACACCGTCGTTCTCGGCACTCCCCCTGCCCACCGGACCCCCCGTCAGTACCGGAAGCGGGCCACGCTCCCCCGCAGGTCACTGGCCATCCGGGACAGTTCGTCCACGGCCTGCCTGGTCTGCCCGAGGGCCTCCGTGGTGCTCGACGCCGCCGTCGACACCGCCGCGACGTTGGCGGCGATCTCCGTCGACCCCCCAGCTGCCTCCTGCACCGAGCGGGACATCTCGTTGGTGGTCGCCGTCTGCTCCTCCACCGCCGAGGCGATGGTCAGCTGGAAGTCGTTGATCGAGCCGATGACCGACGAGATCCCGGTGATCGCCTGGATCGCCCGGGTGGTGTCGCCCCGGATGGCCTCCACCCGACGGGTGATGTCCTCCGTCGCCCGCGCCGTCTCCGCCGCCAGCTCCTTGACCTCGCCCGCGACGACCGCGAAGCCCCGCCCCGCCTCGCCGGCCCGGGCGGCCTCGATCGTCGCGTTGAGCGCCAGCAGGTGGGTCTGCGCAGCGATGGTCGTGATGGTCTTGACGACGGCAGCGATCTCGATCGAGGAGGTCCCCAGCCGGGTGATGGTCGTGGTCGTGGCCTGGGCTTCCGCCACCGCCTCGGCCGCCACCCGCGCGGCCTCTGCGGCGTTCTGACTGATCTCCCGGATCGAGGCGCCCATCTGCTCCGCGCCCGCCGCCACGGTGGACACGTTGCGGGAGACCTCGTCCGCCGCGGTGGCGGCGACCCCGGACTGGGCCGAGGTCTGGTCCGCCGACGCGGCGATCTGCGCAGCGGAGGCGGACAGCTCCTCCGCGGCCGTGGCGACCGCGTCCGAGGCCGTCACCATCGAGGCCATCACCGCGCGGAGCTCGACCATGGCCCCGTCCAGCGCGCCGGCCATCTGCCCCACCTCGTCCCGCTGGTCGACGCCGGCCGCCACCGTGAGGTCACCGGCGGCCAGGGCGACGAGCGACTCCCGGACCCGGCGCAGCGGCCGGCTGATCGAGCGCAGCGTGGCCAGGCACAACCCGCCGAGCAGCAGCACGCCCAGGACGGCGGCGGACGTGGCGATCACGGTCGCCCGCGTGATCGACGAGGCGACCCGGTCCTGGGCCTCGTCGGTGGCCGCGGTCAGCGCGTCGAGGGTCTGCCCCATGGAGGCGTCGATGATGTCGTTGAGCGCCTGGATCTCCGTCCAGCGCCCCCGGGTGGCCGCCTGGTCGGCGACCGCGTCGTCGACGAAGGCGACGATGGCCGCGTCGTAGGACTCGACGCTCTCGCGCAAGGCCCGGACGGCCGTCTCCGCCGCACCGGTGAGCGGCGCCGCCGCGAGCTCGTCGAGCAGCTGCTCCGGCGTGGCGACGTCCTCCCGCAGGCCGGCGTACTCCGCCGCCGGCTCGGGGTTCGACAGGGCCTTGAACGCGTCGACCTTGAGCTCGCTGGCCCGGGTGTCCAACTGGAGCACCAGATCGCGGGCTGCGCTGTGCGTGGCCAGGTCCGACACCGCCTCGTGCACCCGGGAGTCGGAGACGAGGACGGTGCCGAGCAGCCCGGCGAACGTCAGGACGACGACCGTCGTCAGGATGCCGAACTTCGCCGCGAGCGGTCGGTCGGCGAACCGACCGCGTCGACGAGCCGGGGTGGGCCGATCCATGGCAGTGCCTCCTCATCGCCGGCGACCGCCGGCCTGAGGACGAGCTTCTGTTGGTTGCACGGCACCACCACGTTCACAGAGGCCCACCTCGCCCCACCGGGTTGTGTGACATCAGCTACAACCGGTAGCCGAATGCACACTTCCAGTGAGGATCAGTAGCTGAAGCGGGAGACCGTCGTCCGCAGGTCGCTGGCCATCCGGGACAGCTCGTCGACGGCCTGGCGGGTCTGTGACAGCGCCTGGGTGGTCGACTCCGCGGCCGTCGAGACGCCGGTGATGTTCGCGGCTATCTCGGTCGAGCCGCCGGCGGCCTCCTGCACCGAGCGGGACATCTCGTTCGTGGTGGCCGTCTGCTCCTCCACCGCGCTGGCGATGGTCAGCTGGTAGTCGTTGATCGACCCGATGACGCTGGAGATCCGACCGATCGCGGCGACCGCACCGGACGTGTCGCCCTGGATCGCCTCGACCCGGCGGGCGATGTCCTCGGTCGCCCGCGCCGTCTCCTGCGCCAGCTCCTTGACCTCGTTGGCCACCACGGCGAAGCCCTTGCCCGCCTCACCGGCCCGGGCTGCCTCGATCGTGGCGTTCAGCGCCAGCAGGTTCGTCTGCTCGGCGATGCTGGTGATCGTCTTGACCACGTTGCCGATCTCCTGGGAGGAGATCCCGAGCTTGGTGATGGTCTGCGTCGTCGTCTCCGCCTCGGTGACCGCCTCGGCCGCGACCCGGGCGGCCTCGTTGGCGTTCTGGCTGATCTCACGGATCGAGGCGCCCATCTCCTCCGCGCCCGCCGCGACGGTGCCCACGTTGCGGGAGACCTCCTCAGCGGCGGCGGAGACGACACCGGACTGGACCGAGGTCTCCTCGGCCGAGGCGGAGATCTGGCTGGAGGAGGCCGACAGCTCCTCCGACGCTGCCGCCACGGCGTCCGAGGAGGCCACCACCGAGGCCATGACGCCGCGGAGGTTCTCGACGGCGGAATCCAGGGCCTGGCCCATCTGCCCCAGCTCGTCGTCGGTGGTCAACCCCGAGCTCCGGGTCAGGTCCCCCTCGGCCAGTCCCACCACGACGTCCTTCACGCGCCCGGTCGAACGGGCGATCCCGGCGGCCACCAGCCAACCCAGTCCCAGGGCCACCGCCATGCCGATGATGAGCACGGTCAGGACGACGGTGCGGGAGGAGGCCGCTGCGTCGGCAGACCCGGCCGCCGCGTCAGCCGCGAGCTGCCGCTCGGCCTCGCGGAGCTGACCGAGCACCTTCGAGGCCTCGGTGAGCAGGAGGTTCTGGTTGTTCGCGGCGATCCAACCATCCACGTCGTCGGCCAGGACCAGGGGGGTGAGCGTGGTCTGGAAGAAGGTCTGCCACTGGGTGACCAGGTCAGCGGCCTGGGCGACGAGCGCCTGCCGGTCCGCGTCGATGTCCAGGCCGGTGTAGCCGGCTTGGTGCTGCTGGTAGCTGGCCAGCGTGTCCGGGACCTGGGCCAGGACCTGCTGCGCGGCGGCTGCGTCCAGGGAGAGCACGGCGTTGCGAGACTGGACGCGGAGCTGCTGGACGTCGTCGGTCAGGTCCCCGACGGCCATGACGCCGACCGTGTGCTGGTCGAAGAGCTGCTGGCTGTTGTCCGCGCCGGCGTCGACCGCCTGGATGCCGAGCACGCCGATGGCGCCGCCCACGAGCGCGGCGACACCGACCGCGGCGAGGACCTTCGTGCGCACGGGCCGATTGCCCCACAAGGTGGCGGAGCGGGCGAGAGGAGCAGAGCGTGACATCGACGGTCTCCAGGCGGGAAGGGCGGGTTGTGGTGCCATTCTCGGGATCGCCGGATCCGAAATCCACCCGTACCGGAACATGTTCCGTCATTGCGGTCGAATGCCCGTTACAACCATTCTTGCCGTCCATTTGTCGACTCGAGGAGAGGTCGCCGGACATGAGGAACGCCCTGCCACCGAGGTGGCAGGGCGCTCGTCGCGGTCCGGGTCAGTAGGTGAAGGTGGCGACGCTCCCGCGCAGGTCGCTGGCCATCCGGGAGAGCTCGTCGACCGCCTGCCGGGTCTGGCTCAGCGCCTGGGTCGTGCTGCCCGCAGCCGTGGAGACCCCGGTGATGTTCATGGCGATCTCGGTCGAGCCCCCCGCCGCCTCCTGCACCGAACGGGACATCTCGTTGGTCGTGGCGGTCTGCTCCTCGACCGCGCTGGCGATGGTGAGCTGGAAGTCGTTGATCTGACCGATCACCCCCGAGATGCCACCGATCGCCGTCACCGCGCGGGTCGTGTCGGCCTGGATCGCCTCCACCCGTCGCGCGATGTCCTCGGTCGCCCGCGCCGTCTCCTGGGCCAGTTCCTTGACCTCGTTGGCCACCACCGCGAAGCCCTTGCCGGCGTCCCCGGCCCGCGCCGCCTCGATGGTGGCGTTCAGCGCCAGCAGGTTCGTCTGCTCGGCGATGCTGGTGATCGCCTTCACCACCGCGCCGATCTCCTGCGAGGACGTGCCGAGCTGGGTGATCGTGGCGGTGGTCTCCTCCGCCTCGCTGACCGCCTGCGCCGCCACCCGGGTCGCCTCGTTCACGCTCTGCGAGATCTCCCGGATCGCGCCGGCCATCTCGTCGGCACCCGCGGCCACCGTCGCCACGCTGCGCGAGACCTCCTCGGCGGCAGCCGAGACGACCCCGGACTGGGTGGAGGTCTCCTCCGCCGAGGTGGAGATCTGGGCCGAGGACGCCGACAGCTGCTCCGCGGCCGCCGCGACGGCGTCCGCGGAGACGGCGACGCCCGCGACCACCCCGCGCAGGTGCTGCTGGGCCGTGCCGAGCGCGACCGCCATCTGCCCGACCTCGTCCCGCGCGACCACGCCGGACTCCACGGTGAGGTCGCCGCCGGCCATCGCCTCCAGCGTCGCCTTCACCCGGCCCAGCGGCCCGGCGAGCGACCGCTGGGTGAGCAGGCACAGGGCGACGATGAGGAGCAGGCCGACCGCCGCAGCGAGGGTGCCGAGCCGGTCGGCCCGGCGCATCTCGTGCTGCATGGTGGCGGTGGCGGCGTCGCCGGCGGCCTGCAGGGCGTCCTTCGCCTCGCCGACCGCGGCGTCGGTGACGTCGTTGGCCGCCTGGATGCCCTCGTACTGTGCGCGGGCGCTCGCCTGGTCGGTGACCGCGACGCCCACGATGGCGGAGATCGAGTCGGTGTAGGTGCCGAAGCTGTCGTGCAGGGCTCCGACGGTGTCGGCCGCGTCGCCGGTCAGCGGGATCGCGGCGAGCTCCTCGAGCAGGCCCTGCGCGGTGTCGACGTCGTCGGCCAGGTTCGGCAGCTCGGCCGCCGGGTCGGGGCGGACCAGGGCACGGAACGCGTCCACCTTGAACTCGCTGGCCCGGGTGTCCAGCTGCAGCACCAGGTCCTGCGCGTGGTGCAGGGCCGTGCTGTCCTCCTCAGCGCCGCGGATGGCGGCGTTGGAGGTGACCAGCACGGTCAGCAGCACCGCGAAGGTCAGGACGACGACGCCGGCCAACAGGCCGAACTTGACGACGAGACGCCGGTCGGCGAACCAGCGGAGCCGGCGGGTCGGGGCGGGGGAGCTCATGACGGTTCTCCTGGGTGGACGAGCGGCGGCGGTGCGGACGGATGTGGTTCGGGAGTGACCATCCAGCCCGGACGTCGGAGCCCAGGAATGGTCGTGCGGGCAGTGGCGCCCGGACCATGGTGAAGGATTCGGTAACAGCGATTACCGGTTACGCGAGCGTGTCACGCATTCGATACGAGAAAGGGCGGGACCGGGCCTCCGGGAATTGCCATTCCCCGCCCCCCTGACATCTCCAGGAAACGGACCGCGGCCGCCACTCCGCCCGGGGAAGGGGGCAGAGCAGCGGCCGCGGGGGTCGGTGCAGGTGTCAGTAGGAGAAGCGGGACACCGAGGTGCGCAGGTCGCTGGCCATCCGGGACAGCTCGTCGACGGCCTGCCGGGTCTGACCGAGGGCCTGCGTGGTGGAGGACGCCGCGGTCGAGACGCCGGTGATGTTCGTGGCGATCTCCGTCGAGCCGCCGGCGGCCTCCTGGACCGACCGGGACATCTCGTTCGTCGTCGCGGTCTGCTCCTCCACCGCGCTGGCGATGGTCAGCTGGTAGTCGTTGATCGAGCCGATGATCTCGCTGATCCGGCCGATCGCGTCCACGGCACCGGAGGTGTCGCCCTGGATGGCCTCGACCCGCCGCGCGATGTCCTCGGTGGCCCGCGCCGTCTCCTGAGCCAGCTCCTTGACCTCGTTGGCCACGACCGCGAAGCCCTTGCCCGCCTCACCGGCCCTCGCCGCCTCGATCGTGGCGTTGAGCGCCAGCAGGTTGGTCTGCTCGGCGATCGAGGTGATCACCTTGACCACGTTGCCGATCTCCCGCGAGGAGTCGCCCAGCTTCACGACCGTGGCGTTGGTGGTCTCCGCCTCGGCGACGGCCTGCGCGGCGACCCGGGCGGCCTCGTTGGCGTTCTGGCTGATCTCCCGGATGGAGGCACCCATCTGGTCGGCGCCGGCGGCAACGGTGGCCACGTTCCGGCTGACCTCCTCCGCGGCGGCGGAGACGACACCGGACTGGGCCGAGGTCTCCTCGGCCGATGCGGAGATCTGCGCCGAGGACGCCGAGAGCTCCTCCGACGCCGTGGCGACCGCGTCCGAGGAGGCGACGACGGCGGCCATCACCGAGCGCAGGTTCTCCTGTGCGTCGGCCAGCGAGCTGGCCATCCGACCGATCTCGTCCCGGTCACGGACCATCGGCGACACGGTGAGGTCGCCGGCGGCCATGGCCTCGACCGAGGCGTGGACCGAGCGCACCGTGGCGAGGATGCGGCGGATCACCAGGAAGGCGAGCCCGGCGGCCACGACGATCGCGACGACGGTGGTGACCAGCAGCAACCTGATGGAGTTGCTCGCCTCGTCGGCGGCCTGGGCGTTGCGGGCGGCGGCCTGGGCCGACTGTGCCTCACCCTCCGCCTCCAGGCCGTCGGCGATCTGGGTCAGCAGCGGGCTGGAGACGGTCTGGTACACCTGCGAGAAGGTGGCCAGGTCACCGGCGTCGGCCGCCGGGAAGAGCTGGCTCGTGTTGGACGCCAGGAACTGCTCCCGGCCCTGCTGGAACGAGGTCATCGCGTCCTGGTCGACGACGAAGGGCTGGTACTCGGCCAGCGCGGAGTCGACGTCGGCCTGCTTCTCGTCCATCTCGCCGAGCAGCTCGACCCGGCGGGCGGGGTCGGAGACGCCGTACTCCAGGACCCGGGCCCGGTGGGCGGCGGTGGCGCGCTGGACCGCGGACAGGGAGTTGAGCGGCTTGAGGTTCTCGGTGTAGATCTGCTCCTGGCCGGCGCGCATCTGGTTGATGCGGCTGACGGCCAGCAGGTTGGTGCCGAGGACGACGATCGCCAGCAGGGCGAGGACGGCGCCGATCTTGACCCCGATCGGTCGGTCGGCGAACCACCCGAACCGCCGGGCAGGCAGGGCTGTGTTGCTCATGATCAGGTCTCCAGGGAACAGCGGCGGGGCGGGCGGGGCGGTTCAGGCGCTACGGGTGGATCAGGTGGTGCTGGTCCGGCCACCGGGGTCGGGGGTGGCCGGACCGCTGTCAGGTGCCGACGGCGCGGTTCACGTCCAGGGCGAGGAGCAGCTGGCCGGAGAGCTTGTAGGCACCGCGGATCAGGTCGCGGCCGACGCCGTCCAGGGTGTCCGGCGGGGCCTCGAAGTCGCGGACGTCGACGTCGACGACGTCGGCGATGCTGTCGACGAGCAGGCTCACGGCCTCGCCGTGCAGCCGGACGACGATCACGACGGCCTCCTGACCCTCCGGCCGGGGCCGGCGACCCAGCCGCTCACGCAGCTCGATCGCGGTGACGACCTGGCCGCGCAGGTTGATCAGGCCGGCGACGGCCGGGGGAGCCAGCGGCACCCGGGTGATGCTCTGGCTGCGGAGCACCTCCTGCACGTGCTCCACCTCGACCCCGAAGAGGTCGCCGTCGAGCCAGAAGGTGGCCAGCTGGCTCGTGGCCGGCATGGTCCGGGCCGCGGCCGCGGTCGCAGTGCTCACGATCAGACCTCCGAGTACTGGGTGGTGGGGGCGCCGTCGAGACCGAAGGCGCTGCTGTCCAGGTCCAGCCCAGGCGGGACGCTGCCCGGGATGGGCGTGTAGAACGCCGGGTCCGCGGCGAGGATCGCCGCCCGGACGTCCAGGAGCTCGGTGACCCGGTCACCGATGACCGCCGACCCGAGCAGGCCCAGGTCGTCGATGTCGCTCTGCACCGCGGCCTCGCCGTCGACGATGTCGAGGATCTCCTCGACCACGATCGCCACGCTGCGCCCGTGGTCGGCGTAGACGATGACCTCGAGCACCTCGCGCTCGGAGTCGCCGAACGCGCCCAGGTGCCGGTCGAGCCGGACGATCGGCAGGATCTGGCCGCGGTACTGCACGACCTCCCGGGAGCCGACCCGCTCGACGGTCTCGCTGCGCACCTGCTCCAGCCGGGTGACGGTGTCCAGCGGGATCGCCACCCGCCGGCCGCCGCCGATCGCGGCCAGCAGCATCCGCTGCCGCTCGGCGCCCGACGCCGCGGCCGCGGCCGCGGCCAGGCGGTGCTCCTGGCGATCGGTGGTCTCGGTGCGCAGGGCCCGGCGGGCCAGGGCCTGCACGTCGAGGATCAGCGCGACCGCGCCGTCGCCGAGGACGGTGGCCCCGGAGTACAGACCGATCTGCTTCAGCTGGCCGCTGACCGCCTTGACGACGATCTCCTCGGTGTTGATCACCCGGTCGACGACCAGGCCGAACCGTCGTCCCTCGGAGCTGAGCACGGCGATGACCACGTGCCCGTCGTGCCGGTCCGAGGCCAGGCCGAGCACGTCGGCCAGGTGCACCAGGGGCAGGAGCTCCCCCCGGAGCCGGTAGACCGAGGCGCCGCCGACGTCCTCGACCGCCGCGGCGGCCTTCTCGGCGTCCAGCGCGACGAGCTCCTGCAGGCTGATCTGCGGGATGGCGTAGCGGTCGCCGGCGCACTCGATGGTCAGCGCCGGGACGATCGCCAGGGTCAGCGGGATCCGCAGCCGCATCACGGTGCCGCGGCCCACGGTCGACTCGACCTCGATGGTGCCGCCGATGCCCTCGATGTTGGTCTTCACGACGTCCATGCCGACACCGCGGCCGGAGACGTTGGTGACGGCCGCGGCGGTGGAGAAGCCGGGCAGGAAGATCAGCTGCAGGAGGTCCTGCGGGCTCATCCGGGACAGCGCGTCCGGGGTGATGAGCCCCTTCTCGACGGCCTTCCGGCCGATCTTGACCGGGTCGATGCCGGCACCGTCGTCGGCGACCTCGACCACGACCTGGCCGCTCTCGTGCCGAGAGCGCAGCGTCAGCACGCCCTCGGCCGCCTTGCCGGCAGCGACGCGGCCGGCGGTGTCCTCGATGCCGTGGTCCACGGAGTTGCGGACCAGGTGGGTCAACGGGTCCTTGACGGCCTCGAGCAGGGTCTTGTCCAGCTCGGTGTCCTTGCCCTCCATCTCCAGCCGCACGGCCTTGCCGCACTGCAGGCCCAGGTCGCGGACGACGCGGGGGAGCTTGGACCAGATGTGGTCGATCGGCT
>Ga0210040_10009627_pt1 | contig 11225 bp, 4 predicted proteins | sample CryGeyCG12114_NA_FD_185462 | JGI IMG/M metagenome (GOLD analysis project Ga0210040, IMG submission 185462) | Groundwater microbial communities from aquifer - Crystal Geyser CG19_WC_8/21/14_NA (SPAdes) (version 2) | ecosystem: Environmental > Aquatic > Deep subsurface > Groundwater | place: USA... | reverse complement strand
ATCAGGAGTCTAATCCCATTCCATTTGGTAATGAACTCCACTTTTTATGCTCATTCAAGCATGCAAAAATATTTTCAAAACTTGTCCGACAGCAATAAAACGGCAGTTTCACTTTCCTTGATGACTCTATTGAATGTCGGAAATCACTAACATAACAGCTTACAATTTTAATGCAAGGGGAAGCACATTTTTGGGTAAAAAATGCACTTTTTGGGTGCTCTTTCCATTCCTCTCCTTTTTTGTCTTTTTTGTTGAATTAATAATGTGGAAGGGTAGTCAAGGAAAGTTCAGTTGCTAACTATGATAACAGTCATGCATCTAAAAATGTTATAATCTCATTAAGCCGGATGTTATTTTCGTTTCGAGTGGAAAACTTTTGTTGAACTAATTTAAATTTAAAACTTGTGTTACTTGGCTCCAAGATTTCTGTAGGAGCAGCTACTTAGCTCATTAAAATGTCGTCCCAACTTGTTCTCTGGGAAAAATGGGAACACTAACTATTGTTGGTAGTTACGAGAATGATATACGGATTTATGGGGGGAATAAATGTTTTATATGATTAAAACTGTACAAAAGTTGTCAACTTTTTTCTGCTTCCATGCATTTCAACATAAAGATCTGGACATTATATATTCACTCAAAATCAACTCTAACTCTTATATGATTTTTTCACCTGACGGAATGTGAATTCTAAAAATCTACGGAAATCATTGAAATATACACATCTATAGGAATGCTCATAAATTGTTTGTAGCTACCCATAGAAGACTAATGGTAAAAGCACACACACACATTATATAAGTGAATGAATGTGGATGGAACAAGTAGAGTACACACTTTCAGAACGGATTCCTCTGGAGACCGCTCATTGTTCTTTTCTGGGTCCGCTCCCTTTTTTCAGTCTTTCTTATTCATTTCCTTTGTTAAGTTGACTTATATTGGGAAAGAAAAGAAGAGAGAGAAGTTTATTGCAGATATCGACAACTAAAACTTCACGGAAGACATACAGACGTACGTACTTGGAATAGTCAGTGTGTTTGCCTTTCTCCCACAAATCGGAATCATTTTATAACCTATCTCCTCATCCCGAAATATTGATGATTTTTCATCTCAGTACCTACAGTATTTAATTTCATGACAAATTAGGTAACTAAACAATAAATTTCATGTGTTGGATCAATTTGGATATGAATTACGTTGAAATAATAGTTTTTCTCTTGGAAAATGATTGCATTTGGTTAGATATGGATTGGTTAAGCAATGGTATCGACCTTTGACTTTAGGGGTGATGTGTAGTGCATTCACAAAAAGGGCGAAGAAGTGGCTTCTAACTCTAACTCCCCTTGTCTCCAGTATTGCACACATACACACACACATTGTTTCTTTTTGTAGCTCTCTTTGTGTTCCGCAGCCACCCGCATCAATAAACTAACTCAAACCAACTTTGAAAATGGGCCATCAAAAAAGGCTGCAGTATGACTTTTTTGTACACTAGTTACTTTTTGAGTTGACAAGTTCTGGAGCCATTCAAGCTTTAGCTCACTCACTATAATGACCAAAAGAGTTGAGCTTGACTCATTCATTGTTTTTTTAGAGCAGAAAAGGTAGCTACTTAGTTAGCCGGTAGGGTATTTGTAGAAATTCCTAGTTTTTTGTGCCCCAGGTAAATTTTCCTACCTAAAAAACTAATCCCCCAGCAAGGAAAAAACTGAAAATTTTATGGTACCCAATTAAGAATGTATTTAGAGTACGCAGAACACTTTTTTACTCCCTAAAAGCTCATTTTGTGGATTATTTTGTATTCTTTATGCACCGGGTGCATATATTAATGTTTGTGTTTGATGACGAAATAATGCGATACGGCAGGTTAACAAAGATGAAGGCAAGTTAATCTTTGGCTCACATTTTTATAATACATTTCCCATATGTTGGAGTCATTTCAGTAGATTATGGATGGAATCAACTCTTTTTTAAAGAGAAATGGTGATTTTTAGTGCGGCATAAAAATTGTAAAGTTGAGTGCCTAACTTTACATGATGTAATAATAATGGGAATGATGTTGATGATGATGATGATAGGGGATGAGAAATCTTTCACTATGCTCATAATGTACGCACTAGTTAGTTATTTAGATAGATGTGGTCGTATTCTTTTGACATGAGGCGCGAAAGAAAGTGCATAGGTAAGAGATATTATGGAGGAAGGAAGGAGGAGAGGGAAATAAAAAATGGATTAAAAATTCATAGCACGGTTTGTATTAAAAGTTGATCGGAATATGAAATGTCTTCTGGGGTGAATTTTTTCATCGAGGTCGGATTGCCTTTCATATGTTGTTTTCTCATTCAATTTAATACACATTTTTCACATTGAAATCCATACTGACTTTTTTCATGCATTTTGATTATAAGTCACATAATAACTATCTTAACAAGTTGAAGTTATGAATGCATTTTTTTAATGTAGATTTTGAGAAGGTTTTTTCAAAGTTTATCCGATTTCTGTTGACCACATCATTTATTCTACCCTTATGAATTGATGCCATTGACTGAGTGAGAGTATAAGCAATGGAATGAAATGATGCATGCATCCTCATAAAAAAGCAACTACCCAACTAAAGACGTACAGGGAGCCCTTATCTTACATCTAAACTGGTGCTCATAAATCCACTGTGTGTCGTACTTGTGGGCAAAAATCACATCACCTTTCTTAAGAAGTTCCAGTTAGTTACAAATAAAAATGTATTTCTAGCCAACTAATACGTTGCATGTGTGCAGTCCTACAGCTCTTACTAAATAAATACTACATTACCTGTTTCTTTATTGTTAAAAAAAGACAGGTGAGAGGTGAGGTCAGAAATTACAAAAAAACACGTATTTTTTGTACTGTCTCCCAAAAATAACTCTCATAAGTACCAAAGTACCACATACAATGTAATGTACAAAATGACAGGTGTAAATTCCAGAGGTAACCAAATTGAGCCCCTACACATTAAATGGCACGTAGTCCCAAAAAAACTTCAAATCTATAAAAACCGACCCAAAGGTTTATTTTTTCAGCCGGTCAATTACCTTGACCAAAAATTTTGAGGATCAAAACCGAGCAGCAGCGCCCGAGAAAAATTATTCTGTCACAGAACTAGCGCAGTAATCATTCCCAAAAAATTTCTCTTAAACCTGTCAAAATGTTTTTATTAGGCGCACTTATGTTTTTGGTGGCTCTGATGGCCCCAATCAGTAGTACCAGCTCTCCAGTTCTCCACCAGCCCAACAGCAATACTCAAGGTTACCCAGTAAATAACAAAAATGGACAATATCAAAATCAAAATTTTGAGCAGAGTCTAGGAGAACGTCAAACGCAGTATTTTTCTGCTGCTCCAGTTCAGCAATCCAAAATCTTGAGTCAATTGTCTTCGTTGGTTGGACCAATTTCCATAACCGCAGGGACTGTGGCTTTCATTTACATCGTCATTATCATCGTTCGGTGTTTTTTACCGGCCAGTGTCGGCAAAAATTCTATCTTTGATTCCATTAAGGATACCAATTTGGCCAAAGATAAGGTGACTAAAACTACAGAAAAAGAAACCAAAACTACTACTGAGGGCGGAAAGGAGGAAAAGACAAGAAAAAGACGATCCATTGTTTCTGAAGTAAGTTTTGTTCTAAAGTTAGATTTTTTCCTAAATTTGACTTGATTTCATGTATTAACGAGTATTTTTTTGTTTTTTATTTAGAATATTGAAACAATTGAGAAGGTGTTGACAATGATTGAAAACAAATATTTGGAATATGCCTCTTAAGTTGTAGAAGATGGACGCTATTAGTTGGAACTACGAATCGGACGCAATCAAATCAACCATGGTGCTATGGACTTTAGTTTTAGAATTTTTCACTCTACTGTGCATAAATATTTATACTCGAAAGATTTTTTTTGCCTCAATGAATAAAATGTGGAAAGTTTTCCCGAATTTTTGTCACGCTAAAAAACATAGGTACTTTTGTATTCACTTTATATTTACATATAACAGGGAAGTGCACTAATCGGATTACATAAAATTCTCCGTATTTTGTAAGTAACTTTTTTGCTCAATACATAGATCCATTTACCATTTACAACATATCGTGAACACACACATCTCTTGATTTCAGTTAGAATTTTCATATAATATTCACCATGATTTTATCAATGAGACTAGTTTTCGCAGTATTTCTCATCCCCCTACAAATTAACGTTATTGATTCATCTAAAACCGAAATCCAAGTTCGATTAGACAGTGATACATTTTGGATCGAAGAACGAACCTTGTATGACCTGGGAGACATAGTAGCCACATTGGGGGGTGTGGCACTCGCCCTAGTTTTTCTGAGCATTTTAGGAGTCGTATCAAATGCTACCAATTCCTATCAACTTGATCGAGCAACTCACGTAAGACATACATTATTCCACACAATAGAAGGAAATCAACATATCCGATCATTTTCCATCACCGAACAATGCACAGTCTAACTGAATTTTGCAGGCAAAGAGTTTGCTCCAAGATCAAGTAATGAAAGCCTTGCAAAGAAGTTGGAATAACTTGCCAGGCACTTCCAAGTCACTTTGAATTCAACATGTCAAAAGGTGAGAAACTTTTCCTCATTATCAGATTCAAATATTCTTGACCACTTGTGCCAGACTTGGAAAGTTTAGTTTCTTGAAGTCTATTATGAAATGTGAATATTGATTCAAGAGGCCAAAATCAGATTATTATTGCGACCTACTTGGCTCAAATGGAAACATTTATTAGGATATCAAATATGTGTCTTACACAACTAGAAGAGTTGAAACATTTTTTTCTGGCATTGTAGTATATGACTATTCTTTATATTTTCTTGTGTCTACAGAACCTCATTGGAACGTGAAAAAGAAAGTGCCGGAAGCTGGCGTTCTCCTTCATAGCTGCTCACTTGGCTGTACTGAAAACGGGTCGGGAATACATAATAAGAAAAAAGTCTACAATTTGGAGAATATAGTGAAAATTTTGGTATTTTATTGTATATAGATTAATTTGTTAATCTAAACTGTAACTAACCTTAAGCAAAATTTTAGAATTAATCCTCTCTAAGAGAGGGAGAATGTGAGGCATTAGTTTTATTTGGCTAGTTATTTACTTTGATATAAAAATGTGAAAGGCGTATACCTCTAACATTGGCATATAAGGCGTTATATGGGAAGAAAAGAATGTAAATGGCAGAATCAAACTTTTTTTGAGAACCTAATGGACACAATAGAAGCCAAAAAGAATCACAATAAGTTGTTGAACAAGAAATAATAGCAATAGCCCAAGTGAAAAAAAGTTTCCCTTTTTTCTCCTATACTATGTTGTCTATTACTAAAAGTAAACTACTCATCCTTGTTTTCTTCCCCCTGAAGAAAGTTTACTCTTGTTTGTTTACTCGCGCTCCCGTTTGCACAAGAATTGCCTTTTTTCGTCTTCTCTACCCGATGATTGAATACTGTGAAGAATTTTATAGCTCAATGCTCTCTTGTTAGCAAAATTGTTAAGTTTTTTTGCCCTTCCAAATTAACTGAACGAGTTCCACATTAATTTCCCTGTTTGGCTATTTAGACAAATGGAAATGAATGAGCAGTAAAAGTTTTTACTGGCAGCTCATACTTCATATAACTAACTCGAGACAGTGTGTACGGTTGCTCTAGGGTTAAAGGATGATTTGTAAAATTAATTCAACTATGGCAAACTTTTGGGCTACAAATGAATTATTACATTTGACCAATTGAACGTACGTACGTTTAGTTAGTTACTAAAGCGTAGTTTTATTAAATGTTGCAAGTTTGGTTCGTTAAGCGCTTGAGTGAATCATTAATTCAAAGTGTAATAGGTTTATGATCTTTTCCGTCTGGGAGGATCCACAAAAATGTAATAAAATTAGTTGTCCAGCTTTGGAGACAGAGTAAAAAGCTTTTATGAAACTTTTAATCCCAAATGTTATGTCTTTTTTTCTCACATGTACTCTTACCATAAGTCTGCAGTTACATTTGTCTCGTCTAGTTGACAGAAGTCAGCCTTTTCTCAAACAAATTGTACAAACCCTATTCCAAATTGATTTTCAAATCATCTCTCTCTGTCTCTCTTGTTGTCCCCAAATACTGAACAATCTCCATTCCCTCATAATTTATCCAACTATCTGAACTCAAGTCAACAAATCAGCGTGATTGAAAGAAACCAAACCACAAAAATTTAAAATCCGACTTCTGCTTGCTTTAGTTAGTTAACGACAAGCATGAAAACATGAGTAAGGAATATTATTGGTCATAGGTCTGTGACACTGACTCAAACAAGATTCATATTACACATTTCCAGAGTGCAAACACAAATACACGACAAAGATGCAAACAGAGATTTTCATCTTTATCAAATCATCTACAATTGGGGAGGAAAACATCTTGTTTTGCCCAATTTTCTCAGCCCGTTAAATTTTTCACCCAAAATCAGAAATCTTTCATGAGTCATGTAACTAGCTATAACTATAACTAACGATGGAACTGAGCGTGGCTAGCGAGTGCTATATAAGACTGTGCAGTCAGTTGAAGTCAAGTGAAGTGAGTGGAGGAGGGTAGGGAGAGAGTGAAAGTGTGCAAGCTTTAAGGAAGGAAAAGTCATCAACCACTTTATCATAAATCAACGGCATCTCATCTCATCATCCCATTACAAGAGAACAGGGCCACTTAATTACTCACTCTTCCCTTGTTCCCTGCCTGTAACTGCAGTGCAATCCAGTGAGTGAGCAAAAACACAATGCCTGCCTGCGTTCCATGTAGTAGCACCCATTATGCTTATATGATGAGCCATTAAAATGGTATCAATAATACAATGTGTTTTCATCATCCATCTGACTAACTAACTGCATTCATACCATGTTCGTTCATGTACCAGCAAGCAAGCTAGCAAATTATTAAATGGCTGGGTTAGAATGCGGTATTACGTTACCGGTTGATATAGATTGTTGACTTTTGTTCAAATTCAAATAACACGTGAACAAATAGTAAGTTAAAAAAATAATTTCTGTGCCATCCACAGAGTTTTTAGTGTCAATTGCTTCCTCCATTAAAAAAATAAATATTTTTAACAATAATTTTTAGAATGGACCCGCGATAAAACCTTTTTAGCATAAAACTGTAAACGTGGCTGAAAATACTCGAAGAAAGCTGGTGAACCTTGAAAAAACATTTACACACTTGGATTGGCATTTGGAATGCATTATTCAAATGGATAGGCGCAGAAAAAAGGAACAATGGGGGCATTCATTATTATTGCTTTCGCTTGACGAAAGGGAAAAATCTCTTACTATGTACTAACTAACTAACTATAAGATTAGGAAATTAAATAGCGGCTCTGTGTACGAAATGCAACAGAGTTCTTTTTCATAGCCCCCAACTGTTTACACAGGTGATGATGTGGTTGTGCATGTACAGATTTTTCCCTTTCCTCATAAATACGCAAAAAAGGGGATAGGATAGCGGGAAAACTGCTTCAGCACTTGACTTTGAGGGTATTTGGCGACGTCAGCCAGTTTTTTCCTGAAGAGAAATGTTACACCGGTATTTGTGTTTTTGACGCCAATTGAAGTTTTCACATGAAAGCTATATAATGCGTAAATTTCCATAGGTAAATTATATGTTGATGATGAACAAAAGCATAGTTAAGGCGTTACATCCAGCTCGCCTGATATTTTCTCAACAAAATTGAGCGAGCTGACAGACTGACAAGTAACAAGGTTTCATGTGTTAGCTTTCGATTTACAGCTGAAGATCATTTCATTTCATTTTCACTGTCAAGGTTGGATTATGATCTTTGAGCTAGGGAAAGCTTAAAGGTTTCCTTCATTTTGTGCAGCAACCACATGTATGCGAAAAGAGAGAGAGAAAAAAGTGGTGAAAAAAGAAGGACACGCGTCGACACGGTAAATAAAGTTACCACTGCACTCCCTTATTGTTACCCACTCACTTTTACTTATCTAGCTCTGGGGCATTATTATACCGAATTATTCATGAAGCCCAAAACGGAGATAACGAGTTTTGCATCGCATTTTTCATACCCTCACTCTATTTTTTTACTCTCCACGGCTTTTTTTTACACATTTGCTAAAAATGTATAAACCAAGACGAGCTCATTTCTCATCTCTATACCTGTTTACGAGTCCGTATAAACTGCAGTCTATACTAAAAATTCTTATTTGAATTTAACATTTGGTTTTCACCTTTTCATTCCATGGGGGATTCAATAATATATTCATTTTTCAATGCAATTTTTGTCAATGAGTACGTGATTACATTCAATTCTTTCATTTATTTCCTGTTTTGCATTGCATTTTTTGCCCGATCGGGGTAAAAAGAGAAAGTGAAAGTATGGATATGATATGATAGTGATAGGACACTACACACACAGTGGATGAAACTGAAATAATATGGAATGGGATAGATGAGGGATGAGGCGAGCCATTACCTCTACTACTTATTTTACTTGCTCACTTACATCCTCTTGACTTGCTCCTCAGCCATTAAACAATGCTAACTTTATGGGAACACAAAAGTTTTCCTCTAATTCCTAACTTACTTACTTACTATACTACCTTCCTAACTTATGAATATTTCACTAGACTACTACATGGCCATTACAATGCCACTCAACAACCTTTTCCCCCCTGAAATCTTGTCAACCCAAAAAACGCACGTTAACCTATCTAAATGGATTTGTTATTGTTTCCAACATTTCGTATACCTTTCACTTGCAAAACTTTACCAATTGTTTTCGTCTACTTGTTTTTCATTGGAGTCAAGATTTGACAAGCTACTCTTTTTGCTTTCCATTCTCACAGTTGTGCCAAAATAAGCGTCTAATTGGCCAATAAGGATTTTGCACTGTATTATACGGATTAGACTGTGTGTGAGTGTCAACAAGAGAAAAACAAGATTGATTCAATAAGCCGTTGTTTACTGTTGCTAACTACATAAATACAGCCTATGCCGTCAGTCAGTAACGCTTTTTTGGGTCAGCACGAAAAACATAGAGATTACTAACTGACTGATTCCCATAATATAATAATGGTTGCAAAAAGTAAGAAAAGGGAAAAGTCGGGGAAATGTAGAGAATTCTCTGGAGACAATAATATTGCTTCAAAGGAGCATTTCTTCAAGCCAAACCATTATACGAAATAATAGTTGTAAATTGGACAAGATCGGTAATTAAATTAAGGGAACTGTGATGAGTACATTGGCTTACACATTTATATTGAGCTAGTTACAAGTTTACTTCTCGAATGAGTTTTCTAACTAACGTAAGTAATTGACTTGTTATTGTTCGTAAATAACTTTTCATCTAATTTACACAGTGATTGTGAAAATGAGAAAAAAATCATCCGAGTATTTTCTGTAGAAAAACAAAGCTTGGGATTTTGTACATATATATTCCAGGGAATCACTCAAGTAGTAAACTGTAACTAGTCAGACAAACAGGCAGGGGTATAAACAAATGGATAGAGTAATATACCTATGGAATAAAGTATATTTTACGATGCTCGTAGTTAGTTTCGTTAGACCACTAGGTTTGCTCTAGCTCTGTAGTTATATCATACATTGGTTGGCTACAAAAGGAACCTTTTGGTTTACTACGAAGAGATGCTCACTTATTACGACCGACATAAAATCTAGGTGTGCATAAAGAAAGTTGTGCCTTCAGATTATACCCAATGCATATCTTTTTCTGTTGATCTCCATACAGTAATTCCTTAGCATCCCTTTTGGGTTCCTTAAATCTTCATTTTTGAACATTGAGCAACGCAAAACTGATAGATGAAACAAAAAAGACTGAAAATCCACTTGGATAGTAATGATTTGCATTTTTTTGCATAGATTTGCTGAAAATGATATCGAATTTTAAGTAAACTGTCGACTGTTTGAATTGGAAAGCTTTGAGCTATTTTCCATTTTTTTGAATGGACACAAAAGGCACAGATTAGGATAAAATTTACGGTGATAAAAGCCATAACAAGAGGATTCTAGTTTTATTACAGTTTGAGCACTGTACGGTTTCCGTAGGCCCGATTGTTATAGTGGACAAAAATTGGACATGAGATAAAAGAGACAATGTTTTAACGTTATCTGTCCTTTCTCCTACATTGATTGCATTTATTGACAGGAAAAGGAGCTAAAGTTCTGTCCCTAACTAACTAACTAAGTGAAACCTGTAATGGATTGCAAGGTAAGCACATGAGTTCCTTAGTTAGTTAGTTAGTATGCGCACTAACCATACAATGACTGATTTCCATCCACTACCTGGCTGCACACAAGACGTGCAGAATATAGTAATAAAAATAATCATAATAATGGGATCCACTTGTTTAAGTAATGAAAGGATCGGCCACAAAAAGTTTGTCATTCATGATGAAAATTCTTGGCGGGCCCAGAAAAAAAGCTAAACCCAAAAGAATGTGTAATGAAGGGAACGACGGGAAAAGTTGGGAATATTATGTATGGGCTATACAGCATGCACAAGTTACTTTCATAGATACTATATAAGGGCTGTAAAAATTTATGAAGCAAACTTTTCTTGTTTGCTAGTACAGTGAGCGGGTCTAACCAAAAGTATGTATGGCAAGAAAATTTGAATGGTTGGGTACACCACTGACTGCATTAGTTTAGTTTAGTTACTCCTCTGGATTGGATCATGTAGCGTCATTTTATTTCCCTCTCAAATTTGTCCTCCAGGGTGTATCATCCGTCCAATTGAATGGAAGCACAACTTTTGATTAGAAAAACATTTCTCCATTTGCCAAAAAATGGAAAGAAAAGTGACTGTGTATTGGGAACGTCCAACTTTTAACTATTTCATCAAAATTCTTGTGTCCAGCTGTACAACAATATTAGGCCAACGAAAATTTACGGATTTGGAACTGGGATTTTTATACTTTATGCAGCTACAGCACGCGGTGCATTAAAACTCACTAACTAACTAACTACGGGTTTCTTGAACATTTTGGGTCTCCATGATTTGTAACTACGCACACTTTTTTAATAAAGGAAGGCTGTTGTGTCTATGCAAAATAGAGTTGTGCTCACCATTTTATTCTCAGACTTAAGTTTTACTTGAGCCGCATTATCTCCCAACCATGCTTGCTTATGGGAACTGACTGTATCATCATCATTCTTGGGCTCCTGTACAAAACTAACTA
>Ga0210040_10009626_pt1 | contig 11225 bp, 12 predicted proteins | sample CryGeyCG12114_NA_FD_185462 | JGI IMG/M metagenome (GOLD analysis project Ga0210040, IMG submission 185462) | Groundwater microbial communities from aquifer - Crystal Geyser CG19_WC_8/21/14_NA (SPAdes) (version 2) | ecosystem: Environmental > Aquatic > Deep subsurface > Groundwater | place: USA... | reverse complement strand
GCTAACTACTAATAAGATAAAATCTAATGTCATGCAAGAATTTTTAAATAAGTTTTATAAACCTTGAGGGCTTCGTGGACGAATAAGTTCACAGTCTCCACATCCTCTAGGTACTCCATATATATGCGGCTATTCTTGTCGTCAATGAAATAAATGGCAGGTGTTTGAATCCCTTCGTGAAATATAAAATTTTGCAAAACTTTACTCAAAAGTCTCAGCACTATTCATCATTGATTTATCAATATCATCAGGATCATGATAACAAAACCTGCAAGGGTTTGGTCTCACAGATAGATAACCATAAAATATTAAGCCTAGAGGTATGATAATGATTATGATACAGCTACTTCTATACCCAATAACTGACAAAATTAATCAGTCTACCCTTTGTATTTCAACCCACTATTCGCTATGCAAAAATTACATTTTTAAAGATTCGAAGTTTGAGTACAGTTGTTAAATCAAAATAATTACCAATCATTTTGCAGCGCATGATTCCTCTACATTCCGCACGCATTCTTTCCTTGGTTAACCTGGTGTCCAAGTCGGGATGCCGATACTTTTTACTAAATCTTTCTTTAATGACAACAGGCTTTCCTAAAAATGAACCTCGGTACAGCTTGGCTTCAGCTCCTTGCTTCCAAAGTTTCTCCTCGGTAAACTCACTCATGGTCATCCTTGATTACCTTGATAGTTCATCGGTCAAAACTAGTTTAGGCAAACCAACCTTCTCTACCACTTTGTAGGAATCTTCAAATGTGAACGCAGTTCGTAGTCGGAAAATAGTTTTTTTTTACTAATTGGTCAATAACAATCAGCAAATGACTTCGCAAAACAAAGAAGATTATAACAAACCGATCAAGATCAAACTACGAAACAATTTTACGAAAGCAGCACGTAAAGCTGGATTCCCGCGTCAAACGGTATTTATGATGGTGGGATTGGTGACTAAAGCCTTGCAGTGCACTGCACTCTGCGACCCTCTGCGACTGTAATTAGATTTTATTGTACATATGCGATGCGATACGACCATGACGCTTTTATTTTTTTAGCTTTAAAATTTTATTGTAGCCATCTAGAGGAAATTTACAGAATATGGGAATTCAACTTATGTTGCACGCTCTCGGTTAAATGGACGAGCCGAAAACCTATAGAGGTTTCTGCAGAATACAGAATGCAGAATGCAGAATCTTAGAGCTGAGATTATAAACTTCCCAAAAAATCAAACTATATGAATTCTTCATCTTTATCCACTACACTGTAGATAATATGCAACACACTTACTACACTATCAAACTATGCTAGCAGGTTTAAGTTTTGAAATCGGAAGGAAACCATAACTGATGTCAAAAATGGCAGCAGTTGACAATGCACAGCTAATTACTATCGGTGTCACTGCCACTGCTAGTTTTAGTAGCAGATTTTTTCAACTTTTTTTTCTTTTTCCTCCGCTTGCGCTTAACTTTCTTCAATTTGGGACCATTTCTGTCAGTCCCTTTTTTACCCCCTTTAGCTTTAGACTGACGTCTACTACTAGCTCCTCCACTTGCATCATCCTCTGGATCGTCTTTGTCCAATATCATTCGAGTGTACGACTCATATGGAAAATCTTTGCAGTACATTCCATTACATAGCTCTTCTCCACATTCTTTGCAAGTTTTAATACACTTTTCGGTGACTCCTTTCTTCGTTTTACGAACAATGATTCCCATACTGGCCATCAGAGCAGCACTCTGAGTCCCAGGAGCTCCACTGGTAGCAGCCTCCAATTTCTTTGCTTCTTGTTTTCTAGTTTGAAGTCGCAGTTTTCCTAGTTCTACTAGTCGACTGAAAAAATCCTCTTCCGCACGATTTTTGGGTCGACACATTGTTAACATTCTCCACGAGATGTCAACAGCAGCTAAATCTTCCATTCGTACAGTTTTCATACTATCGGGAATCGGATCAGCATATGGATATTCGTGCTTGTGAATGCTTTTGATTTCCTTTTTGGTTTGAGTGAATGAAAAATCGGTATCACGAACTCTTGCATCTTCTGGGCGTACCTGTTGGGAATGCATTGATAAAGTTTACTTGCATATAATGTTTCATTTGTGTTAAGCTTGATCTCATTGTTAAAAGTTTACTTTCTCTGGACGAATTTTGAACTCTGGAACTTTATCAAAGTATTTATCAAACTCTTCCTTTGTCTTGATCTTTATTTTGGAAAGGTCCAAAATTTGTGAAGGGCCTTTTTTTTTACTTAGGAGGTCATCCAGTTTTAATGCCATTTTTATTCAAAAAAATTCTCCTGTTTTAGATTATTTAGCTAATAAGGAGAAATAAATACGTACGTTTTTTTGTAAATGTAAGAAAACTGCTGTTACTGCTGTATATGGGCGAGCCAAAGTTTTATCAATAAACTAGTCATGTCCGCAGTTCGTGTGAAATGCAGAGTAATATGATACAGAACTTCATTTTACATGAATTAGTGCGAGCGAGGCTGCATTAACAACATTTTTTAGGTGCTTAAAGGAACCTTATAGTATAGATTTTAACTCCTCGTTCTTATTCTACTGAAGTGGTTACTATAAAATGAGCACCGAGACCGATGTTTGCTGTAATTCGTATTCGTTACATTTTGAAAGACACAAATAACGTCGGAATTAGTGCAATAATGCGTGATTATAAAGTGACGACCTGTATTTTAGAGAATTATGTAGATTTCTTTTAGTCCTTAGTCCTTACGTAAAATTGAAAGTAGCATTAAAAAATCCTTTGTCTTCTTCAGAATGTCTTACCTAGTGTCTGGTATACGGTTATCGTATTTTTTATAGTTCTGTTCTAGCCACTGAATTACTTATTTCACTGTAATAAATACAGCATTCAATTTATTATTGTCTATTCCTCTTTTGTTTTAATTCAATGGTTATAAATTCTTATGCAGTCCACATACTGACATACAGTAATCCCTTTGAAAGGCATAAATTGGATGATACTTCTGAATCTGTACATCGAAATCAAGTAATTATGTATGCATAATGTATACATGAAATATTTTGCTCAATACATTATGAAAGCAATGGGTTCTGATCTGAGCGTTTCAATCATGAAGTCAGTTTTCGTCAAATTGAAATGGAGTCGTTCAGTTAGTATGCTGGGTGTTGTTTATATAATAAATCTAAAATAGTGTGCTGTAAAGATCATGAATTTTTGAGCTCACACTAGAATAATCTTCGCTCTGCTTTTGTAATTTAGTGTATGGATTTAATTTATGTGTATTATAAGATTTTAATCTTTACTTTTTGTGATTCGGAGTTGCGGTATAAATAAATAAATAAAGAAATTACAGGATATTTTTGACGGAATTTACAAAATTAATCAAATACAAAGTTGCTAAAATCATACTACTTATGTAATAAAGTCAAGCTTCCAACATTTTTTGAGATAAACTTTTTGATTCACCTTCTTATCTGTCATTTATTATTTGCATTTTGCATGACTGTGACGCATCAAAACGATTAGCATAAGGTGCATAGGTGCACGCTCATGGACAAATGCATCCGTTACATGACTTACCTATTCTTAAATGGTAGTCAAGTGGTAGTCTAGTTCAGTGAGAAACAACGGGCTGAACACATAAGTTAAAAATTCGATTTATTACAACTACAATTTTGAGGACTGAAAAACCGTAACTGGTAAAGATTTTTCAGATTCAGATCTGAGTTTATTTTATTTGTATAATCCTGAAGAACTCAAGTACATTTTATTTCATATAACGACGGAAATACCTAATACTAAAATGTTTGTCACGAACCTTGCAAAATTTCATGAATTATCATATCTGCATGTAAATATATTGGCCTACTTTTGTCCGTAGGCATGGAATTTCATGATATAGATTATATATGACCAATATGGCGTCCGGCTTCTCAATTTTCTTGACATTTGAACGTACTAGTTACCAATTTTGCGCAAAACAGTTAGACATCGGTGACGGCATTGTTCTCGTAAGTTACTTTTTTTTAGCTTAGAACATTATTTAAATTGCTGGTTTCCTTCCTTCAATAACTGCTAAATCAGTGATTTCTTTATTTTGAATTTATAGCAAGACTGTCTACACCCTTTTTGCAGGTATCGAGTATTTTATAATGGCCTTATATGTCCATGAAATGAAAATAAAAATTGAAACACAGATTATTCTTCTTTCGTTTGATTTTTTATTGTTACAAAAGAAGTTGCTTGACTACAAGTATTGAAGGTCAAAATACTGCAAATGTCGAATGCCCCATATTTTGCGGATCAAACATATCAGAGCGGGAAATAAAATCCGTAAGTTGGTTTGGTCTGTTTGATTTTTGCATGAATTGGAAACCGAACTTTAATGATCTTAGGCTATAGAAAGGTTTGCATCCTACTGATACTCGTACAGATTGTGAGTCCCGCATTATATCAAACTATTTTGGATCGGTCTCTGAAGCAGGGATCCTTGAATTTGCAACTTTTTCACTGCCGAACTGAAAAATGCGATGGGATGTGTGAGTTTGAAGATGGCCGAAAAGTATTTCGCTGCCCCGTTTGCTCAGCGGAGAATTGCATGCATTGCAATGTATGTTACTAAATACTTAATGGTCACTCAATAGGGGAAACTAAAAGTTCTGTTTTCATAAATATGACAGTGCATTCATTTTTACGAAGGCTATTCATGAAGACTTGGACTGTAAAGAATTTGAAGAGTTAAAAAGTGCTCAGATTCGAGCTGGGAAGACTGACCAAGAAGCCACGAAAATAGTACAACAGACTCAATCACACAAAACCGGTTTGAATCAAATCAGGAATACATTAGCTGAAATTATTCGTCCATGTGGATCTGGGGTAATTTTTGTGGTGTTCATTGAATGATCAGTGCATTTAATTCAAAAACAGACTATTTCAGTGTTCAGTAATTGATACATGTTATTTATAGTGTGAATTCGATGAAGAATTGCTCCGAAATTTAACAGTCACTGGGGTGTTATCTAACACGAGTTCATTTGAATGTGCCATATGCATAAATGAAGTGATGCCAAATGAAGGAATCATAATCCAAGACTGCATGCATATGTTTTGCAAGTAAATAGTGTAGAGTGTATAGAAAAAAACTTTCCACTAAAAAATATAATATTTTCCATCCTTTTTTATCTCAGAGAATGTTTAGCTGGTTGGATTGATAGCGCAGAAGGTCCTTCCGTAAAGTGTCCATACGTTAGAGGAGAATGGGACAAATGCGATGGATTTTTGAATGAAAGGGAAATAAAATCGGTAAAATGCATGCATGGTTTTCTTTCCGTATTTAGTAAAAAAATTTAGTTCACGTTAAATCACCAAAAATGTTAATTTTCGTCTGATAGTTAGTTTCAGGCGATATTTACAGTCAGCATCTGGCTAAATCAGTTAAACGTGCTGAAGCTTGTATTAAAAATTCTGTCCATTGGTATGAACTTCTTCCATCTCACTATTTAAACCGTTCTAAAGTACAATATTTAAATCCACAAACTTGTTTTTTAGTCTAACAGCAGATTGTCCAGGATGGTGTGAGATAGCTGGAGTGGTGACAGCATTTGACTGTGAAGTGTGCGGAAAAAGCAACTGCTTAAATTGTAAAGTGAGTTGATTGATCGAATTCCGGCGATTTCTGGTACACAGAACAGTTTCGTATAAAAACTGGGGATTTTTCAATCTCATAGATTATACATGATGGAATGACATGTGAGCAATACAAAGATTCATTGCTCAAAGTTGAGCACGATCGTAAAGAAAGGGAATCTGAAGATGTCATAATGGTATATCATATTGAATTTAAGAACCCCTTAGCCTCCTGCACCGTTATAAAAAGTAACCAATAAAACGTGCGTTGTATATTTCAAGGGAGAACTAAACCGTGGACAGACAATGAGATGTCCACAGTGCCATATCATTGTTGAGCGTATTTCGGGATGTGATCATATGAAATGTGGAGCGTGCCAACACCAATTTAATTGGAATCCGACACGCCGGTAAAGTAGTCCTTGGAATTATTGCTGGACCTAATGCGCAATGACATTTATAAGGCAGTATTATATTTTATATGTTATGCAGGCCGGATGGATTGGGTGATGATCGAGGATTATTTAGCCGGTTCTTTGAATAATTACTTTCCTTGTAGGAGTGGTTAGTCATGTTTGGGTCATCATACATATAATATGACACATTAACTAAATTAAACGTGAGATCAGATTTTGCGGATAGAAAATAAATCTTTTTAAACTACCAAAAGCTACCAGCTAGCTTCATAAATACTAAATAACTAACTAAATCTAGTTATCTCACACTAGTTAGATACTTTTATTTACACTTTTTTACACAATGGGAGTTTCTCATGGGTTCATCCAATACTATTGCTTTCCATGTTTAATAGAGCCATCAAAGCAGTGAAATTCTTGTATTACACTGGTATTAGAGATTATAATTGCTCTAATAGAATAAACGAAGTTGAAGGGTCAACGAAACGAAAACTACACGACGATTCCACATAATAATTTACATTTAATAGTTTGATTGGATCACACTTTCCAAGCTGATATACTAAAAGTCAGTGTTTTGTTTTTACGGTTAATGCGCACCATCTTTATAGAATCGTAGTCCACAATATCCACAAGAGTGATTACCGGGATTATCCTGAAACAAAAACGATGCAAAACCTGAGTGGTAGTAGAATAACATAAAAAGTACTACGGGGATTTTTAGACTAAACAACATCTTGAGTTTGCTTCATTGGTTGTTGGTTGGGTATCCAACCATGGCCAAGAAATTAACCAAAGGAGCATACCAAGTTAATGTAAACTTTAGGATGTCCAGTTGGACCGCCACCACCATCACAAGATACAACGGATTGATGAGCCTTTGCTGGAGGTACTTCAGCAATCAAATTAATTGCAAAGCTTTTGTTGACTTCTTTAGATTTGTTAACAAATCTGACCAGTCGATAGTCATCTTTGTCAAAAGTCTGTGGAGTGGAAACAAAGTTAAATCACTGATTAAGCAGTGAAGCTTCTTGCAATTTTAATCAATGAAATCTAATGAATTTTTAAATTATACCTGTCCAGTATGTGTGACTGAAGAATCGGGAGCTTTATCCTTATTTTTGGTCACACTTGATACACTGACCATTGATCGACTTGGGAGAATATTTTTACAATTTGCGAAACTGAAAGTCCGCCCTGCTAAGGATCTGAACGCCATATTTGAATGTTCTATTTGTTCTACAATACACTAACTATGAATGGTAAGTAGTATTTTCCGAAATTCGAAGATTAAAACGTTTTCACTTAATTAAAAATTTTTACTCTGCTGAAACTGAAACTGAATTTACTGAATTCTCTAATTTTTAGTTGGTAAATATGATTTGTTCGCTCCCACGAAACCTTCTTTTAATGGTAGTATGGTAGACGTGTGAGCTTCAGAATCAGAATGACTCAAGAAGCTTATGCAAATGTGTTTTAATTTTGCACTTACTATTTTTTTCAACAGTAGCAAAATCAAAAAGTTGATTCACCATTAAGACAGTTATTTACGAAAAAATGAAGAAACTTTTTTCTACAGTAGTATGTTAGTACAGTAGTATGTTAGAGAAATGCATGCAGAGCAGAGCATTTGCAACAGTAAAATATCACCTGTATGTAATTATCTTCACCTCAGTAAAAAAATAGTTTTTTTCAGTAATTTTAAAATGAAACCAAATTGAAAATATTATGAAATGTTTTGTCTTTTTGCAATTGTTTCGTCATTTTCTTCTTCTGGTGCGCTTAAGTACACACTTCCAGCGATTGGAATATTTAGACATGTTGTGGTCTTCTCGTTTACCGTAATCCATGATTTCATACGATTACGATACTTGCTCTCAAGTTATCAGTACCAAATCATTAGCAAAGCTAATCTAAAATCGGACACCGAAAAAGTCCAATCCATTCTTCTTATATTTTTTCATTTTTATCGGGGATTTGGGTGTTTGCAATGTAGTTGCAGAGTAACACATCAACCCAGATGCCAGATAATTTCTTTAGAAATTACACTCAATAATTAAAAATAGAAACAATTCATTCGTTTCAAAATAATTTAAAGATGCACTTATAAAACTTTATTTTTCTAAGCGTCTGTTAATAATATGGTAGACGAAAAACAATTCTAAAGTGTAAATTGTAATAACCTAACCTATACAAAACAATTATGAAATCTAGCTCAACTTATTCACTTTTTCCACGCATTCTGCTTGCTTTTCAAGCCTCCAGCAGATCGTCTTAATTTCTTTCGTTCTTGATGATGACTCTCTGCTTTATCTTTCCATGATTCCTTCCCTTTACGTTTCTAAAACATAAAGTCAGCAAAATAAAAGATCATCTTTTCCTGCAAGCCTTGAAAAATAAATGCAAATGCACAAAATCTTACTTGTTTCATTTGGAACACCATTTCTCGTCCACCCAATGGACCTAATGCTCTCACATTTGTGTGTTCCTCTTTATCAATTCGTTCTCCTAATGAAGCTCTGTTACAAAAACGATATTGAAATTAGTATTTAATGAATTTATCAAATCAAAAGTAAAAAATAGTAGCAAAGAAATCAGCCTTTACTTTGTGCGTTTCTTAGTGGACTGATTCAGATCCGACATTTTGAAATCTTCTCCAGACTTGATCTCATAGAACTTAGGATTCAACGAAACTTCAGCATCTTCTTGCCTCTGTCTTAGCCGCTTTTCATTATTAATTTTACGTTGCTCTTTTCGAACTTCTTCTCTAATTTCGCGATCATCTTCTGATGAGCTATCATCAAAGTCATCCGAAGAATGGTCTTTATAGTCTAACTCCTAAATACAAAAGTTAAACGTCATGAAAAATATGAAACAGGCATTTGAAGTCCATCCAAGCTGTCTTTTTTACCTGGTCAGAACCAACAGCTTCGAAAACATTTTTCAATTTTTTACTCTGCTTTTTATCCAATTTAGATAACACGGGGTTGAGTAATCTACATTATACACGTGCACAAAATTACATATAGCATTCAGTTTAGTTTCGATTCGACCAAAAAAACACATTTTTTAGAATCAAATGAGCTCACCTAAACTCTTCAGCAGTTTTATCTATCTCAAAGTCAGCATTTTCAAACATAGCTTTGAATCTACTATCTTGCAATGCATTTTCCGTTTTTTGCTTCAAGTTTTCTGGCACGTTCATCAGTTTCATAGCCAAATCCTTATTAACTTTAGGAAGAGCCTGAAAATTCCAGAAACAAAAGCTTAAAATCCATGCTTCTAAAAAACCAAACACTACGTAAGTAACTTAAAAATCCTCTTCACCTTAAGTTTGATACGACTAGCTCTCTCTTCTTGCAATTTCTCTTGGATCTTTTTCTTTTTGAATTCATCATATTGGAATGGTTGAACCAATGTTTTAGCTTTTCTATACAAACGCATATCCATGAAATATCCATGCATGTAAGCTCTCAACAAGTTTGTTCCAACTAAATGATCCAATCCCAGTTCTTGTAGTTCTTTCTCCGTTACAAACTTGTAATCGTCATATTCGGCTATCACGTCAGTTTCTTCCAATTCCTCTACCATGTAATCCAAGAACGAGCACCATTTGGGAGCTGGTCCTAGTCTCTATAGGAATCAAAGTTTCCCAACATAATTTAGTTTTACAACAAAACTCTCAATCGAGAATTACGGAATTACCACTCTTAAAGAAACTTACAGGTACAAAATAACTCAACATTTTTTGAGTCTCAGTAGCCGCAAAAAACATTCCAGTATTTGGAACAAGACATAAATCATTCAAAGCTGCATCTCCTTCCACGGCTGTTAATGGCGTGCCCTGCATTATTAAATCAGAAAAATGCAACAGAAACTTAAGAATATGCAACACATCAAATTGCCTTCATTCATAAAGTACTAACTAACCGTTTGCTCATCCCAAATCTTGACAATTTTTGAATCCATAGACAATACTAGATTCTCCGACTTGTGAAATTCTATATCCAGGATAGGCAGCGAGAAAAAATGATCTTTTACTAATAATGGTTTAGATGATCGAATATCATACAATAAAATTTGTCCTGTGGATGTTCCAACACCCATTGTTAGACCGTCTTTAAAAGCTAAACTAGTTACAGCTGGCAGTCCTGATACACTGAAAAAGCATTACAAAAATTCACTGAATGAAAAAGCGAATGCATTCAAAACTTAATAATGGACAATATTTTATCTACACTAAATACATACTCGGTATCTTCAGTATGAGAATGAAGTGCAGCATCTAAGGTCCCAATTCTTTTCCCAGCTCTTGGATCCCAAGCTTCAACTCGGCCATCTTCAGTCCCAAAAAATGCCAAATAATGAGCTGGATTCACCACACATTTATTTACTGTTTTCGCTTCAGTCTCATATGGAGTCATGAATCTTCCAATCTCCAGATTCAATCTGTATACTTCATGTGTAGCACCGGCCAAAAGTAAGTCACATGAAGGTGGATGGTACGCCAAATCTCGACCGAACTTCGGAATTCTCATTCTATAGTATCTACCATATTGAGCATGGAATTCCACATATCTATCGCTTTGTAAAAATACTAACTGAAAAATTTTAAAAAAATGGCACAAAATTAGCAACACTGACGCTGTACCATCGACATCTGTTCATAACTATATTGATTGCGATCCTGTTTTATAAAATCAGTGTAAAATCTTCATTCTGAATCCACAATATTGTTTTAGATTTTGAAAATGTCTGATGGGAAATGAAATGGAAAATATATCAAAATTAAAACAACTTTTTCAGCCCACCTTGCCTAAGTTAAATCTTAAAAATTCTGTTGAATGAGTATTTATGACTACGGGGAGATATAGATTTTTCGCTAGTGAACAAATCTGGGAATATCATATTTTAAAAGTAGCTAAATGGAACATACTTTTGAATAATCTTCAGATAATATTAAAAACTTCACAACTTCTGAATCAAAGCACCGTTCGAATTTCATAGACAGATTTTTTACATCATAGCATCGGACACGGGGTTTGTACACTCCTGTTGCTATAATAAATTCCCCATCTGGAGATATTTGAATGTTGGAGGAGATTCCAGGCATTTCAAAATCTTGGATGAGCTCTAAACTTCTTCGTGCTTCAGGATCTTTTTTTAATAGTGCTCTGCGTTTGCGATCAGGAAGCCACTGCAAAA
>Ga0210040_10009625_pt1 | contig 11225 bp, 6 predicted proteins | sample CryGeyCG12114_NA_FD_185462 | JGI IMG/M metagenome (GOLD analysis project Ga0210040, IMG submission 185462) | Groundwater microbial communities from aquifer - Crystal Geyser CG19_WC_8/21/14_NA (SPAdes) (version 2) | ecosystem: Environmental > Aquatic > Deep subsurface > Groundwater | place: USA... | reverse complement strand
GAATGCAGAAATGCCGTTTAAACTACGCATTGCATGGCCATGCAATGCGTTTCGTGTCACTCTTTGACACGTTTCAAAAAATTAACTGACACGAACCTGACACGAAACGAAACGAACCGTTTTGAAACGTTTCAACCTGACACGTGCCATTCCCTAATCTGACTACTTTATTCTGAGAATTTGTTGGACAAAGTAGTGAATATATTCAATCTTTTTCATTTTAACATGAGCGCAAAGTTTATGAATACAGTTACTTCTTGTCAAACTGATTAATAGTGTGTGGACATTTAAATATACTATGATCCATATCATAATCATAGTCATTATAGAAGATATGTAAAGAAAGAAAGCATGGAATAGCATCAAAACTATTTACTTTTAATTGTCCAATTTGATACCAATTGTCTTGATTTACAAAATTGTAACATAATAGGCGTAAACTCGATGTCATGTACTGTCGCTGATTTCTACGTGCGTACTCTTCCCAGCTAATCAAATCAGTAGATAGCTGCAAAGTCTGCTCTGATTGGCTGGGAGAAGTATGCGCGTAGAATCAAATAATTTTACGAGCAAGCCTTCTGCACGACGTTGCTAACAACAACACCACAAAGCAAAGCTTTGGAATCAAACAAGTGCTTTGAGGGCTTTTTAAAATAAAGGTTGGCGATTATTTTTAATTGAAGATTATTTTTCATTTTAAATTATATTAATGATAAGTATTATAGTATATATATATATATATATATATTAATAGTTAAAGATTTTAAAAATAATGCACTTTTGACTGACTGTTGATTATGCTACATTTTATTATGTTACCAAACACATGGCTGATACAATAGATTTTTGAAGGGTCATTTTAGCAATCAAAAAATGTCCATTATGTCGAACTTTGCCTGTATTGTATTATGGAACTGTGGAGCGTTCAATCCTTTCTATATTCATTATTGCGATCACTAACAAGAGTTGACATTGGGTGCTATATGCAATAAAAAATGTTTGTCAAAAACAGCTCGGACGTCATAATGCATATAATGCAGAACACCAAATTCATGCATCAACTATGCCATTAAAAAGTGAGAGAAAGCAGAGCAGTTATTGGCTGGTTAACATGAAAGGAATTCATTGCTTTTGGAGGCTAATTACAGTTCTGGGACTAATTACGTGTTGCCAATTACATACTGGTGTGAGCACGCTCATCTATTGTTCGTTAGGAAGCTTACTTGGGTAGTTTTGATGGCGTCAAATCAAATCTTACATAAAGAACATGCAAAAATACCAAAAACAAATATAGTGCAACAAAGGACTAGTAATACTGTGCTAGTGATACTTGAATACAGTTTAGCCTCTCAACTCGGTTCGTTAAATAGATAGTTTATTATGTTCTAAAATGTAATATTCCGTGAAATAATGGCTTTTTGCTCTTCCAATATGGCACTCAAAATGCATTATATGTTATATAATGTACCCGTGGATTTATTTTTGGCCTCAGTTTCCCAGTTACTGCTCTACAAAAAAATTTAAAATATATATGAAAGCAGGTACCGCAAAAAATGTGCAGCATCTCTGCATGAGAAGGTTTTGGCGTCGTTTCCTTTCTTTTGCTTCATTACGTCGATTCGTTGTTCAACGAGCCGAATTGGTGTTGTGACTTTCCCTACACAAATATTATGGTTCACACGAATCAATTCCATTAGAAATGTCGAGATTGTTCATTTGGATATGTTAAGCTTATTTTTTCCATTTCATGTTGACTCTCCCACTCATTAAAGACTGTAGAACTCTCAATATCGTACGGACAAACACGCAAGGGAGATATTACGCAAGCCAATGCAACTCGTATTGTTTTGAGATCAACTGATTAATTTTAATGAGACATTTTCGTTTTGGAACATATTCTAGTAGACCATCGGCTCAAAATCTTAGCCTCAAAAATAATAATGTAATCGTCTTATGTTTAATTTTATATACAAAGAGTTCATGCAATAATTAATAATCTTAAATAATAGTAATTTAGTTAGTAAGTCACAATTTCTATTATTTCCCTAAGCATATTCTATAAAATGCTCTTGCTGGATTTTGCACCTTTTTTCTGCTCAGTTATACAGCCTTCATTTTTATTGCTAAAAGTGAATAATTGGATTTGGGAATTCAATATCACCCATGAAATTGTTAAAATGTTTGGTTAAAAACCAGTTTTGTATTTATTTGAGTTTCCAAATTTGTTGTAAGTTTTAATGATTGCTTTCCGGATTTAATTCTCATTAGTTTCACTTGTGAAGCCCTAGTCCTTTTGTTGAGTGGTACTATAGTACTGATTGACGAAAATCTTCTTAAGTTACTTTGTCCCACTACAATATCTGCAGCTCACTTTACATTGACTACTAAAGTTTATGCACAGAACGAATGGCATCCTTCTGGAATACAAATTTTCTCATACCCGTTGATGAACGATGAATCCAGCAAAATGTAATATAAGATTGCACAGCTGGAGCTATCAACTAATTTGGCACATTGTATTTAAAACCAAAAATACAGTGATTGGTTTCAATAAGTTAGCGTTACATTTATCGGTTTACTATATTACATACATACGGCTGCAATTTTGGTAGTGGCAACATGCAGTGTTGGAACTCTCAATGGAGCACTGTGTGGTTAATTCTAGGGATTTCCTATGATTTATCGAGTCAAATTACTGAAGTACTCTGAGTGACATTTTTATTATTTTATTCAAGGACGGCCTTCATGAAAATAGGGAAAAGTTTTTTCGCTCTGCTGGTAGAATTTTTGCGAATTTAACCGCATTGTGGAACTTCATGCCCTAGTTAATATTTCGGTGATAAAATATGAAATGTTTTCATCTTTATTTGTCACATAAAAGTACTACACACTTTGGAATAGTATTCGTCATACATTCCATTGTGTATGCGCTTTTATTGTAGTTTGAGAAAGAATTTTTTAATTGATTTTGTGAGTCTAGCCGCGCACTTTGTGCCATACATAATGAACTTCAAAAGTTCCAATGCACCACATGTATGAATTGTGGTAAAATAGAATGAACAGAATACTTTCTCCATAGTTAAATTCAATGTTTTTGCCACTAAACGAATGTTCCACCTATTGAGTCAATCTGCAAGTTTTTGGCTGGGCTATTTATACAGATATATCTTAACCAAGAGAAATAAGCGTTTTGTTATAAGATAGTTCTGGCTAGGTTCTTGTACTGTAAACTTGTAATAAATAAATTTGTTCGATAAAATATCATTTTCAAAAAATTGTAGGGTCGTTAGAAATGAAATTCTACATCCTATTCCACAAAATCTAGAACGAAACACTCCGTTTGTCTGAACCACGAATTGTACATGGCATTGTTTGGAGGCAATGTATTCCGCTCACAAAACAGAGGAACTACAAGTGCGAAATCTGTGAGCAGGTTGAGGAAACGAAGATAAATTCTCAAGTTACTCAAAGAGGCTGCTAGGACCAGCATTTCTATCTTGGGAGCAAGCCGACCAAAAGATCCATTACATTCGCATTCACACACACATCACACAATTGCAAATACTACTATTGTATCGCTACAAATGCTGAATAAAAATGAATAAAATTCACTCTGCTGCTCGTATTTCATACACAATGGATGATAAGTGCAAAAAAAGCATTCAAAAGGCCAAAATGGTTTACATTACAATTCATTTCTTCTTTTCAAGTTTCCAAATTTAAGATGTCGTTTGACGCGAGTAAAAAACTGCCTTGTTTTTCCCAATGTAATAATAATGTGACTGACTGGTTAATTTGCTATGCTTCTCCGCCAATCGCAAAAGTTGCTACTGTAAAAAATGCGTCTTTTTTTCTCTCTGTGAGACTGTGAGTAAAAACTAAAAGAACTGGTGCAAAACTTTGCTGTTTTAGTTAGTAAAAGAATATTTCCCATTCAATTAGTTAGTATCAGTGATGTAAGCTCCGTTTGAGCTCCGCACCGCTTATCTTTACATGAAACGTTCTCCGGATGTTGTCTAAGCTCAACTGTGCCAGTATCCATCTTTTGCCGAAACAATAAATATCAATAAGCTTCTTTTTCTAACTGACACGCTTCATAAGGTAAAGCACTTCGTTTGAAGATTGTTAAAAATATGCCATTGCCGGGGAGGATCTTAAGAAAGCCAAAGCAACAAGTTTTACAAAAAAAAAATTATTTTTCATGCTGATGTTTTCCACGTCCAAACCAAAACCTCATATAATATTACAATACTAATGTAAAAAATTTTAATGACTGGGCACCAGAAGAATCTTTTTAATAAAGATTATTAAATCCTTGCTGGGGCTCTACTCCACTCCTCTCAAGTTCGATTACAAAATTTGAAGCTCCGCTCAACTTTTTATATCAGTTTTTAGAGCGCCGCTCCGATACAATTTTCTATTACTATGTAGCTCCGCCCCGCTACAGTTTTCTATTACTATGTAGCTCCGCCCCGCTACAGTTTTCTATCAATTTGTGGATCTCCGCTCCACTCCAGGTTCTTGAAACATTATTGGAGAACCGCTCCGGGCTGGGAACGGAGTAGAGTAAACTTACATCACTGATGTACATGATTTTTTGCCATGGAAAAAGCGAAACAGTGATAATAAGTGACTGAGTGAGTGAATTCATTGTATTGAGGATTGTCATTAGGGAGTCAAATGCACCCATAAAACAAGGTTCACCAATTTGTGAAAGTTCAATAACTTTTTGACTTGATTATGTTTGAAAGAAAGTTTTTTCTTTCTCATTTGATCGGGATGGTGTGTCTGTTTCTCAGACCCGGTTTTTATGTTTCTCACTGTGTTTCGCTATGATTAATACATAAATGGAGTGCCTTTGAAAACTATTGGCAATACAAAATGTGGGGACAAGGACCTGCAAGCCAGAAAGTAGGAGTAGTAAATGGTGACTCATTAAATTAAGTGGCTTTTGGCATGAAATTTTGGGCAGAGCTGCTGGCCACAAAAAATACACTAAAGAGTCGGAGTGTTTTACATCTATTGGGATTTTATGTCAACATTGTGTGGCTACTTTTTATCATAAATATTTGTATGCATTTTTTACACGAGCACAATATTTTGAGAAATTCCTTACAATTCGGGTTTCTTTCGCATCGAGTTGGGATATGTTGATCTAATGCCAATTTTTATTAGGCATGTTCTTTTAAACTACTCTCATGGGATTATATGCGCCCTAGTGAATTCATTACAATCATTGTTATCGTTTCTTTGTTCCATATGAACGTTGAATCGCCACCATAATCCTTCTGGATTTTTTTCCATACTGTTCATTCTGGCTTTGTTTAATTCCCGAATCCCCAAGAGTCTATCGCCATTTTCTTTACAGTCTGTTGACTCGACTGTAGAAATTAAATTCGATTGGTTTGGTGCCCAAACCACTAAACAATAAATAAAATTTATGATGGACGACTATTTGTTTTATCGACTAATGCATTATATTCCGTTGGGGCTCCAAAAGTTTGACACAAGCTTCAGCTCATGCATCTGGAAACTGAATATAGTAACATTGTTTTGCGTATTTGAATTGCTTCTGCTTTAGTTTCATACTGTCATATTCAAATCCTGGTTTCTGTTTGCAACTATACACCCTGACTAAAAAAATTTGAGGGAAAGTGAGTCATTGTTATTAACATCATCAGCTCTATTTTATACCCAAACTTTTAATAGCCACAGAAATGAGCTCCTTTGAATTTAAGATTTTCTCACCAGTAGATGTCATTAATCAACCTACTTTTTAGGGTTAAAAATATAACTAACTAACTGCGAGAGTCACTGCAGTGAAATGCAAATTCTGGTTTCTGTGAATTACGGATTTGCATTTTATTTTCCCCATCTCCCAGTGGAATTCTATTGTCTGCAATTTTCAAATAATACTGTTCTCATATAGAGTTTTTATGGTGCATTATAAACACCAACGTTTTTTGATACCAAGGATTCATGTACAGTGTGTATAAGATAAAAATGAATGCTTAATACAGCTATAGCTCACTCGGTAACACACAGCAATACCAAATTTTTGCAAAAAATTAGTCAGTGTTTTCTATTTTACAGAAAAGCAACAAAAATTCCATTTTTCAAAAAAATTGCAGACCCTCAAACAGTGGATCACATATTGACATCTCCCATAAAAATTCGAGATTATGATGGCCAATTTTTGGCAAATGGACTTGTTTTTACCACTTAATAAAGTTAGTTCATATTATTTATCTTGTTTGCTTCAATGTTTCACGCAAACGGATCGTGAAAACAATAAATATGAAGTCTACGAGGTCTCTTCATTGTACTTCAAAATGGGCCAAGTTTATGTAATTTCTTTATGTACCCATTCCCCTAGATACCAGCAATTCCAACTCTTAAAAGCCTCAGTTACTGTATGTTTTAAATTGAATAAGACCTCTCTAATAGTAACGTTGCTATTTTGGTTAAATAGTCATGGGTTGAATTTATAGGAGAAAAATGGCTTCATTGTTATAACAATAAGTTTAAAGGGAAAAAGAAATGAATAGTGTGATTTTCAATGCAATTTTCTAGGAAAAAAATAAACTTTGTCAAACACCAGTTTGTTTACACGGAAACCAGGAGAAAACAACCAATGCCAAATAACTTTGTACTAAAAATTTTCCATTTTAATTTGAAACAGACAATAAAAGTTGCGCCTTTGAGGGTTTGCCATTCCTTGGCTATTTAAAATATCCGCTTCTAGGTAGAACAGAAAAAGCCCGTAAATTGTATTTTGCAATTTTAATTTGACGTATTTTTATTTGATCCATGCATTGCATCAAACACCCTTTTTTATCTGGTGCACACTGTATAAGTTAAACATAGTTAATTCATTAAGAGCGTTAGGTTGCAGAAGACGGGGTTTGTGTGTTGTGCGTTAATGAAGCTATAGCCATATTTTTCTGTTGCGATTATTACCCATAAAATTTTAATATTCCTTCTACAAACTAATGAATTCGCTGTTGAAGAATGTCTTGAGTAGCTTGCCAACTATGCATGTTTACTATCAGTTTTATCACTGTCATCTTAAATGAATTTCCCTTGGATTGGCATTTTCGGTTTTTAAAGAGCTCTAATACTTCATTCGTTTTCTTCGACTGAGGAAAATAATGTCCTCTAACTGGCATAAAAAATGATCCCTTGTCTAGCATCTTCTTTTGCACTAGGACATAACTCATGGATTTGATGCATCAGCAACATATTCAATACAATCCTACTGCTCGCCTAATAGTCTCAAATTTCCAGCTGTATGATTTATTTCTGTCTAGCTCTTCCTTGACAGCTAATGTAATATGTGTAGTTAGGTGTACAATGATTTATTTATTAATGTCTTTGTAGAAAAAAATCCATTTTTCTGGGACATCAATCCTATTGAAACTATAATGGAGTGTCCACATTGCTTTGTTGACTACTTCACTTTATGCTGGCCATGTTTTAATCACCGAAAAGTATAAACTTGTACATTGGTCACACTTTGGTACTTTTTATTACTCAATGCTCTCATAACAATAAGGAGAGCATATTTTCGGTAACTTTCAAATAGCTTGTCGTAAACTAGTATATCGTTAAAAGATCAAGTCTCTAGTACCATTAAGATCATTAGAGAACATTACAAAGTTTCTTCCTAGCTTTATCACGCACTCAAGCCCAACTGTGTAGCCCTGCTGCCCTATGGTTATGTTGAAATAATGTGCATTTACTCAGCCAGATTGCATGCTGAAAGTTATTGCATTGTTTATTGCCTTCAAAAGTAGTTGCAAAGATTGAACGGGAAAAAGTTGCAAATTATTTGCTCGTCACGGATAAAAAGTACTAAATAAGAACAGGGAAATCATACTAGTCCATAGATACGTTGCAACGAGATATCCGTAGTGCGTTGCACAGAGCTATTTTTGGAAGCATCCTAAACAGGTATTATGTACAAATGTCAGTCAAAAGTACTATACATTTCACATCTTTATCTAATCATATAGTCTAATGTGTAAAATAATCTTACATTGTTTGTTTAACAAGTATAAAGTAAAAATCCATCGTGTATTTTTATGTAATAAGGGGGAAATTTTTCAATTCCCTTCACTTGACTTAGGACTGGGGGTTATAAAAGCAGCCAATTTTTCAATTCACGCAATTTTGTTCTAGATTGCATACAGACAGACCCTAGCATTTGCATCAGTGATTATGCTCACATTCTTCCTCATCAGAGTGGTCATAATTTTCCTTATCGTCCAAATCATCATCCGTCACTAAATTGTAATCTGCTGGTAGATAGACAATGACAGTTGGTTCCACAGGTGCAAAAACATATTTCTTCTGAGTATATGTAGTCGGGATCAATATAGTATTCGTGTAAAATATTGTCTTCATATTTCTTTAATTGTCTGCACACAGGATGTTTAAAACACTTCATAATAAATGAAGAAATCACTTGGAAGATTCCATGCTTTACTGGTTACATTTATAAAATTTATAGCGTCCCAAAAGCTCGAGATCTATCGATTTTGTATATTGATTTGGGTCAATTGCGTTTTTATGAACAATGGGTACATTATTGTCACTATATTTAAATACTATGCATTATAATAGCAGGCTTATTATAATCTATATACTGGCTAAAACTGGTTACTAGTTTGTACTTTATTGTTTTTGTTATTGTTGCCTTTATTGTGTATTAGTTTCTGTTTGCACGTTTTTACGATTTACAGATTCACCCTACTTGCCTCAAGTTTTCTATCCTAATACTAATATCGTTGTTCAATTACATGCTGGGAGCGAAAGTAAATGCAATAAGTTTTGTATCAAAGACAATTATTCTCTCTCAGTTTACCCCATCTGCTTAATTTCTACTAGAGCCACTAGAGCTAAAATTTCAGCATTTCATGCCAATCTGTTGATTGAATTTATCCCATATTACTTATTTATCCTTACATGGCATTTAAAATAAACTATCGTGCATAAAGTGCCGTCATTTATGCATTAAAAATGAGCTGGAAGATTAACTTGACAGCGATGCTGAAAATTTTTTCACAATAATGTGCCATGTGCTTGTATGGGATTCACCAGATTCTCCATTAGTATTATAGTAGCTCGTCGTGACTTGTCTGTTTTCCGCACTTTTATGGCGAAAAAATTAAAAACTATATATTTTATGTATTCTGCATACACTGACAAAAATGTAATGTGATATCATGGTTTTCTACATGAGTTATCCCAACCCAAACTCAATGTAGTTGGTTTTACTAAATACGTGCGTTTTTCTCCTCTTATTACGTCGATCTACATTTCTGTAGGACTCGGATCCCTTTTATTATTCTGAAGTGGTTGCGACGGAAGCCAAAAATCAGATATCTAGTGAATGCAGTGGATAAAGCAAGTGTGTTACATAATCCATTGAGAAAAGATGAGTTCCCTTAACTCTACTAGAAATGATTACAAGACTTTCATACATTTTATGAAGCTGACTGCCCAGAGAATAGATCCAATAAGTTGTACAAAAGAAAAGTTACTTTTGTTTAGTGCTTTTTTCCATAACTTCATTACTGGACTGATAAATCATGCAGTAGCGGACATGAAAAAGGAGTGATTTTTCTGTATGCATTTAGTTACAGTAAGGCTGTACGTACCTAGAATGTGCTATATAACACATGTATACTTTGATTACAAGCTGACCTAATTAGATTTATTTTTAGCTCACGTACATGCACATTAGGTGTAACAATTGAGTATAAAAGCGCTCGTTAATCACGATAGAACTTTTGTTAAGACTCTTTGATTTGCTAGCTTAAGCATTAGCGAAACTTTTGACGGCACTAGCTAATGTCATGCTTTATTTGTTCGATGTGGGTACACTTGTCTGTCTGTTACCAATATTGCCGTATGAGCTGGCTTATGAACTGTTGTCGCTCATTGACTTTTGGCTAATAATTGTCGGCATAGGACTCACTCATTTCTAAAAATTTGATAGCTAATTCTTGGATAGTGATTAGTAAACGGGGGTAGGATTGGTTTCTTTATACAGAGAAACTTTGTGGGTAAGCAAAGTATGCATACAATTTTTGGACTGAATGAATAAATAACATTGAATTTTTACTCATGGTAGACAGTGTATATAAAAAGCAAAATGTTTTCTTCCTATTTTTAGCGTCCCTTGTAAAAGCATATATATGCGGATTTTACAAACTCATCTTTTACCTGGCCAGAATATTACTTTCTTTTTTCAAACAATCTCTGTGCATATGTTTTTGACTTGTTTGCTTAGTTTGCTGGTTTTTTTGAGCACGTGTCATGTTCATGTAAACTAGAAGACTTGAGACTTTTCCCAGTTTTCTTGATTTTCTGTTGGTAGTTTCGAATTAAGTTGGTAAAACGAAATTAGATTATTTCACGAGTACGGATATTAGAAAAAGAATTTAACTTCAAATATGTTATGCATGTAGTCAGTATACTTTCCGTTTGATTATTCATGAAATCTGTGTATGAGCACGGATAAGGATTGCATTTCATGTGTTTACGATTTTAATCACATTCTTTTCATGTCTGTCCATTAATGAAATGGGAAAAGGCTCTGGTGTTGACATTGCAGGTCGCTATAAAGAAGAAGAATAGAATTGGAGTGTTTCAAGCAAAGGATACATACCATTCCACGCATAATTCCAATTCTCTCATAGAAATGAAGTGAGCAGGATTTTTTCGTTCCAAAACTTGTCCATTAGCCCCATACTATTACAGATTCATTCAGCTAAGTCATTCGTAAGATTTTGATTTCATTTGTCCAAGTGGCTTAGTTAGATCTTCTATATCTAGCTTTTTGGCGCTGGTCAATATAATAAATGTTGCAAATATTACCAAGTTTTCTCAACCCAGCCCAAAAATCCTGTCACACTCATTGATATTTCATGAAAAATGCAGAGCGATTAAATTATATGACCATTCTTTGATATATTTATATGAAAAAAGGCTGAAAGCTGTTGTACTCAAGCTGAAAGTTTGCAATTTACAACCCAGTAACACAAAGCCTTTGAAACTCGTAGTTTTAGTTTTTTTGAGTTAGCTAGCAACTTTTATTACGAAGCCGAAGGCTGAGTCAGGTAATTACCAACGGGAGCGCCCTATGCTGCACATGTTAAAGCTAAAATCACCTGAAAACGCAAGATGAAATTTGTGTTAGTAAACTCTGTTTGGAACGG
>Ga0210040_10009624_pt1 | contig 11227 bp, 6 predicted proteins | sample CryGeyCG12114_NA_FD_185462 | JGI IMG/M metagenome (GOLD analysis project Ga0210040, IMG submission 185462) | Groundwater microbial communities from aquifer - Crystal Geyser CG19_WC_8/21/14_NA (SPAdes) (version 2) | ecosystem: Environmental > Aquatic > Deep subsurface > Groundwater | place: USA... | reverse complement strand
CCGCCCCCAGCTCCACCGGGAGCGTCGTCCCCGGGATGGAGCGCGTCCGGCGCCGGCGGGCCCGGGTCGGCCTGGTGGCCGGCGGGCTGGGGGCGTACTGGCCGCAGTTCCCCGACCTGCTCCCGCAGCTGCAGGAGTCGGCCCGCTACGTGACCGAGCGCTTCCAGGGCATGGACGCCGACGTGGTGGACGCGGGCTTCGTCTCCGACCCGCACGACGCCGCCGTCGCCGCGGAGAGGCTGCGGCAGGCCGACCCGGACCTGATCGTGGTCTTCGTGACCACCTACCTGACGGCCTCGATGGTGCTGCCGGTCGCCCAGCGCAGCCACACCCCGGTGCTGGTCATCGACCTGCAGCCCACCGAGGCCATGGACCACGCGACCTTCGACACCGGCGCCTGGCTGGCCTACTGCGGCCAGTGCTCCATCCCCGAGATCGGCAACGTCTTCCGGCGCGCGGGCATCGAGTTCCGCTCCGTGTCGGGGCACCTCCGCGACGAGAACGCCTGGCGGCGGATCGGCCGCTGGATCACCGCGGCCCACGTCCGGGCGTCGCTGCGGCACGCCCGGCACGGCCTGATGGGCCACCTCTACCCGGGGATGCTCGACGTCTCCACCGACCTCACCACCGTCTCCACCACCTTCGGCTCGCACGTCGAGGTGCTGGAGTTCGACGACCTGCGCGTCCGCGTCGAGGAGGTGACCGACACCCAGGTGCAGGAGCGGATGGCACTTGCCCGTGAGGTGTTCACCCTCGACGGCTCGGTCAACGAGGAGGACTTCGCCTGGGGGGCCAAGGTCTCGGTCGGCCTCGACCGGCTGGTCGCCGACTTCGAGCTGGACACGCTGGCCTACTACCACCGCGGGCTGCGGGGGGAGCAGCACGAGCGGCTCGGGGCCGGGATGATCCTGGGCGCCTCGCTGCTGACCGCGCGCGGCGTCCCGATGGCCGGGGAGTACGAGCTCCGCACCAGCCTGGCCATGCTGGTGGCCGAGACGATCGGGGCCGGAGGCTCCTTCACCGAGATCCAGGCGTTGAACTTCTTCGACGGCGTGGTGGAGATGGGGCACGACGGTCCGGCGCACCTGGCCGTCAGCGCAGATGACCCGCTGCTGCGCGGGCTCGGGGTCTACCACGGCAAGCGTGGCTGGGGCGTGAGCGTGGAGTTCGACGTCCAGCACGGGCCGGTGACCACCTTCGGGCTCGGCCAGGAGCGCGACGGCTCGTACGTGTTCCTCGCCTCCGAGGGCGAGGTGCGGCCGGGTCCCCTGCTGCAGATCGGCAACACCACCTCCCGGGTCGACTTCGGGATGGACCCGGGCGAGTGGGTGGACCGGTGGTCCGCGACCGGCGTCGGTCACCACTGGGCGCTGTCGGTGGGCCACCGGGCCGACGACTACGCCGCCGCCGCCAGCCTGCTGGGACTGCCGTTCCGGAGCGTCTGAGATGCCGCTCCGGCCGAGCGGGAACGAGGGCGTCGCGCACCGGCGCGGCGGCGGCGCGCGGCTGTGGAAGAGTTCCTGACGTGGTGGCCACGTCGCAGGTGAGCATCCGGGACGTCGCCGAACGTGCGGGCGTGGCCCTGGGCACGGTGTCCAACGTGCTCAACCGGCCGGACAAGGTCGCCCCGACGACCCGGGCCCGCGTGCTGACGGCGATCGAGGAGCTCGGCTTCGTCCGCAACGACGCCGCCCGCCAGCTCAAGGCCGGCCGCAGCAGCTCGATCGGCTTCATCCTGCTGGACGTGCGCAACCCGTTCTTCACCGACGTGGCCCGCGGCGTCGAGCAGCAGGCCGCGCGCCACGGGCTGTCGGTGCTGCTGGCCAACAGCGACGAGACCCCGGAACGGGAGGCGGCCTACCTCGACCTGTTCGAGCAGCAGCGGCTGCAGGGGCTGCTGGTCTCCCCCATCGGCAACGTGCTGGAACGGTTGGAGCGGCTGCAGGGCCACGGGATCCCCACGGTGCTGGTGGACCGGCGGGCCGAGGGGCGTCCGCTCTCCTCGGTGTCGGTGGACGACGTGGCCGGCGGCTACCTGGCCGTCGCGCACCTGATCGAGCAGGGGTGCCGGCGGATCGTGTTCATCGGCGGTTCGCTGGACATCCGGCAGGTCGCCGACCGGCTGCTCGGGGCCACGCGCGCGGCCGGTGAACGGCACGACGTGCAGCTGGAGGTGCTGCTGCGGGAGGCGCTGACCGTGCAGGAGGGTCGCGCAGCCGGCGACCAGCTGCAGCAGCGCCCGCCGGAGCTGCGACCCGACGGCGCGTTCTGCGCCAACGACCTGCTGGCCGTCGGGGTGCTGCAGTCCTGCACCATGATGGGCCACCTGCGGGTGCCCGAGGAGATGGCCCTGGTCGGCTACGACGACATCGACTTCGCCAGTGCCACGGTGGTCCCGCTGACCTCGGTCCGGCAGCCGTCGTTGCTGATCGGCCGGACCGCCGTCGACCTGCTCAACGAGCTGGTGCAGGCTGGAGCCGGTGGCGCCGAGCCCCGCGAGGTGGTCTTCTCGCCTGAGCTGGTGGTCCGAGCCTCCAGCACCCCCGGCCCCGCCAGCCCTGCCCCCCTGACGTGAGGAGTCCCGTGTTCGCCCTGGTCGTCCGTTTTGACCTGCTCGACGAGCCGAGCGCCCAGCGCTTCGACGCCATGGTCGACGAGCTGCTCCCGTCCATCGCGGCGCACGAGCCCGGCACCCTCGTCTACACCGTGCACACGGTCGACGACGAGCCGCTGTCGCGGCTGTTCTACGAGTGCTACGTCGACCGCGCCGCCCTGGACGAGCACGAGCGGCAACCGCACACCGCGCACTTCCTGCACGAGAAGGACGCGTTGCTGCGGGGCGCCCGGGTGGAGTACCTGACCCCGACCGGCGGCACCGGGACCTGACCGGCAGGGCGGCCGGGCCGGCTCACCCCGTCAGGGTCACCGGGCCGAGCAGACCGGACTCGAGCTGGCTGGGGAACACCCAGACCGTCGGGGTCGACTCGTCCAGGAACGGCGCCAGGGTGTTGTAGACGGTGACCTCCAGCTCTGCGGTGCCGGCACCGGCTGGCAGCTCGAACCGGTAGGGCGCGCAGAAGGCGCTGCCCACCAGCTCGCCGTCCAGACGCACGTCGACGCTGCCGCGGACCCGGCCGAGGTCGAGCACTCCCGGCCCCGGCGAGGGACGGGAGACGGTGCGCCGGTAGCGCACCCCACCGCTCCACCCCCGGAGGCCGAGGTCCCGCCAGCTGCCCAGGGCGAGCGGGGCGCGCTCGGTGGTGACCAGCAGCGGGCCGCGCCAGACCGCGCCGGCGCGGTCGAAGGCGGTCGGCGCCGTCACCACCAGCAGTGCGGCCACCTCCGGCAGCGGTTCAACCAGCTGCACCCGCCCCTCGACCACCTCGACCGGCCGCCCGTCCACCGACACGGTGGCGGGCACCCGCAGGGGCAGCTGGACGGAGGTGGTACCCGCGGGCAGCCGCACCTGGAAGCGCTGGGCCGCCGGGATGGCCGACACCGAGACCGCCACCGGGTCCGTGGGCGCCCCCACCACCGGGAGGCCGTGCAGCCAGGACGCCTCCGGCAGCGGGTGGCTGCGCTCCGCGGCGTGCGCGGCGGCCAGGTTGCTCCAGCGGCCCCGGTGCTCCTGCGACCGGCCCTGACGACCACCGGACGCGGTCTGCCAGCCGGCTCCGCTCACCAGGGCCACCACGCCGGCCGCGGTCTGCACCACGAGGTCCACGAAGACCACGTCGCGGGCGTCGGTGCTCTCGGCGACGATCTCCACCACGTGGGCGCCGGGCGCCAGCCGTCCGGTGAGGTCGTGGCTGAAGTACATCGGCGTGGCCCCCCAGGAAGCCTCGTAGTACTCGACCTTCTCCTGCCGCGCGACGTCGACGCCGTCGATCCTGATGCCGAGGCCGGTCGCGGCCCCGACCACCAGCCGGGCGTCCAGCGGTCCGGCGGGCACCTCCAGCTCGGCGCGGTAGGTCGTGAGCCCGACCGGAGGCACGTCGTCGCCGATGGTCATGAACTGCGGCCGGCCGGCGAAGCCCTCGGGACCGGTGACCGCGAAGAAGCAGCCGAGCAGGTCGCCCTCCCCGCTGAAGTCGAAGCCCGGGTGGTGCTCGGCCTGCCCGAGCTCGACCTCCAGCAGGTTGACCGGGGCCGCCGGCACGGCCGCCCGGGCCAGGTAGCCGTCCCCGGCCGGCACCGGCACGCCGTTCCACCACAGCCGCTTGCTCGCGGCGGCACCGACCACGAGCTCGCGGGGGCCCGTCCGCTCGGTCCGCACCAGGGCTCGCAGCACCGCCACCTCGCCGGCCGCCGGGGCCGGCAGCCGCAGGAACTCCTCGTCCACCATCCCCTTGGTGCCCAGGATGCCGCCGTCCTTGAGCCGGCCCCGGCTGGCGGAGTAGGTGTGCACGACGAACCCGGGGCCGGTCAGCGGTCGCCGCCCGGCGAGCACCTCGGCCACCGCCTCCGGCGTCAGCGGCTCGGGCCGCCGGTCGCCGGCCAGCGGAGAGGCCACGGCGACCTGCTGACCCGAGGTGACCTTGACCGGGGCCCAGTCCTCGCCCTCTCCCTCGGACCAGTCGAGGGTCCACAGCTGCAGCTGTTCCAGACCCGGGCCGGGCGGCAGCGCGAGGTCGCCCCAGGTGTTGTCCAGCGTGGGCACCAGCTCACCGCTCCATCCGGTGCTGAGGTCGACGACGTTCCCTGCGGGTACCGCGGCCGACGGCACCTCGGTCGCCTGCTCCCCCTCCCGCCAGACGAGCAGCGCCGCCGGCGCCCCGTCGAGCGGGACCTCGATCTGCGAGGTCGTCCCGCTGCGGACCACCGGGAGGCGTCGCTGCGCCCCGGTCGCCGGGTTCCAGACCTCCGCCGAGGCCACCGGCGCCTGCACGGCCACCCTGCGGGTGGCCACGTAGCGAGCCGGGTCGAAGGCGTGGTCGTCCCACATCCAGGTCTCCCCACGCAGCGGGTACCCGCTGGCGTTGGGGAAGGCCCCGGTGACGAAGGCCACCGCGTCCTTCCCGGAGCGCCGGACCAGCAGCGGCACGTCGCTGGTGGCGTGGTCTGGAGCAGTGCTGAGCAGCGGGACGACCTCCGCCGGCTCGGCGGCCTGCGCCAGCCGCGGGTGCTGGACCAGCTGCTGCACCACCGCGTCGTCGCCGCCCAACCCGGCCGCCAGCCGCGGCGGTCGACCGACCAGCACCACCCGTCCACCGGCGTCGAGCAGCTCCACCAGACGGCGGGCCGTCGCGGTCTCCAGCACGTCGGTGGACGGCAGCAGCACCGTCCGGAAACAGTGGTCCCGCACCGTCAGCCCCGCGATCCCGTCCGCGGTGAGCGTGCTGCGCTGGACCGAGTCGTCGTCGATCACGTCGAAGGCGATGCCCGCGGCGTCCAGCAGGCCCACCCGCGTGTGGAACCAGTCGTTGGTGCCGCAGAGCTGCAGGTAGTGGTCCTGCGTCTGGTCGACGTCGCTGTGCGGCCCGCCGATCTGCCCGTCACCGAAGTGCTCGACGGGGGCGTCGAGAGGCAGCAGGGCCTGGGCGGTGGCAGTCGGGTGCAGCACCGCCACCTCGGCGCTGTGCGAGCCCCAGCTGAGGATGGCGCAGAGCCGCGCGACGGTGCGGGAGAAGTCGGGGTAGTGCTGCCAGTAGGGCTGGCGCCAGTCGGTCGACGGCGGCGCCCACTCGAACCAGCCGCCGGCCGTGCCGAAGTAGGTGGCGTGCGGGTTGTAGAGGTTGGCGCCACTGCGCAGGAACGGCAGCAGCCAGTCGTAGACGTCCTCCAGGGTGCCGCCCCAGCCGCTGGAGTGGAAGGACTCGATCCAGACCCGCGGGTGCCCGTAGAGGTGGGCCATCGAGCTGTGCACCCGCGCGTCGCCCTCGTGGTCGCTGCCGGCCGCGCTGTACCAGCGGTGAGTGCGGAAGTAGTCGGCGTAGAGCTGCGTCGACTGGGTCGGGAAGCCGGCGCGGGCGGGGTTGAACTGGTCGCAGCCGAGCAGCATGCCCCGCTCCTCGTGCCACCGGGCCAATGGCCGGAACAGCGCCTCCTCGGTCAGCTCGGCCCGGACCGCCGCGTAGTCGCCGCGGACCTTGAGGGCGTGCGCGTCCTCACCGCGCCACAGCGCCGGCAGCTGGTCGAGCAGCTCGTAGCCCCGGCGGGCGCGGAACTCCTCGGCGAAGGCCGGCGTCCAGCTGTTCGTAGCCGGCAGCTCGTCCTGGAAGCTGCCCGCGATCACGCTGCCCAGGTGCTCGGGCACCCGGCGCTCGAACTCCCGGTGGGTCCTGTCCACCAGCAGGTCGACGGCCGCCGGGGCGAGGTAGTCGTAGGCGGTGGGGACGGCGGTGACCACCTCCACGGCGGTGCCGTCGGCCGGCGGCGCCGTGGCCAGGTCCAGCCGGCGCAGGTTCCCGCCGGACCCGCTGAGGTAGGCCGCGAGGAGCTGCTCCTGGCCGACGAGCCCGATCCGGCCGTCCCGCACCTCGGCGGTCCGGTGCCGCAGCCCGAGCCCGGCGGCCTCGGGGTGGTCATGGGTGATGCTGCCCTGCAGGTTGGCCCCGGAGAACCCGATCTGGTCGTAGAACCAGATGGTCATGCCCAGCTCGCGGGCCAGCTCGCAGGTCTCGGTGAAGCGGTCCCACCACTCCTCGCTGAACCAGGGCGGGTCGTCCGCCCGGGCTGCGAAGATCGGCCCGGCCGGGGCCAGGTTGATCACCACCAGGTTGTGGATGCCCCCGGCCACGAACTTCTCCAGCTGCCACCGCATCCGCTCGCTGGTCACCTTGGCGCCGCTCCACCACCACAGCGGAGTGGGCCCGAAGGTACGAGGCGGGTCGGCAAAAAGCTCTCTGAGCTCGGCACTGGTCACGAGGTGCTCCCGGACATAGGTGGACGGATCGGCTCACGGGACTGGACCCGTCGAAGAGTCGCGCCCTGAGCCTGTCGAAGAGTCGCGCCCTGAGCCAGTCGAAGGGCCGCACCCTGAGCCTGTCGAAGGGCCCGCGCCCCGAGCGCTCGACGCGGCCACGTGCCCTGAGCCTGTCGGAGGGCTGGAGATGTCCGCTCGGGCTGTTCGGGCTGGCTCTGCGGCCCTTCGACAAGCGCAGGGAGCGGCGGTCGGCTCGGCCGTCGGCCCTGAGCCGGTCGAGGCGGCCCTTCGACAAGCGCAGGGAGCGGCGGTCGGCTCGGCCGTCGGCCCTGAGCCGGTCGAGGCGGCCCTTTGACAGGCTCAGGGCGCGCAGTTCGACAGGCTCAGGGCGCTTGGTTGGACCGGCTCAGGGCGCGGGAGCCGGCTCAGCCCTCGGCGTAGACCTTGTCCATCTCCTGGGCTGCTTCCTTGGAGGTCATGTCGCCGGCGAGCAGCTTCTGCAGGACCTCGAAGTGGGTCTGCTGCACCTTCGCGTTCGGCCACAGCTGGTCCATGAACGGGTCGGTCTTGCCGTCCTCGAGGTACTTCACCGCGGTGTCCAGGGCCGGGTCCTGCTTGTAGTCGCTGGACGCGGGCAGCACCGGCAGTGCCGCACTGGCCGTGGCGTAGGCCGTCTGGCCCTCGGGCGAGGTCATGAACTCGATGAACTGCTTGCCGCCCTCGGGGTTCTTGGCCTTGGCGTTCAGCCCGTAGGAGGCCCCCAGCGCCGCCGCCATCCGGGTGCCCGAGGCCTCGTCGTCGGCCGGTAGCGGCTCGAAGGACAAGGTGGTGCCGTCCGGAGCCGACTGCAGGATCGCCACCATGGACGCGTTGACCTGCACCGAGGCCATCGACTTGCCCTGGCCGACCAGCTTGAGGGCGTCCTCGTAGGTGGTGCCGAGCGCGTTGTCCTGGAAGCAGTCGGCCTTCAGCATCTCCTGGTACTTGTCGAAGGCGGTGACCCAGCCGGAGTCGGCGAAGGTGGCCTTGCCCTCCGACATCTGGGTGGCGAAGTCGGGGTTCGGGCCGTAGACGATGGTGGGCGTCAGCGCGTAGGGGATCAGCTGGGTGTTCCACGAGGTCGCGCCGCCGTAGGCGAACAGCGACTTGCCCGCGGACTTGGCCGTGCCGCAGAGCTTGAGCATCTCGCTCCAGGTCGTGGGCGGCTTCCACCCCTCCTTCTCCATCGCCTGGTTGTTGTAGGCGGCCCCGATGAAGGCGGTGGTCGCGGGGGCGATGTAGGTCTTGCCGTCGACGTCGGTCACCCCGCGGAAGCCCTCCGGGATGTCAGGCACGAAGCTGTAGCCGGACAGGTCGGCGATCAGCCCCGCCTCCTGCACCACCTGCATGGCCATCGGGTTGCCGTCGCCGCCCCAGGTGAAGAACACGTCCGGGGCCGTCCCGCTGGTCAGCTGGGTCCGCAGCGTGGTCTGGTAGTTGTCCACGTCGGTGATGGCCACCGTGACCGGTATCCCGGTCTTGTCCGTGAACGCCTTGCCGAGCGCTTCGGCTGGAGCCTTGTCGCTGCCCACCGAGGCGAAGGTGACGGCCGCGCCGCCGCCGCTGCTGCCCTCCCCCGTGCTGGCGGACTGCGGGGTGTTGGAGCAGGCGGCCGCCGTGAGCACCACCGCGGTGGTCACGGCGAGAGCGCCTAGGGATCGAGTGCGCATGTGATCTCCTTCGTTGGAGTAACCCGCCTCCGGTGGTCGGAGGCGTGCGTGGAGCGTGCGGGCCGGTTAGCCCTTGAGGCCGCTGGCGAAGCCTTGGATGACGGTGCGCTGCAGGAGGAAGTAGACGAGCAGGATCGGGGCGATGCTGATCACCAGGCCGGCGAAGACCAGGTTCCACTGGGAGACGTACTGGCCGACGAAGCTGTAGAGCGTGACCGGCACCGTCATCTGCCCGCTGCCGCTGAGGTAGAGCAGCGGGGTGAGGAAGTCGTTCCAGATGAAGATCACGTCGAGGATGACCACGGTGCCGGTGACCGGCCGCAGCAGCGGGAAGATCACCGACCAGAAGGACTGGTAGGGGCCGGCCCCGTCGATCGAGGCGGCCTCCTCGTACTCCGCCGGCAGCGCGCGGAGGAAGCTGGTGTAGAGGAACACCGTGAACGGCATCTGCAGGCCGATGTAGAACAGCACCAGCGACCAGACCGTGCCGAGCAGGCCGAGGTCGCGCATGGTCACGTAGAGCGGGATCAGGGCCAGCTGGAACGGCAGCAGCAAGCCGATCATGAACACGGCGAAGGCGACCCGTGACCAGGCCTTGGTCACCCGGGCGAGCGGGTAGGCCGCCATCGCCCCGAAGACCACCAGCACCAGGGTCGCCACGACGGTCACCGTGGCGCTGTTCACCAGCGCGTTGCCGAGGAAGCCCTGGGTCCAGGCGTCGCCGTAGTTGTCGAAGGTGATCGTCGTGGGCAGCGCGAAGGGCGCGGCCTGGTCGTTGGACCGGCGCAGCGACTGGTTGATCAAGATGTAGGCCGGGAAGAAGAAGATCAGGGCGACGACGATCATCACCGCCTCGAGGATCCCGGTCCGCCAGGTGTACCGCTGGATCACCGGTCAGCCTCGGTTCTGCCGGTTGAGCAGCGCGTACTGACCCGCCGAGAGCACCGCGACCAGCAGGGTGAGGACCAGCGCCATGGCGATCCCGTAGCCGAAGTCGCCGAACTGGAAGGCGTTCTTGTAGATCAGCGTGGACATGGTGTCGGTCGAGCCGCCAGGACCGCCACCGGTCATCACCCACACCTGGTCGAAGAGCTTCAGGCCGCCGATGATCGACAGCATCAGGTTGATGGTGATCGCCGGCGCGAGCTCGGGCCGGATGATGCTGAAGAAGCGTCGGAACGGCCCGGCCCCGTCCACGTAGGACGCCTCGATCACCTCCGCCGAGATCCCCTGCAGGTTGGCCAGGAAGATCACCATGGAGTAGCCGGCGAACTGCCAGACGATCACCAGGCAGATGCTCCACAGGGCGAAGTCGCTGTCCCCGATCCAGTTGCGCCGCAGCGAGCCCAGACCCACCGTCTGCAGCACCGAGTTGATCGCGCCGTTCGGTGACAGCAGGTTCTGCCACAGGTAGGCCGTGGCCACCGGGGTGATGATCGCCGGAGCGAAGAGCAGCACCCGGAGCACGTTGCGGCTCTTGATCCGGCTGTTCACCCCGAGCGCGAGCAGCAGGCCGACCAGGTTCTGCACGATGGTGATGGTGAAGGCGATCAGCAGGGTCCGGCCGACGGCCGCCCGGGCCTTGTCGTCGCCGAAGACGGTCCGGAACTGCTCCAGGCCGACGAAGTTGCGGTCGGCGGAGAGCCCGTCCCAGTCGGTGAAGGCGAGGCCCGCGCCCTGCAGGCTCGGCCACAGCACGATGAAGGCGTAGAGGGCGGCCGCGGGCAGCAGGAAGACCCAGATCGCCGGCACCCGGGAGGAGCTGCGGCGGCGCGCGGGGCTGGCTCCGGCCGCCGCCGAGGACGCCGGCTGCACCGTCGGGAGTCCCACCGCCATCACGACCTCCTCGTCGTCCTCGATCGGTTCTGCGCGCTCTTTGATACGGTTCACCGCGCGTTGTGCCCACCCTAGGGGCGAGGATTCGGGGACGTCAATCGTTCCCGGACGAACTCCTGGTTGCGGCTTCCGGGCCTGGCTGACCACCTCACCGACCCCTCGACGCCCTCACGCGCGTGTCGCCCCCTGGCCGCCGATTGAAACGTTCTTCGACGCGGTAGGGTCGCTGCCGACGTCGGCCCGGGGTTCCCGCTCGGCCGGAGAGGATGTTCACCGATGAGCACACTGGTCGCCTACGACCTCCGCACCGAGAGCCGCTCGCAGCCCCTCGGGATAGACGCGGAGCGGCCGCGGTTCTCCTGGCGACTGCGCTCCGAGGTCGCGGGCCAGGCGCAGTCGGCGTACCGCGTCGACGTGCACACCGCGGACCAGCCGGTCTGGTCCAGCGGCTGGGTCACCGACTCCCGGGTGTACGGGGTGGCCTACCAGGGTCCCCTGCAGCCGCGCACCCGCTACACCTGGACGCTGCAGCTGCGCGACGTGGCCGGCGAGGAGACCGAGGTCGCCAGCAGCTGGTTCGAGACCGGGCTGCTGGACCCGACGACGGCGGGCGGCGCCTGGATCGGGCGCAACCGCTTCGCCGACTCCGGCGAGCCCGGCTTCGACCCGCCCACCGACGACGACCGCAGCGCCAAGGTGCGGCACATCCCGCCGGCGGCCCACCTGCGGACCACCTTCAGCTGCCCCGCCCCGGTCACCCGCGCCCGGCTCTACGCCACCGCCCGCGGGATCTACACAGCGCACCTCAACGGCCACC
>Ga0210040_10009622_pt1 | contig 11228 bp, 10 predicted proteins | sample CryGeyCG12114_NA_FD_185462 | JGI IMG/M metagenome (GOLD analysis project Ga0210040, IMG submission 185462) | Groundwater microbial communities from aquifer - Crystal Geyser CG19_WC_8/21/14_NA (SPAdes) (version 2) | ecosystem: Environmental > Aquatic > Deep subsurface > Groundwater | place: USA... | reverse complement strand
GCGACCGACGACACCGTGCCGAACACGGTCGACGACGAGCCGCTGGTCGTGATCTGCGCCTGCAGACCCTTCTTCACCTTCGCCAGGTCAGCGCTGCCCACGCCCGCCTCGACCGTGTAGCGGTCGGTCGAGATCACCGTCACCGCCGCACTGTCCGTGCCCGACGTGCTGGTCTCAGACCCCGCCGAACCCGACCCCGACGAGGAACCCGACGAGGAACCGGACGAGGAACCGGACGAGGAGCCAGAACCGGCCGTGTCACCCTTCGCGACACCCACCGCAGCGACCGTGCCAGCGAACGTGGCCCGCAGCTTGGCCGAGTCCAGAGCCGTCTGCGCGGTGGAGACCGCACTCTTGTCCACCGCCACCTTGGCCCTGGCCGAGTTCAGCTCCGCGGTCGTGGTGTCCGTGTCGTCCTCGGCGGTGTCCAGGTCGTCCTCGGCCGACTCCAGGTCCGCCCGCGCCGCGTCGAGGTCGGCCTGCAGGTCGTCGTCGTCCAAAGTCGCCAGCACATCACCCTTGGCCACCTTGTCGCCCACAGCCACCCTCACCGCCGTCACCGTGCCACTGGCACCGAACGTCAGGTCCGCCCGACGGGCCGGCTCCACAGTGCCCGTCGCACCGACGGTCTCCTTGACGGTCTCCTTCGCCAGCGTGGTGGTGCGCTCGGTCGCCGCCGGGGTCGCGCTGGCCCGGGTCAGGCTCCACGCCAGGGCACCACCGCCGCCCAGCAAGACCAGAGCAGCGGCCACGACCAGCCACAGCTTTCTCTTGCGGGGTCGGAGGCTCTTCGGTCGGCGTCGGGGCACAGAGGGTCCTTGCAAAGCTCGGCGAGCCCCTGTGGGTGCCAGGGACCCGGTGATCCTGACGAGCCGTTCTATGGCAGACCTGGTACGGACCTGTGCTCAGGCTGTCGACGCAGCTTCACGACGACACGCTCCAGAGGGCCGGACGCCGTCCACTGCGCAGCCACGGCGCACGGGACACCTCGGCCGCCGCCGCCGCCGGGAGCGGGCGGAGTTCGCGCAGGTCGAGCAGGCGCATAGCTGACACTTCTGCACGAGGGCCGGCTCCGTCGTCCGTCGGGTCGATGGGCCAACTCGCGGCGCATGGGCATAGATGTGCCTGAGGACCGGCTTCCGGTGGGGTCACACGCGCATCTGAGCGGCGGGAGCGACGACCTCGAGCGTCGTACGAGGTATCTCGAGTGTCGATCACCGCGACAGCCACCTCTCGGACGCTAGGCCCGCAGGAGGGTCGGGCTGCGTGCGTCCCGCACGCCGGTCGGATCTCTGAACGACCTCCGTGGTCGCGGAAGCGCGTACCGGAGCGGCAGTCGGGATCGGCCCTACCGTTCTCGCCATGGCGCTCGATACGGCTCTGCGTGCCCTTTCTGCACTTGCCCTTCTGGTCGTGTTCCTGCTGGCAGGGGGCCTCGCTCTTCTCGTCCGAGCGCCGTTCGAGAGCCCACGACGGCCGCACAGATGACCGTGACCTTGCCCCGTGGTGACATGGCATGCGGCCCCAACGACCGTCGCCTTACGTGCGTCCCGAACGACGGTCGGCCTGCCGTCAAGGAGACCCAGTCGAGTGCGCACGCGAGGGTCAGGTACCGGCTGGCCGATCCGACTGACTCTGTCCCTCTTCGTACTTCTGCGAAGCGCGACGCCACTGCACCAACCAGAGGACACCGGGGCAGGTCCAGAGAACGGTCGTCAGCAAGCGACAGCCGCTACCACCCGACTGCAGGAAGAAGCCGACCAAGGAGGCGACGGACGCGAGCCCCGCGAGCAACGCGAACACGAGCTGCCAGATCGGACGGCGAGCGGGCCACGGACGAGGAACCGAAGGCTCGGGTTGCATGCTCGGCGACCAGTCCTGCATCGACGAGAGGCATCGGGCCCGGCTACAACCAGCGCAGCATCGCTACTGTCATGATCATCACGTGTCCGACCTGCCTCGCTCAAGTGACTCTCCAGCTTCAGCCGAGACTCCGAGAACGGGACGGGTGCTGCTGGCTTGCGCACTCAGCGGGCTGCTGGTGGGGACTCTGCTGACCAACGTGAGCACGGCCCTCCTCGAGCTCGACGAGAGCGGATCGTTCGGCGCCGCCTGCGAGCATGCCGAGGCCACGATCGCTGGCGCACCGGGCGGTCTGCTCGTGGCCTTGGCGGCAGCGGCCGTCTACCTCCTGCTGCGCCGACAGCGGCGGCGCATCGCGGTGTCCGTCCTCGGCGGCGCCGCAGGTGCTTTCGTCGCTCTGCTGCTTGTTGCCTTCCTGCTGTATCCGCTCGCCACCAGCTACCTGCCGGTCTTCGTCTGCTCCTACTGAGAGTCGAGACCTTGAAGGCAGCGTCACGCACGTCCGTCGTCTCCTTCGGACAGGCGTGCTCCGCACGACGGTCGGCTTGCTTGCGTTCCGCACGATGATCGGCGTGCCGGACCAGGGCACACGCGGGCTCACTGGTTGTTGCTGAGGTCGTGGTCGAAGAGCTCCCACGGGGGAGAGCCCTCCTCGCGAGGTTCGAACGGACCGGGGTACGGCCCGAACCCCTTCTGGAACATCGCGAATCGAGCCGACCAGCGGACCTTCTCGTGCACGTCGTGAGCTGCCGCTCGGAGAACCGGCAGCACAGCACCCGTGTCGAACTCCAAGAGCTCCCAGACGACGGAGTCACGGACCTGCCAGTTGTCGTCGTAGCCCGTCGCCTGGAGAAGGGCCGGGAGCGTTCGTCCGTCCTCTCGGCCGCGGGCGGCGAAACGGGCAGACCGGCGTACCGGGCCTTGGCCGGCCTGTTCGGGATCCTTGCGTGCGCATGACGTCGCTCAGACTGGCCGATCGATCGTGCACCGACCATCGCTGAGCCGGTGCCGTCGGCGCGTCAGCCCCGCGCACGCAGCAGCGCCAGGAACCGCTCCGCGTCGGCGGCGCGGGGCAGGTTGTTGAACATCACGTACGGCTCCGGCCGGCCGCGGACCTGGTCGCTCAGCCGCGTGAGCTCGGCGTCGGTGTGGACGTGCCGCATCCCGCTCGTGCCGTGCAACCGGTAGTACGTCTGCTCGGGCGTGACCGTCTCGGTCTGCATCGGGTCGACGACGTGCACCAGATCGAGGTCGCGGCACAGCTCGACGAGCAGCGGGAGCGGCCACGAGCCACGGGGCTCCCACAGCACCCGCAGCCCTCGGCGCGGGGCGGTGGACAGGAACGCGGTCATCCGCGCGACGTTCTCGCTCGTGGGGCGGAAGCTCGCCGGGCACTGCAGCAGCACGGCGGTCGCCTGCAGGACCTGCGCGCACTCGAGCGTGCGCGCCCAGGCGCGCAGCACCGGCGGGGTGGACCGGAAGGCGCCGACCTCGCCGCGGTCCTGCTCCGCGAGCGGCACCTTGAGCCGGCGGTAGGTCGGGCTCGAGGCCGTGTGCGTGACGAGCTGCCAGGCCTTCAGCGTGAACTCGAACCCGGCCGGCACCTGTCGCCGCCAGCGGGCCAGCAGCGCATCGGCGGGCGGCTCGTAGAAGGTGTGCTGCACCTCCACGACCCGGTAGCGCTGCACGTACACCGACTGCGCGACGGTCCAGCCGCACAGGCCGACCCGCACACCCTCGGAGGACTCGCCGCTCACCTCCTGCACGCTAGGCCCGCACGCCGGGTCACCAGGCGGCACGTCCCGAAGACCCGCCGCGCCCTGGCTAGCGGCGGCCGAGCATGAGAGCCGCCTCGAAGGCGGCGCGCGTCTCGTCGGTCAGGGCGCCAGCGGTGGCCGCGTGTCGAAGACCCGTCTGGTAGCAGGCCAGCGCGATGTTGGCCGCGAGCATGGCGATCCGCTCCTCCGTACCGCTGCTCGAGAGTGCCCCGGTCAGCATGTCGGCGATCTGCTGCGCCTTCAGCGCGGCGCGGGCCTGCAGCTCGGGGTGGAGCGCGAGCAGTCGGGAATGACGCTCGTACTCGGCGTCGTCCGTCGTGACCCTGTCGCAGATCTCGAGCACCACGGGACGCAGCAGCTCGACGGCCTCGGTCGTGGTCAGTGCAGCGCCGAGGCCGTCGGCGGCCAGCGTCGCGACGGAGTCGAGCACCTCCCGCTCCCTGGCGAAGACGACCTCGGTCTTGTCGCCGAAGTAGCGGAAGAACGTGGTGCGGCCGACGTCGGCACGCGCGGCGATGTCAGTGACCGAGACGTTCTCGAACCCGTTCGCCGAGAAGAGCTCGTCAGCGGCGGCGATGATGCGCTGCTCGACGAGGCGCCGCTTGCGCTCCATGAGGGAAGTGGCGGGCTGCGAGGGGTGGGGCACGAGACCACCCTACCGAACGGAGGACCTGGTACTAGATGGTCCTCAGTCTGGTATGGTACTGAGTACCGGTACAGGAGTGCTGGTTCCTCCCCAGAACGGATGACCTCGATGAACACCGACGACCGCCTCCAGATCAACGAGACCCTCGCTCTGCACGCCCATCTCGTCGACGAGAACCAGCTCGACAGACTCGACGAGCTCTTCACCACGGATGCGGTGTACGACATGAGCGCGCCGGGTCTTGGTGTGTTCGAGGGCAGGGAGGCGATCCGCGCTGCGGCCGCGGAGATGGCCCGCACGGGCCATTCCCCGGTCGCTCACTTCCTGACGAATGTCGTCATCACGAGCACGGGGGACGACGAGGCGACCGCCCGGTCGAAGGGCCTGATGATCATGGCCGACGGGAACCTGCTCGCAGTGAGCCACGACGACGTCCTGCGCCATCGTGACGGCGCCTGGCGCATCAGTCGCAGAACCATCACGCCCGCTCGACCGTCTGGCGTCGCGCGCGGCTGACGCGAGGACCGGGACCTTCACCCACCGCCCGGCCATCGCTCCCGAGCGCGGAGCACGCAGGTTCACCACCCACCGCGGCGGCAGCATGAAGGGTGCTCGGATCTGCTCCACGCCAGGTTCCGCCTCGCCCAGACAAGGAGCTCTGGAGTCGTACTCGGCCTGGCCACCCTGTTCCATCGCTGGCGACCAGGCAGCTCGTCGAGCCCCGTGAGAGGGTGACGTTCATGCATATCGGGGTCGACAGCTTCGTGTCGGAGGTGACCGATCCGAAGACCGATCACGTCGTCGGTCCCGCCGAGCGGATGGCGCACCTGCTCGAGGAGATCGCACTGGCCGACCGCGTCGGCCTCTACTCCTTCGGCATCGGAGAGCACCACCGCCACGAGTACTACGACTCCGCACCGCCGGTCATCCTCGCCGCCGCTGCCGCCCGCACGGAGCGCATCCGCCTCGGCAGCGCGGTGAAGGTGCTGAGTGCCGACGACCCGGTGCGCGTCTTCCAGCAGTTCGCGACGCTCGACCTGATCTCGGGCGGCCGCGTCGACCTCGTCGTCGGGCGGGGGTCGTTCACGGAGTCGTTCCCGCTGTTCGGCCTCGACCTCGCCGACTACGACGCGTTGTTCGAGGAGAAGCTCGAGCTGCTCCTCCAGCTGCGCGACAACGTGGAGGTGACGTGGTCGGGTCAGTTCCGTCCGCCGCTCGTCAAGCAGGGCGTCTTCCCTCGCCCGGTGCAGGACCCCCTGCCGATCTGGATCGGCGTCGGCGGGACGCCGCAGTCCTTCGTGCGCGCAGGGTTGCTCGGGCTGCCGCTGATGGTCGCGATCATCGGCGGCGAGCCCCGCCAGTTCGCACCGCTGATCGACCTGTACCGCCGGGCCGGCGCCCACGCGGGCCACGCACCCGAGCAGCTGCAGGTCGGGTTGCACGTCTTCGGCTACGTCGGTGAGAGCACACAGGCGGCCGCCGACACGATCTACCCCGGGTGGCACAAGATGTTCACCGCGGTCTCCCGGGAGCGGGGGTTCGCGCCGCCCAGCCGACCCCAGTTCGACGCGACCGCCGGTCCGGACGGCGCATTCTTCATGGGCGACCCGCAGACCGTCGCGGACAAGATCCGGCGCATCGCCGAGCAGGTCGGTGGGGTGGACCGCCTCTCGCTGCAGATGACGAACCCGCTCCTGGCCCACGACGACCTGCTGCGCGGCATCGAGCTGCTCGGCACCGAGGTCGCGCCGCTCGTCGCCGACGTCTGACCGAGCTCGGGTCGACCGTTGCTGCCGAACGCCGACCAGGCTCTGGGGTTGCTGAGCACGAGAACACGACGACGCCGGAGCATCGGCATCTCTCACAGGACAACGTGGCTGCCGCCAACCAGGATCCCTGCGATCCCGGTCGTGGAAGCTGCTCGCAAGCGCTGACGTCATCAGCGAGACAGATCAGCCAGATCAGAATCCGACGAGTTCGGTGGGACGACTGACCTGTCGGGTGGAACTGGGCGGCAGCACCAAGCTAAGCCTTGCTCCCGGGCGGGTTGCCAGTCCGAGTCGCCTGGTCAACGAGGTCCTGGGCGACGAGCCTCAGCTTCACGTTCGCGGCCTGGGAACGTGTGGCGAGGATCTTGAACGCTTCCTCGCCGGTGCAACGGTGCCGGTCCATGAGGATGCCCTTGGCCTGCTCGATCGGGGCGCGGGTCTGCAAGGCGGTTTCGAGATGGGCGACGCGGGCTGCCGCTGCGCGGTACTGCTCGGCGTTGGCGAGGACGATCCCGATGCAGGAGGCGAACGTCTTGGCCATCCTCTCGCTGCTCTCGCTCGACGCTCGACCGGAGAAGCTGTAGATGTTCATCGCACCCATCACCTGGTCAGCGGTGGTGAGACCGATGGACATCGTGTGGGAGACGCCACGCCGCTGGGCGGCTTGGCGCAGCTCGTCGTACGGCTGGTCGGGACGGTCGACGGTCAGTCGGACGGTCTGGCCGTAGCGGGCGGCGTCGAGGCAGGGCCCGATCCCCGACTCGTACTGTCGTTCGTCGAGCTCGAGGGCTATCGGCCCGCTGGTCGCGGCGGTGCGGCCCCGTTCGCGGTCGAGCAGGGTAAGCGACACCTCCGGCGACTCGCCCAGCGCCTGCGTCGCGAGGACGGCCATCGTCTCCAAGGTGTCGGCGAGCGGTCGATCGGCATAGACGAGCCTGCTCAACGAGGCGTAGGCGGTCGCCTGGTCCTGCGGCCGGGCTGCCGGGAAGTGGTGACGATTCTGCGTCTGGCTCATGTCTGTCGCTGCTTATCCTGGAGCGCTGGCCGGCCGCATCGGCGGAGCCCTCGCGATGGACTCGACGAGACGGGGGCCGCCTGATCGAGCACTGCCGGGGGACGTTGGTCGACCCCATGCTGGCGCAGGTGCGCGAGTTTTCTGCCAAGGCGCAGCAGCAACAGATAGCGCCAGAGTACGCGCCCGGAACAGCTGGGGGCAGCGCACCGCGGTCCGATCGGTAGCACCCGGATCACCGATGCTCGCCGCGTCAACCATGGCTCGTCTCGGCGTAGGGGCTGCTGACGAGTACGGCGAAAGGACGACCCCGTCCGGACTGCTGACAAGATCGCTGACGAGACGGCAACTTCAGGAGACAGGACACCCGGCGACGAACGCATTGCCGCCAGAAATGAGGCTGCAAATGAATGATGCGCGGCGGAAGCTGCGTGGGGGCGGCGGCGGCGGCACAGCAGCAGGGCAGGAGAGCGAACGGCAGCACAAGAACAACAAGTCATGGCGAACGAAGAGACTCGGACCACTGACAAGATCATTGAGAGAGAGTCGGACAAGCTGGATGAGACAGGACAGAAGAAGAAGGGGGGCGGGGACAGCAGCAACAAGGTGTGCGGCTCGTCGATGCCCGCTGCCGCCGAACTTGTCAGCGGGCTCCCGCTCACGCTGACAGGTTCAGAGGTGGCCTTGGGTCCGTTTCGTGACAGACGTTCTCAGCGCACGGATCATCTGGCAGGTGACCTGTCACTAGCCGGATGATCATGGTCTCTTGAAAGATCACCAGGTGGGTGCCACGAGACCGGCCCCAACCGGAACGCTTCATCAGATGGGTCTTGCGGCGTAGCCAGCGACGGGTCACACGGCTGGCCAGGCCCAGTCGGGGGAGTGCCGCCACCGATCGCCGGTGCGGCAAGCGCCCGGACTCGAATCCTCGAGCTGCACGGGCTGATGGCGCTGGCCTCGCGCGTAGGCACCGGTCGGGCAGCCCTTCGCCGGACGCGTCAGGACGCTCAGGTCGAGCTCTCGCGCGGCGGGGACGGTGATGACGATCCTTCCCAGGGCGTCGCCGCTCCGCAGCCGGTCGAGGGCCGCGTGGCGTCGGCGAAGTCGTAGACGAGGTCGACGACGGGTAGCACCCGGTCGCCGGCGACGTGAGGGAGCAGTGCCCGCGCGGACCCGGCGAGGACCGAAGCGATCTGGTCGGGGTCGGCCAAGCCGTAGGAGACGGCTCGGAGGGCGAGGTCTGCGGCGGCGAGCCTGGGCAGGTCGAGCTCGGTGACGGCGCCAGCGGGCGTCCCACGTTCACCACCGTGCCCTCGCTCGCGGTGATTCTCAGGCAGGCGGCGAAGGTCTGCGCGCCGACGTGCTCGAGGACGACCTCAAGAGGTTGGTCCCGCAGCGCGTCGACGAGATCGTCGTCGCTGCTGGTCACGACGACGAGGTCGCGCCGGCGCGGTCGAGGAGGTCCCGCCCGGCGGCCGACCGGGTCGTCGCGACGACCCGGGCAGCGCCGAGCGCTTGGGCGGTTTGGAGGCCCACCAGGCCGATGCTCGAGGTGGCCCCGGTGATCAGCACGCTGTCACCAACCTTGACGCTGGCGGCCATGAAGGCGCCGTGGTCGGTCAGCCGCGCCGTGAGCAACGCGGCTGCGGTGGCCACGTCCAGCCCGTCGGGAACCTTCAGGACCCAGCGGTGGTCGATGGTGACGTACTCGGCGAAGGTGCGCGGCGTGGTTCCCGCGACCCGGGTGCCGAGGAGGTGTGCGAACGCGTCGGAACCGACCTCGACGACGACACCGGCGACCTCGAAGCCGGCCAGGACCTCCTCGCCATCGGTGGCCCGCTCGGCGTCGGCCTTGTTCAGCGTGACCGCCTCGGTCCTGACAGGAGTGTCTGTCTGCTCTGCACGGCCCCGTGCCTCGGAAGCAGTACGGCATCGCTCCAGGAACGGGACCTCGGACCGGCTGGAGCCGGTGTCGGAGGCCCGGCGGCTCTGACAGGGTCGGCACAGGCGATTGGCTTGCGAGACACAGCCCTGGTGTCGAGGGTGGTGATCATGAGCGCGGCGAAGCAGCGACCGGTCAGGATGAACGCTCTGGCGAGGGCCTCGTGGGTGAGCGCAGCCACCACCCATCAGCGGCCGCCGTCGGCATCGGAGCTGGACGCGCGAAGGGACGAGCGTCGTCGGCGCCGTTCGCAGGCGGCGCGTGCTGCGGCGGAGGCAGGGGGCATGACGAGCCTCGTGGCGGCGCTGTTGTGCAGCACCTGCGAGCCCTTCAGCAAGGGCGTGGCTTGAGCGGTCGGCGGCTGACGGGCGCGGTCGTCCCGGTCGTCTACTTCCTCGCCACCAGCGAGAGGCTGGGCGCGGTCTGTCGCCTGGAGGTGCTGGCCGAGCACGCCGGAACCGTGGAGGACGGTCTGCAGCTGCTCGACCAGCTGCACGAGAGCTGGGGCCCGGGAGGCGAGCTCGACGGCCTGAACGACGCCGCAGTCGGCACATCTGTCCCGCTGAGCTGGGAGACGTTGCTGCTGCTGGGCACGCTGACTTCTGCCGAAGCACCCGGCAGCCTGGACCTCGACGTCCCACACGGGAGGGCGATGCGGACGGGGCCCGCTCGACCTCCGACGGCCGACGAGATGCACGCGGTCGCGGTGGACCTCGTCGCCCAGGAGCTCCAGGACGCCGGCTGTCTTGCGGCGCGGGTGTCCGCGGGTGGCAGGACGAGGATCGTCAACGAGGACGAGTGGCGGTCGTTCCGACGGCCGGCTCGGACGGCGAGCAGACCGGCACCGTGACCGGGGGCGCCGACCGTGAGCGGGTCGTCGGTGCCCGGTCTGTCTCGTGCAACCTCGACCCCGCGACCGCGGAGCGTGCGCGACCCTAGGTCCTTGCGCAGGCGTCGCACAAGCAACAGACAGGATCGTGCGACAACGTCGACACAGTGAACGACACCGAGCGGCCGACCGAGGTCCCCACCGATGATGTCTCCGCGCCGCGCGTCTCGCGGCGGCGCCTCCTCGGGCTCGTCGGTGCAGGAGTGGTCACCCTCGCCGGCGGCAGCAGCGTGGCCGGCTACGCGGTCGGATCCACCTACGCACGAACCCGGGCGCAGGCGGCGGTGGCCGCCTCGACCGCCCCGCCGGCCTTCACCGTGCTGGTCAACCAGCCGGGCCAGGCCGCCGGGGACGTGTTCATCACCGACATGGGTGACACCGCGGCGACGATGATCGCCGACAACGCGGGGAACGCGGTGTGGTCGTCGGCCGGCGCGAAGTCGTACGCGAACATGCGCCTGCAGACCTATCAGGGCCGACCGGTCATCACCTGGTGGGAGTCGCACTCGACCGGGCTCGCGGCGTACGCCGACGGCCAGGCGGTCATCGAGGACGTCGCGCACAACGTCATCACCCGCGTCCAGAAGCACGGCGACGTGAGCCCCGACGAGCACGAGTTCTCCATCACCCCGCACGGCACGGCCTACATCGTCAGCTACGTCGAGACCAAGGCCGACCTGCGCTCGGTGAAGGGTCCCAAGGACGGCCTGGTCATGAACGGGATCTTCGAGGAGGTCGACCTCGCCACCGGCAAGGTGCTGCACCACTGGGAGTCGCTCGACCACGTCGCGCTGACCGAGAGCCACGCCGGGGTGCCCGAGGACCCGACCGAGCCGTACGACTACTTCCACATCAACTCCGTCGCCCCGACCCCGGACGGGAACGTGATCATCTCCGCGCGGCACACCTGGGCGGTCTACAAGGTGGAGCTCGCGACCGGGAACGTCCGGTGGCGGTTCGGCGGCAAGAAGAGCGACTTCGACCTGCCGGACACGGCGACGTTCGCCTGGCAGCACGACGCGCAGTTCGAGACCCCGACGACGATCCGGATGTTCGACAACGGCAGCGACGGCACCGAGACGGTCACCGACGAGAGCCAGGTCCTGTGGTTCTCGATCGACGAGGCCGGCCGCAAGGCCTCCCTGGTGCGCCGGCTGGTGCACCCGGCCAAGATCAGCGCGCACGCCATGGGCAACGCGCAGCGCCTCGACAACGGCAACCTGTTCGTCGGCTGGGGCACCGCGCAGCGCATCTCGGAGTTCTCCGACGACGGCACCCTGCTCTTCGACGCGACCCTGCCCGACGTCAGCTACCGAGCGTTCCGACAGG
>Ga0210040_10009621_pt1 | contig 11228 bp, 7 predicted proteins | sample CryGeyCG12114_NA_FD_185462 | JGI IMG/M metagenome (GOLD analysis project Ga0210040, IMG submission 185462) | Groundwater microbial communities from aquifer - Crystal Geyser CG19_WC_8/21/14_NA (SPAdes) (version 2) | ecosystem: Environmental > Aquatic > Deep subsurface > Groundwater | place: USA... | reverse complement strand
AAGAATCCTTTGACGATCCCGTTGTATATATTATTTCTATAATCACGAAACCATATATATTGAAATCCGTACCAACCTTTTCTCCTTCGTGCCGGTTAAGTTACCTGAGCAATTATTACATTATAATCTATTTATAATGAGTACTTTGAATTTTTAAAGCGATGAATCAGCGAGGCGTTTGGTAAAATCTGATGTAGCTTTTTTTCCTGTTTTGGAAATGGTGTCTCTACCCTTGGGAAACCGCGGGAATAGCAAAAGACGTACCAACAATAGCTATATCTTAATATAAGCTTTTTGTTAGCACGCCTTTCTGTGTTTCACCCTGAAAAAGTGACACTTACGGCTATATATAATCTTATAGGATGCGCTCCCTTCACAGTTAAATGCGCTTCCTCCCGTAAACATGTGACGGAGCAGTGGTTTCCCAATTGCCTATCCGGTGGCCAGAAGCGCTGTGAAGTAACCCGGTATCCGGCTTTGGCCGCTGCTAAACCAGCGCAAGTAAGGTGTTTTGATATATAGATTTTGCCCGCCCGCGGCGCAGTTGAATTGCACCGGAAACTTGATTTTTCATTTTCTTCCGCCTTCGCTTCAGAGCCTTGTCAGTTAAAATAGGCTGCATACTTTACAGGCATCTCCTGCAGGCTTTTAATTTTTATGTCTTTGTAAAATACTTCCGCGGCTTCGCTCTGCAGTTGTATTTTACCTTTGGTGAGCGGTGTAGATTTGCCGTTTTCGACGTAACGGGAGTTTTGAAGCACCATCACGACGTCGCCATTCACAATGTGGAGGCTCTTATCCCCGAAACAGATCAACTCGATCTCTGTCCACTGCCCTGCCGGGCTTTCACGGTCTACGCTGCGCAGGCAGAAACCGTTTACGTCTGTGCCTGCCCCAAGCGGCAGAAACGGCTGCCGGGTGCTCGCCACCGTGTTCATGCCGCCTTCCGGTATATAGGCGCGAATGTCCATGGCCGAGGAGGCAATTGTCCAATAGTCGCCCATATGCCCTTCCATAATCTGGAATTCCTGGCCAAGCATCCACGACCGCCAATAGTCTACCCCGCTTTCGCCGATGGAATGGTACAGCACCCCGGAATCTTTGAGCAGGGCAGTGCGCGGCGTCCACTTTTTATCACCCCACTTTACTTTGAGTTTCAAGTGGTAGTTCTCGTATTCCTGCTTCGTAAAAACGCACCCGTAAATTTCTCCGCTTACCCGCAGCACCGGCTCGCCTTTTTCTTCCACGACAGAGAATACGTTGCCGGTGTTTTTATTATAACCAATGGGCGCAATCGCATGGCCGTCTTCCCCGGTGGGTGCATCGCCTTTATAGCCTTCCCTGTGCCGGAAACTCAGATACGTCTCCCACTGAGACATGTCTTTGTCGAGCAAGGGAACCCACTCCTCTTTTCTGTTAACAGCGCTCATGCAGAGCAACACCACTACAAAGGCAGCCAGGGCCATCACTGGTTTCATAAAATGTGTCATATGTCTTGTCTAAAGCAAAGTTACGGTTGAGCAGGAAGCCTTGGGTGCGCTGCCCGTCAGCCTCAAAAGTAGAAAAGGCCGCCTGTAGCTATGTGGTATAAATTCATTCTTTTACTGTAGATATACTCACTTTTATGTACTTTCATGTTATGCAGCGCTATATCCAGTATGATCCTTTCAACATATACCTGTTCGACACCAGCACCTGGCAGCACCCGGTGCACAAGCACAGTTACTTCGAAATCATACTGATCCGGAGCGGGAGCGGCCTGCATGTGATCAACGACACCACCGTGCGGTACTCAGCGGGCGACGTGTTTTTGCTCGGCCCGGAAGACTACCATTATTTTGACATCCAGGAACATACCACCTTCTGCTATATCCGGTTCACTGAGGTCTATATAAAGGAGCAGGCCACCCAGAAGGCGCCAAACTGGGTCCGGACAATTGACTTTATCCTGAACTCGCCCTTCCAATGCAGTGGCAGTATCGTGACGGACGCCGATGAAAAGGAGCACCTCGACCGTTTGCTTTCGGTGCTCATCTACGAGTACAGCAACCGGGAAGAAAGCGCTTATGAGCTTATCATGCACAGCATCATGAAAGCCATGCTCGGCATACTGGCCAGGAACATGGTGCGGCAGAAGCTGGTGGAGCGGCAGAAAACCAAAAACTCCAGGCTGATAGAGGACATCATGCTGTACATCAGCCAGCATATATACAACCCTGATGCTTTGCGGATGGAGCGGCTGGTGGAGAAGTTTAATTTTTCGCACAGCTACCTGAGCGTTTTCTTCAAAAAGCAAACCGGTGAGTCGCTGCAGCAATACATGCTCAAGTATAAACTGAAGATGATCGAGAGCCGCCTGCAGTCGGGCGAGAAGAGCATTTCCCAGACGGCCTACGAATTTGGCTTCACAGACGGGAGCCACCTGAACAAGCTTTTCAAGAAATACTACGGCGTTGCGCCGGGTGCCTACAAAAACAGAAGTGCCCAGGAAAAGGCCAAATAAAAGAGTGTCGTTTCTCAAAACATATCCACAAATGCGTTTTTGAATTAAGGTTTGTTGCACCACCATAACAAAAGAAGCCGCTCCAGGATAAAATGGGGCGGCTTCTTTTGTTTGATGCGCAGGAATGCTTCCCTTCGCTTGCCTTTAATATGGTGATTTCATTTCCAGTGCCTGTTTCTTAGCTTTGCTTGTCTCCCAGCCTGGAGATAAGATCATCCAGAATTTCTTTGCTGTAGCCAATCTGGCGCGTATACTCCAGGCATAAGTTATATTCCCTTTCTTCAACTTCTCCGTCTTGCAACACCATCATAACAAGCGCCTGCAGTTCCAGCGTTTTCTGAAGCCCGTCTTTTGGAATGATAAAAGAGAGCGACGAGAGATTATCGGTGATTGGAATGGTATCCTCTTCCGTTAAATCCAACTGCTGGCCTATGGAGAGCAGAAAGTCACTTTCCATCTCGTCTATATACTTATCCGCGATCGCGATCAAAAGCATGTTTTGGAAAAAGGCTAATTTCTTTTCCTTGGTATCTAAAAAACTATCCAATGTTTTAACGGTTGCCATGTTATTACAAGATTAAAGTTTGCTTCTGTTTTATCCCGCAAATCAAGCCAGAATGACTTTGCATGCGCATGCGGGCCATGTGCGCATAATATCTGACTTCAGATACCTATGAGGCATAATAGTCTTACGTTTAAAAAGCCCGCTCAGCCCATACAATTTTTATGCGAGTCAACTGATTCCCTCTGTATATGCAAGTACTAAACCGGAAGCCTTGGTTTTGATCCGCAAACTTTTCCAGAAAACAGGATTCACGCATATAAGCAACTCCTGAATCTATATCCCCTCACCCATGTACTTTAATTGAAGTGGCGCGGGGTGTTGGAGGTATATAACTGGGCGGAGGCCAAACGCAAATGATTTTCCAAGTGAAAGTCTGGCTCGGTTTTTACTCCCTTCACAACATTTTTCGTTCTTTTGATATATAAGAAAATGCTTGCACACTGCTTATGGAAATCGGAATCACCACCTTCGTCGAAAACACACCTGATCCTGCTACCGGCAAACTGCTTCCCCCACAGGAAAGGATGATGAACCTGATGGAAGAAATAGAGCTGTCGGACCAGGTTGGCCTTGATGTGTTTGCCATCGGCGAGCATCACCGGCCTGATTTTATTGTATCGTCTCCGGCTGTCGTTTTGGCGGCGGCGGCCGTTAAAACCCAGCATATCAAACTGTCCAGTGCCGTCACCGTGTTGAGTTCAGATGATCCTGTTCGGGTTTTCCAAGACTTTGCCCACGTAGACCTGCTTTCGAAGGGCAGGGCGGAGATTATTGCGGGCCGCGGCTCGTTTATTGAGTCTTTCCCGCTTTTCGGGAACGACCTGAAAGACTACAATTCGCTGTTTGCCGAGAAACTGGAACTGCTGCTCCAATTAAATAAAAGCGAAAAAGTGACCTGGGAAGGCAGGCACAGGCCATCGATTGACAACCTGGGGGTGTACCCAAGGCCTTATCAAAAAGAGCTGCCTATATGGGTGGCGGTAGGCGGCACACCGGAGTCAGTTGTGCGGGCGGCAACCTATGGCTTGCCCATGGCCCTGGCCATTATCGGGGGAATGCCTGAACGCTTTGTCCCATTCACGAACCTCTACAAAGATACCTACAAGAAGGCCGGGCATGCTGTAGCCGGTATGCAACTGGCCATTAATTCGCATGGCTATCTAGCAGATGATTCTCAGAAAGCGGCCGATGAGTTCTACGGCCCATATGCCTATGTGATGAGTAAACTGGGGCGCGAGCGGGGGTGGTCTCCCATGAACCGGGAACAGTATGAGATGATGCGCGCGCCGGAAGGCTCACTGCTGGTCGGCAGCCCGCAACAGGTAATCGACAAAATCCTGTACGAGTATGAGTTGTTTGGGAACTCCCGTTTCCTGCTGCACATTAGTGTGGGTACCTTGCCCCATGCTAAAGTGATGCGCGCCATAGAATTACTCGGGACGGTGGTGGCCCCAGCCGTGAAAAAGGCAGTAGCAAAGCAGCCATAGCAGCTTAATATACCCGTTCTAAAGCCTCTTTTCTTTCACTAACATACTGCTTGTCCTTCAGCAGTGCTACCGCAAAGAGTTCTTTCGCTTCAAATAACGGTACAATTGTTCTGCATTTACCTTTCCCTGAGGCGGTGCAGAGGCACCATGTTAGCAATTGCTTGTGTACCTTTGCGGCACTAACTGCCTTACCATGACGCGCAAGAAATACATTTCCCTTATTCTCATTTTAGGAACCCTCACCGCTTTAGGTCCTTTTTCAATAGACATGTACCTGCCAGGTTTCCCGGCCATTGCCAAAGACCTGCACACTACGGTGGCGGATGTGTCGCTTTCCTTATCCAGTTTCTTTGTGGGTATATCTGCGGGCCAGTTGCTCTATGGCCCCCTCATGGACCGGTTCGGAAGGAAAAGGCCGCTTTACATCGGCTTGGTTGGCTACCTGCTGGCCTCGGTAGCCTGCGCGTTTGCCACCTCTATCGAAGCGCTGATTGTGCTGCGGTTTGTACAGGCGGTCTGCAGCTGTGCCGCTGCGGTGGCCTCCGTGGCGATGGTGCGCGATCTGTTTCCGGTAAGTGAGAACGCCAAAGTTTTCTCGTTGCTGATGCTGGTGGTGGGGCTCTCGCCCATGGTCGCGCCGACAGTGGGGGGTTACGTGACGTCCGGGTTCGGCTGGGAGGCGGTGTTTCTGATACTGGCAGGTATGGGGGCGGGCATACTGGCTGCCGTGTACTGGGGCTTACCGGAGAGCAGCACTCCCGACCCCTCCTATTCCCTGCAGCCCAGGCCGATCCTCTCCAAGTTTTTCATGGTTTTGAGAGAACCGCAGTTTTGTACATATGCCCTGTCAGGCGCTGTTTCGTTTGCCGGACTGCTGGCGTATGTCTCTGGCTCCCCGCTGCTGTTCATGGAGATTTTCCAGGTCAGCGAGAAGCAGTATGGTTGGATTTTCGCCTTCCTTTCGATCGGCCTGATCGGTGCCAGCCAGGTAAACAGCCTGCTGCTGCGCCGCTACCGCAGTGAGCGCATCATTATGACAGCCCTCGCCTTTCAGCTTGTGATCGGAGCGGTGCTGCTATTGGGTACCATGAATGGCTGGTGGGGCCTTTTCTCCACCATCGGCTGCATCTTCCTTTTCCTGTGCTGCCTCGGCTTCACTTTCCCGAACGCTTCTGCGCTGTCGCTGGCGCCTTTCACTAAAAACGCTGGAAGCGCCTCCGCCCTAATGGGGGCCACGCAGATGGGAGTAGGCGCTCTGGCAACTGTTATCCTGAGCCTGTTCAGTAATCATTCGTCGGTGCCGATGGCCGGCGTGATGGCGGCATCAGCCTTCATGGCTTTGCTGATCTTAGCATATGGCCAAAAGCTGGTCAGAGCCCGTGGAGCAGTGTATCAGGCCGACCCTTCTGCCGCCGGGGCAATTCACTAAGTGAGAGAGCAAAAAGAATAAGCGCGCTATATGCACTGGTCAGGAGTTATATACTGCTACCACCCATTACTGGCTTTCTTGAAGGCAAGCCCGGTGTATATGTAACACACCTACCTATATAACCAAGCAGAAGGGCCCGCAGGTATATACCTGCGGGCCCTTCTTATTATTCGGCATACAAATCCAGCGTATGTCCGCCTTTGTAGCTGTTGTGCTACTTCACCACATTCAGCGTGCCCTGCATCACATAAAAGTGGCCTGGCACCGTGCAGACATAGGTATATTCGCCTGGCTTGGATGGCGCTTCAAAGTAAATCGTCTCTGTTTCGCTCGGTTGCAGCAGGTTGGTGTGATACAGCAGTTTATCTGTCTGCGGGATATAGTTTTTCTCCTGCCCCTCCAGGCCGAGTTTCATGCCCATTTCACCAACCTCAATGGCGGTGCCCGGCAAAACGATCACAAAGTTGTGCAGCATATCGTCGTTGTTATGGAAAACAACTTTCACTTTGCTGCCAGCTTTAACGCGTATCTGCGAGGGATCAAATTTTAATCCGGGCTTGGTGCCGACGTTAATGGTGGTGATATCAGCATCGCTCCCCCAGGAAGCAGGCTTCTTGGTCATGCGCTTGGGCAGCTTGGAAGCGGTCGCTTTAGAGGCATTCGCTGTTTTTGTTTTTGTGGCGGCAGCGGCTTTTTTGGGCGCTGGCTTTGCCGTTGCGGCCATGGCTGCATGGTCATGCGCGGGCGCTGCAATGGCCAGCTTTTCGCCATCGGGGAACTGGTTGAGTGTGTAATAGGCCACGTTGTGCAACAACGGCTTCCCGTCTGATGCCCGCACACCTTCTGCGGTGATCTCATGGATATAGCCTTCCCGCAGACCATCCACCACCAGGCGTGCCTTCAGGCCGTCCTCCGACACCACAACGCCCCGCACAGCGCATTTCTCATTGTTGATAACAGGGCTGCCGTAGGTGGAATGGTATTTATAGTTAAAGCCCGTTACCTGATACATGGCCGGGTCTGCGGCTATTTTACGGTTCACAGGCATGGTGTACTCTATCTCGAAGCCATCCGGCATGGCACGCACGGTTTTCATCTCAAAGGGCGTTTTCCCGGTCCAGACGAGGCGTTGCAGGCCGAACATCTCTTTTCCGGTGGAGGACCAGCCCCGGCTCGTCATGCCGCTGAACATCGACCCGTCGCTACTCCATATCAAGCGGAGAATACCGGAGGAGAAGCCCTCCCGGAACGGGAAAACTGCGCCCTGGTACTGCCCCTTCACCTTTTCCAGGGCCACCCGCATCACTTTGCTCTGCCCCTGGTCTCCAACGAAAAACTGGTTGCCGAAGGGCCCGAACTTCCCATCGGTGTTATCGTTCAGGATGCCGGTCGTGGAAATGCCCAGGATTCCGTGCGGCAACCATACGGCCGGCGGCTTCAGGGCATCCACCCGCTTGGCCACGTCATAAAGCGGCTCACCGGTATTGGGTACATCCTGGGGCTTCAGCTTAATTTCAGAGCCCGGCAGGCCGGTCCAGCGAAGGCTTTCCGCGTTGCCAACAAAGTCGTTCTTCTCCACGTGCGTGATACGCCCGGAGCCCACCCAGTCGCCCTGGTTCTCGGTGTAGAACACATCACCGGCCGCGTTAAATCCAAAGCCAGAGGGCGACCGCATGCCGGCAGCGATCGGCGTCATTTTCCCGTCCGGGGTAATCTCAAGCATCCAGCCGCGCCACGGGGCCAGGCTGACGCCATGCCCGAGGCTGTTACTCCAGCCCAGGTTCAGGGTTACCAGCATGTTCCCGTTCGGCATAAACAGCGGGCCGTAAGAATACTCGTGGTAGTTGCCCGACAGCGGCCAGGAATACACCTTGTCGTAGACGTCTGCCTTTCCGTCGCTATTGGTATCGCGGAGCCGCGTGATTTCGCTGCGCTGTGTCACGTAGAGATCGCCATCCTTATAGGCCACTCCCAACGGCTCGTGCAGCCCATAGGCAAAGCGCTTGTAGGTAGGCTGTGCATTCCCTGAAATATTGGGGTTGGAGATAATCCAGACTTCCCCTCGCCGGGTGCAGGCCGCGATGCTGCCGTCGGGCAGTGTTGCCAGCCCGCCCACTTCCAGCACCACCCCTTCCGGGATCGGCAACGAGATCAGTTTGTAGAAATCGTCTTCCACTTCCGGAATGGCTTCCACCTCCTCCAGCCCCTCAGGCGCCGGCGCCGGTTGCTTGCTTCCTGTCTCCGGGTTTACTTTCTTTTTGTTCTGCGCCACAACGGGTTGCCCGACCAGGGCAAGCAGGCAGGCCGCCGCCAGTGTAGTCTTTGTTATACGCGTAATAAGTGATTCTATTTTCATGATGCTGTTTTCCTCCTGTTGCAACTTAGCTTACCAAACGATGTTATACTTCACAACCGCGGCACCATTCTTCGCTTTCACGGGCAGCAGCAGTTCTTTCCTGTTCTGCGCCGTATTCCGGATAACAGGTTTTACCCTGCCCGGCACTTCAATCAGGTACTCTTTGTCGTTGATGGTATATAAGCCGTTTGGCAGTTTCCTGATCTCGCTTCCTTCCGCCAGGCGGCACCACAGTTCCTCCTGCCCCTGGCCGGGCACCACGGTCAGGGAATGGCCCAGTTTGCGTCCTTCCTCGCTCACTTCGAACGCCTCTCTCACGGTAGCGGCGCCTAAAGTATATTTGAACGTCGGGCGGCCGCTCTCATCCACGTCATAGCCGAGGTAGTTGTAGGTGGTATTTGAGTCAGGCCAGGCCATGTTGCCGTCCTGCAGGAAAGCAAGGCTTGGTTTACCGGCAAGCGCAATCACGCTCCCCATCGGCACGCCCAGCTGGCTTTCGCCCCGTGCATGCCACATAGGCGTGGTTTCCATGAAGTTCCCGCGCCAGATCTGCAGCAAGTCACCGGATGCCAGGTCAAAGGAATAGTTTGCATTGCCGGGCTCCCCTACGGATATGGCATGTGTTCTTTTGGCGCCATTGTGCTGGATGAAGCTCCTGAGCATAACCGGCTCGTCATCCGCCAGCACCATAATGGCGCCCACAGGGTCAACTGCCCGCAACGGCGTGTTTAGCGCAGTGTGAGGCACGCCAGCTCCTTCCACTGAAAGGGTAAAGTCGTTGCTCTGGGCATACCAGTAGCCAAAGTTCTTCAGGTAAGAAAGCTCCACCGGGTGCTCTCCCGCTTCCAGTTGCACCATAGCCGTGGCATCGCCATGCTCCCCGTTAATCGCAATCACTTTCTTTCCATCAATCAGGAGCTCTCCGGCCCCATTGGGTCTTTCCGGGAAGTTGTTGTCTTCCGGTATCCAGTCCAGCTTCAGGTTGAACATATATTCTCCTGTCTGTGGTATATGCATGGTGCCGGTAATTTTCCCGCCGAACTGATCCCTGGTGCCGGAGCCCTGGTGGGCCAGCGCCCGAATATCCATTTGCCTCACAGGCGCCTGCTTGCTTAGGGCAGCCAGGTCTTTTACATCCCCCTCATAAGCCTTCAGCGTCAGGTTGGTCAGGGTGACGGGCTCCGTGCCGAACGCTTTGTAGCTGATGTTGCGGATAGCCACCCGGCCATGGTCGCCCTGCAGCATGAGCGGGCCCAGCGGCTGCTCATCCTGGAAAGCGGCAGCGCGCGTCGGACCGCTTACTTCCACGTTCTCGTGAATCATGACGCCATTCTGGATCACCTGCACAAAAACGGCATTGGCTGTTTTCTGCCCCTGCGCGTTAAAACGCGGTGCCCTGAACACGATCTTATAGTGTTGCCACAAGCCGGGGGCTTTGCTGACGTTTACAGCTGGCGCGTGGCCTTCATACCCTTTGTTTTCACCCGGACGCTTTTCGTCCCAGCGCTCATATATCGCACCGCAGTCTGCGGCTGTCGGGTGCTGCACGCCCCAGCTATCGAACAGCTGCACCTCGTAGCGCCCCTGCAGGTAAACACCCGCGTTTGACCCTTTGTCCATCATGAAGTCGAGCTCCAGTTCTATATCCCCGTGCTCCATTTTCGTGAACAGGTTGTCCCTGCTTTTATCCGTTGGATCGTTTACCAGCACGCCGGTGCCAGGCTGTATTTTGCCCTTGCCTGCCTTTCTCAGGTCATAGTACACGTCCCCTGCCAACTGCCAGTTGCCTGCAGCAGGCCGGAAGTCGTTCAGGTTCTGAAGAGAAATGGCTGTATTGGGGAGTTCTCTTGTCTGTGCCATGCCCGCAAAGCCGATGAGCAACAGAGAAAGGAGAAGTGGGAATGAAAAATATCTCATAGAAATGTTTGTAAGACACATAATTAAGGAAAGGGTAAAACTAAAGCAATAGTATTTTGAAGAATAAGGCTTATATAACCTTTTTGCCTTTCTAAATTCATTTCGCTGCTAAGCAGCCTCGATCAGAGCGCAAAACGAACTAAGAACATCCCTTTTTCTGCCAATTCGCCTCCTTTCACATGTAAAGATAAAGACAAACCGCTATAGTAAGGCTATTCAAGTCCCTGAAACACCACTTTTACGTTCTACTATTTGATGCTTTGATGCCGTGTCTGATCTATAGCTTTAGCAGGTATAGATCAGCTCATAGTGTCGCGCCCCGGACACACCGTATATAAAAGAGGCACGTCGTGTATAAGTATATAGCGCTTCAAAAGGGCAGGTCAGTTTCCGCTGCAACACTCCTGTCGCCACGGCACGGCCATCGCCTGCTATACAAGGCCAAACCTGGCAGGGTATTTTACTTGCAGTTGGGAGGCTAAAAGATATCGCAAACGATTGCGCATTCTTTTATATCATTTCCCTTAAAAGAACCGTGAACCGCAGGGATAGTCAGAAATCTGCCCCTTGTTGCCGAAGCTGATTTTGTCTGCGTTAGCAGTTACCTGATGCTGCAATTCGGTGCAATAGGCTTTTGTCTTAGCCTCACAAGCTAGTCCTTTATACAGATTCTTAAGCTTGACAATTAGCAGCTTATACAATATAAAGCTGTTATTGGAGAGTCCTGCTACTGCTTAACATGTTAGTTGTACCGGGTGAATTTCCTGAAGGACTTTTATGAAACAGGAAGCACAATTTCCATATTCGTTAATATTTTCTACAAAATATTTCTGCTTCTTTAGGGAAATTTATTAATTGCAAATGAGCAATCGGTTGCGCACACTAACATCCAGAGACATGGCTTAGAAGATTCTAAGAATACACCCAAAAGATGATGTGCTGGTGGCACTCACCGATTTGCCTGCAGGCGA
>Ga0210040_10009620_pt1 | contig 11228 bp, 12 predicted proteins | sample CryGeyCG12114_NA_FD_185462 | JGI IMG/M metagenome (GOLD analysis project Ga0210040, IMG submission 185462) | Groundwater microbial communities from aquifer - Crystal Geyser CG19_WC_8/21/14_NA (SPAdes) (version 2) | ecosystem: Environmental > Aquatic > Deep subsurface > Groundwater | place: USA... | reverse complement strand
GAGCTGCTGGCCGGCGTCGACGCCGCGGTGCTGCAGCGGCTGCTCACCCCGCTCGTCGACAACGCCGTCCGCCATGCCCGGTCGACGGTCCTCCTGTCGGTCGGCGCGGTGGGCGACGACGGCGTCCTCGTCGCGGTCGACGACGACGGCCCCGGCATCCCGGCGCACCTGCTCGAGGAGGTCTTCGTCCCCGGGGTCCGCGGGGACCCGGACGACGGCCACGACGGCGCGGGGCTCGGTCTGGCCCTCGCCCGCCGGCTGGCGCGCGCCGCCGGGGGTGACGTGCACGCCCAGGGGCCGCCGGGCGGGCACCTGCACGTGCGGCTCCCTCGCGGCTGACCTGGCGCGGCCCGTCCGCTGCTGGCCGGGCAGCGGCCGTCCGGGCGGCGGCCGCGGCACCGGGGTGGCACCGACCGCGAGCACACGTCGGTCGGCGTCAGCCGACGAGCTCGACGCCCGCCGCGCGCATCTGCTCCAGCGCCGCCTCGGTGCTCGCGCGCGTGGTGCCCGCCACGAGCGGCAGGAGCACCCGGACGCGGAAGCCCGCCGCGGCGGCGTCCACCGCGGTCGCGCGCACGCAGTGGTCGGTGGCGATGCCCACGACGTCGAGCTCGGTGACCGCCTTGCGCCGCAGCCAGTCCCCGAGGGCGGTGCCGTCCTCGGACGTCCCCTCGAAGCCGGAGTACCCGTCCGAGTACTGGCCCTTGCGGAAGACCTCCTGGGCCAGCGAGAGGTCCAGGCCGGGGTGCGCCTGCGCGCCCGGGCTGCCTGCCACGCAGTGCACCGGCCAGCTGGTGGCGTAGTCCGGGTCGTCGCTGAAGTGCGCCCCGGGGTCGACGTGCCAGTCCTGCGTGGCCACGACGGCGGCGTAGTCGTCGGCGCGCTCGCGCGCGTGCCGGGTGGTGCCCGCCGCGACCGCCGCGCCGCCCTCGACGGCCAGCGAGCCGCCCTCGCAGAAGTCGACCTGGACGTCCACGACCACGAGCGCCCGCGCGTGCGCTCCGGGCGCGGCCGAGCCCTCGCCCTGCGGCGCCGCAGGGCGCCCGGCGTCCAGCGGGTCCCGGGGGTCCTGCGGGTCCTGCGGGTCCTGGGGCTCCTGCGGGGCCTGGGAGTCCTGGGGGGTCTGGGAGTCCACGCGTCCGTCCTCCGTCGTCGGGGCGCCCAGCCTCACCCCGCCGCCAGTCCCCCGTCCAGCCGTGGGCGGTGGGCGAGCCGGTCTCCGGCGTCAGCCGCCGGTGCCCACCACGCGGGTGAGCAGGCAAGGTTCGCCCCGCTGCAGCCGGCGCGCGCTGGCCGGCAGCTCGGCGCGGGACTCCTCGTGCCGCTGCGCCGCCGCGCGCACGCCCTCGGGCCCGGTGGCGCCCTCGGCGACGACACGGCCGCCCCGGACCAGCGGCACCTGCAGGGGACGGGCATCGGGCACGGGGGCGCTGTCGCCGTCCTCGCCCTCCTCGACGACGAGCACCTCCGCGGCCGCCACCCCGGAGGACAGCTCCCGCCAGGCACGCTTGGCCCCCGCGACGCCCTCCTTGTGCTGGCTGGCCTTCGCGACCCCCCGCATCCGCCCCCCGGCGTCCTCGCGGGCCACCATCTTGTAGACGAGGCCGGCCGTCGGCTGGCCGCTGCCCGTCACGAGGCTCGTGCCGACGCCGTACCGGTCGACGGGCGCGGACGCGAGCGCGGCGATGGCGTGCTCGTCGAGGTCGCTCGTGACGACGATCTTCGTGCCGGTGGCGCCGAGGCGGTCGAGCTGGCGGCGGACGTCGACCGCGAGCTCGCCGAGGTCGCCGGAGTCCAGGCGCACGGCGCCGAGGTCGGTCCCGGCGAGGGCCACGGCGCGCTCGACCGCGGCCGCGACGTCGTAGGTGTCCACGAGCAGGGTCGTCGACGGGCCGAGCGCGGCGACCTGCGCGGCGAAGGCGGCCTCCTCGTCGTCGTGCAGCAGCGTGAAGGCGTGGGCGGACGTGCCGATGGTCGGCAGCCCGTAGCGGCGCCCGGCGGCCAGGTTGGAGGTGCCTGCGAACCCCGCGACGGCGGCGGCGCGGGCCGCCGCGACCGCGGCCTCCTCGTGCGTGCGGCGCGAGCCCATCTCCAGGCACGGCCGGCCGTCGGCGGCTGCCGTCATGCGCGAGGCGGCGGCCGCGACGGCGCTGTCGTGGTTCAGCACGGACAGCACGAGGGTCTCCAGGACCACCGCCTCGGCGAAGGTGGCGCGCACGGTCAGCAGCGGCGAGCCGGGGACGTACACCTCGCCCTCGGGGTAGCCCGTGACGTCGCCGGTGAAGCGCCAGGCAGCCAGGTGCTCGAGGGTCGGGGCGTCCACGACGCCCTCGCGCTCCAGCCAGGCGAGGTCGTCGTCGTCGAAGCGCAGGTCCGGCAGCACCTCGAGCAGGCGCCCGGTGCCGGCGACGACGCCGTAGCGGCGGCCGTGGGGCAGGCGCCGCGCGAACACCTCGAAGACGCACCGGCGCCCGGCGGTGCCGTCGGCCAGCGCGGCCCGCAGCATCGTCAGCTCGTACCGGTCGGTCAGCAGCGCAGCGGTGCCCACCGGCAGACCGTAGCCCCCGCCTATGGTGGGCGCCGTGAGTGCGCTGACGACGCCGCCCCCGCCGCCGGCCGCGGCGCTCCGGGGCCCCGCGTGGGTGGCCACCGCCGCTCCTGCGGAGGCGGAGCAGGCGCAGGTCTTCGAGGCGGCGGAGACCGAGCGGCCGTGGGTGACCCTGGTCTGGAACGACCCGGTCAACCTGATGTCGTACGTCACCTACGTCTTCCAGAGCTACTTCGGGTACTCGCGCGCCGAGGCGGAGAAGCTGATGCAGGACGTCCACGGCAAGGGCCGCGCCGTCGTGTCCACCGGTTCCCTGGAGGAGATGGAGCGCGACGTCGAGGCCATGCACGGCTTCGGCCTGTGGGCCACGTTCTCCCACGACAGCTGAGCCGGCCCGGACGCAGCTCAGCGGACCCGTCCCACCACCAGACCCGCTGCCGCGCGGGGGCGCCGCCGCCGGAGGGCGCCCCCCGAGCACCAGGAGGAGCCCCATGGCCCGCCGCTTCCGGCGCACGCGCCGCGGCATCACCGCCGGCTTCGAGCCGCAGGAGGCCGAGCTCGTGGCCGGCCTGCTCGAGGACGTCGCGGGCCTGCTGGCCGGACCCGCGGGCGGGGCGGACGCACCGTCGCCCGCCGGCGGCGACGCCGCGGGCGAGGACCAGCTCGCCGCCCTCGAGCGCCAGCTGGGCGGCGGGGCCGTGGAGGTGCCCGGCGACCCCGCGCTGGCCCGGTTGCTGCCGTCCGCCAGCCACGACGACGACGAGGCGGCCGCGGAGTTCCGGCGCTTCACCCAGGAGGGGCTCGCCGACCGCAAGCGGTCGGTGCTGCTGACGACCGTCGCGACGCTGCGGCGCCCCCCGCCTCTGCTGCTCACCGACGACGAGGCGCGGGCGTGGGTCACCGCCCTGACGGACCTGCGCCTGGTCCTCGCCCAGCGCCTCGGCCTGGAGACCGACGACGACGCCGCCCTCGTGGCCCTGCGCGCCGCCGAGGCCGACGAGGACGACCCGGCCTCGTGGACGGCGAGCATCTACGACTTCCTCACCTGGCTGCAGGAGGGCCTCGCCGACGTGCTGCTGCGGGACCTGCCCGCCGGCGGCGGTCCCCCCCGCCGCTGAGCGGCAGCCGGCCCGGCGCGCCAGCGGCGGGCGCGCCGGGGGCGCGGCCTACGCTGCTGCGCGTGGCGGACGACCCGATCGGCATCTTCGACTCCGGGTTCGGCGGCCTGACCGTCGCCCGCGCGGTGCTCGACCAGCTCCCCGACGAGTCGGTCCTCTACGTCGGGGACACCGCTCGCCAGCCCTACGGCCCCCGCCCCATCGCCGAGGTGCGCCGGTACGCCCTGGAGTGCCTCGACGAGATGGTCGAGCGCGGCGTCAAGCTCCTGGTCATCGCCTGCAACTCCGCGAGCGCCGCCGTCCTGCACGACGCGCGCGAGCGCTACGACGTGCCGGTCGTCGAGGTCATCCGCCCCGCGGTCCGGCGGGCGTCGGCCGTGACGCGCACCGGCCGGGTCGGCGTCATCTGCACCCGGGCCACGGCCACCTCGCGCGCCTACGAGGACGCCTTCGCCGCCGCGCCGCTGCTGCAGGTCACCACGCGGGCCGTGCCCCGCTTCGTGGAGTTCGTCGAGGCCGGGGTGACCACGGGCCCCGACCTCATGGCCGAGGCGCGCCGCGCGCTGGCGCCCCTGCAGGAGGCGGGCGTCGACGTCCTCGTCCTGGGCTGCACGCACTACCCGCTGCTGACGGGGGTGCTCTCCCTGGTGATGGGCCCCGGCGTCAGCCTGGTGAGCAGCGCGGAGGAGACGGCGCAGGAGGTCTACCGGGCGCTGGTGGAGAACGGCCTGGAGCGCGCCCCGGGCGGCGCGCCCCCCGTGCACCGCTTCCTCACGACGGGGGACCCGGAGGCGTTCACCGCGCTGGCCCGCCGCTTCCTCGGGCCCGAGGTCGCCCTCGCGGAGAGCGCGGGCCTGCTGGCCACGGGCACGCGCTCGTGAGCGGTGCGCCGGCGGGTCGCCGGCACGGGCCGCCCCGCCCGTCGCGGTGCGGGGGCCCCGGGTGCGCCTGACCGTCGTCGGCTGCTCGGGCTCGATGCCCGGGCCGGGGGGTCCGGCGTCCTGCTACCTCGTCGAGGCGCCGGAGGCGCTCCCGGACGGCGAGGTGCGCACGTGGCGGGTCCTGCTCGACCTCGGCAGCGGGGCCCTGGGCCCCCTGCAGGCCCTGGTCGACCTCTGCGACCTGGACGCCGTGCTCCTCTCGCACCTGCACCCCGACCACTGCCTGGACCTCTGCGGCCTCCACGTCGCCCGCACCTACGACCCCCGCCGCGACCGCTCCGGCCACCCGGGGAAGCTGACCGTCCTGGGACCGGCGGGGACGGCCGAGCACCTCGCCGGGGCCTACGGCGGTGACGAGGGTCGCGCCCTCGGCGCGACCTACGACGTCCGCCCCTGGCGCACCGGCGAGGTGCTGCGCCTGGGTCCGCTGGCCGTCCAGACGGCGCCCGCCCGGCACCCGGTCGAGGCCCACGCCCTGCGCGTCACCGAGGTCGCCACCGGTCGCGCCCTCGTCTACACCGGGGACACCGACACGTGCCCGGGCGTGGAGCGCCTGGCCCGCGGCGCCGACCTGCTGCTGGCCGAGGCGGCCTTCCACGAGGGGAGGGACGCAGCGAGGGGTGTCCACCTGACGGGCCGGCGGGCGGCGGAGCTGGCCCGTGACGCCGGTGCGCACCGGCTCCTGCTCACGCACCTGCCGCCGTGGAACGAGCCGGGGCGGACGCTCGCCGAGGCCTCGGGCGTCGGGTACGCCGGGGAGGTCGCCCTCGCGCGCCCCGGGCTCGTCGTCGAGGTCTGACCCTCCGCTCGGCGCCGTCCCGCGCCGTCGGGCCCCGCGCGTAGGGTCGCCGACCATGACGAGCCCCGCCGGTCCCGCCACCCGCCACGACGGCCGCGCGAGCGACGCGCTGCGGCCCGTCCGCCTCACGCGCCGCTGGCAGCAGGCCGGCGAGGGCAGCGTCCTGGTCGAGTTCGGGCAGACGCGCGTGCTGTGCACCGCCTCCCTCACCGAGGGGGTCCCGCGCTGGCGCAAGGGCTCCGGCGAGGGCTGGGTCACGGCCGAGTACGCGATGCTGCCGCGGGCCACGAGCAGCCGCAGCGACCGGGAGTCGGTGCGCGGCAAGGTCGGAGGTCGCACGCACGAGATCTCCCGGCTCGTCGGGCGGGCCCTGCGCGCCGTCGTCGACACCCGGGCGCTGGGGGAGAACACCCTCGTCCTGGACTGCGACGTCCTGCAGGCCGACGGCGGCACGCGCACGGCAGCGGTCACGGGCGCCTGGACGGCGCTCGCCGAGGCCGTGCAGTGGGCCCGCGGCGAGGGCCTGGTGCGCCGGGACCCGCTGCGGGGCAGCGTCGCCGCCGTGAGCGTCGGCATCAGCGGCGGGCGGCCCGTCCTGGACCTCGACTACGTCGAGGACTCCGCGGCCGGCACCGACATGAACGTGGTCGCGACCGGCGACGGGCGCTTCGTGGAGGTCCAGGGCACCGCCGAGGGCACGCCCTTCGACCGCGCCGAGCTCGACGCGCTGCTCGAGCTGGCCCTCGGCGGCTGCGCGACGCTGTCGCGGCTCCAGCAGGCGGCTCTCGCCGCCGAGCCCGGCACCCCCGTCACGGCCGACGACCTCGTGGGCGGGAGCGGGGCGTGAGCGCCGCGCCGCGCGCGGTCCTCGCGACGCGCAACGCGCACAAGGTCGGCGAGATCGCCGCGCTGCTCGAGGGGCCCCTGCCCTCGCTGCAGCTGCTGGCGCTCGACGCCGAGGGCCTGCCGCCCGTCCCCGACGTCGTCGAGAGCGGGACCACCTTCGCGGCCAACGCCCTGCTGAAGGCCCGCGCCGCCTGCGCCGCGACGGGCCTGCCGGCCCTGGCCGACGACTCCGGGCTCTGCGTCGACGTCCTCGGCGGCGCGCCGGGGGTCTTCAGCGCGCGGTGGTCCGGGCGGCACGGGGACGACGCCGCCAACCTCGCCCTGCTGCTGGCCCAGCTCGCCGACGTGCCCGACGACGAGCGGGGCGCCTCCTTCGTGTGCGCGGCGGCGCTCGTCCTGCCCGGCGGGCACGAGGAGGTCCGCACCGGGCGCCTCGCCGGCTCGCTGGAGCGGGCCCCGCGCGGCGCGGGCGGGTTCGGCTACGACCCCGCCGTCACGCCCGAGGGCGAGCACCGGACCCTCGGCGAGATGAGCGCCGCGGAGAAGAACGCGATCTCCCACCGCGCCCGCGCCTTCGCGGCGCTCGCGGACGAGCTGCCCCGCCTGCTCGCCTGAGCCCGCCGCCCGAGCCCGCCGCCCGAGCCCGCCCGCCCGAGCCCGCCCGCCGGCGGGGCCCCGCCCCCGGCGGTGGCATCCGGGGGCGGTGCAGGGTCGAACATGGGGCATGACCACGACCGCTCCCGTCCAGCACGGCGCGCGCCCGCCAGGGCCCGGCGCGCCCCGGGGCACCACGGCGCGGGCCGCCCTCGCTGGCGTGCTGGCCGCCGCCCTGACGCTGGGGGTCGCCGAGGTCCTCGCCGCGCTCGTCGCGCCGACGTCCGCCCCCGTCCTCGCCGTCGGCGACGCGTTCGTCGACCTCACGCCGGGCTGGCTCAAGGACTTCGCCATCTCCACGTTCGGGACGGCCGACAAGACCGCCCTGCTCGTGGGGACCGGCCTCGTGCTGACGGCCCTCGCCGCCCTCGCGGGCGTGCTCGGCCGGCGTCGTCGGGTCCTTGGCGACGCCGTCGTCATCGTGCTCGGGGTCGTCGGCGCCGTGGCGGCGGCCACGCGCCCCGACGCGGTGGCGCTCTCCCCCCTGCCGAGCCTGCTGGGCGCCGTCGCGGGGCTCCTGGCGCTGCACTGGATGCTCGACCGCCTCCCCGCGCGCGGGGAGGCGGCCGGCCCGGCGGGTGACGCCGCCTCGCGCCGGGGCTTCCTCGTCAGCGCCGGGGTCACCGGTGTCCTCGCGGCCGCCTCCTTCGCCGGGGGCCGCGCCCTGGGCGCGGCCGGCCGGGGCGTCTCCTCGGTCCGCGCGGCGCTGCGGCTGCCGGCGCCGGCCGTCGCCGCGCCCCCCGTCCCGGGGGCCGTCGAGGTCGGGGTGGACGGCGTGGTGCCGTGGCAGACGCCGAACGCGGACTTCTACCGCATCGACACGGCGCTGACCGTGCCCCGGGTGGACCCCTCGACGTGGACGCTGCGGGTCCACGGGATGGTCGAGGAGGAGGTCGAGATCGACTTCGAGGAGCTCCTCGGCTCCGAGCTCGTCGAGACGTGGGTCACCCTCGCGTGCGTGTCGAACGAGGTGGGCGGGGACCTGATCAGCAACGCGCGCTGGCTCGGCCTGCCCATCCGCGAGCTCCTCGCCCGGGCGCGGCCGACCCAGGGCGCCGACATGGTGCTGTCGACCAGCGTCGACGGGTGGACGGCCTCCACGCCGCTGGAGGCCCTCGTCGACGACGACGTCGACGCGGTCCTGGCCGTGGCCATGAACGGCGAGCCGCTGCCCACCGAGCACGGCTTCCCGGTGCGCATGGTCGTCCCCGGCCTCTACGGGTTCGTCTCGGCGACGAAGTGGGTCGTCGACCTGGAGGTCACGCGCTTCGACCAGCGGCGCGCGTACTGGACCGACCGCGGGTGGTCCGAGCGCGGACCGGTCAAGACCGAGAGCCGCATCGAGGTGCCCGAGCCGCTGTCCCGCCAGCCCGTGGGGGAGGCCGTGGCCGCCGGCACGGCGTGGGCTCAAGGCCGGGGGGTCGCGCGGGTCGAGGTGCGGGTCGACGACGGCTCCTGGCAGGAGGCCGAGCTCGCGGCGGTCTACAACGACTCGACCTGGGTGCAGTGGCGCTTCCCCTACGAGCTGGCCGAGGGCTCCCACACGCTGGAGGTGCGGGCCACCGACGAGAGCGGCGCCACGCAGCCGCAGGAGCGGGTCCCGCCGGTCCCCGACGGCGCCACCGGCTGGCACTCCGTCACGGTCACGGGCACGACGGGCTCCTGACCGCCCGGCAGGACGCTCCGCCGGCTCGTGCGTCCCGCCCCGCGCCACCCGTCCGCAGCAGCGCCGCCGCACCCCGGACCCGTCGGGGTGCGGTGCGCGGCCGTGCGGGGGACGGTCCTCGGGGGAGGCGTCCGACGTCACGGCCGGACACGATCCGGCGCAGGGCAATCCGCGGGAGCGTCGGAGCGCGAACCTCCCACGTCCGCCCGTGAGGGCACACCCCGATGGAAGGACCACCATGGAGCGCTCCAGGATCCTCGTCACCGCCGCCGCCGTCGCCGCCCTCTCGCTCTCCGGGTGCGGCTCGGACGAGCCCGTCGGCGGCACGCAGGACGCCGTGCCCGACCCGTCCCTGACCGCGCCGACGGCCACCCCCACCCCGGGCATGTCGGGGGGCATGTCGGGCGGCATGTCGGGCGGCATGGAGACCGGCGGCACGGAGACCGGCGGCATGTCCGGGGGGATGGACCCGGCGGCGATGCTCGTGGGCCCGGGCTGCGGCGACTACGCCGAGCAGAACCCCAGCGGGGCGGGCTCCGTCGACGGCATGGCGCAGGACCCGGTGGCCACCGCCGCGAGCAACAACCCGCTCCTGACGCAGCTCGCGGCCGCCGTCTCCGGCCGGCTCAACCCCGACGTCGACCTGGTGGACAGCCTCAACGGCGCCGAGGACGTCACCGTCTTCGCGCCGGTGGACGAGGCCTTCGAGGCCCTCGACCAGGAGACGCTGGACACCCTCAGCTCGCCCGAGGGCGCCCAGACGCTCACCGACGTGCTCAGCTACCACGTCGTCACGACGCCGGTCGACCCGCAGTCGCCGGACGGCGTCTACGACACGCTCGTCGGCGAGGAGCTCTCGGTGTCCGGCAGCGGTGACGACATCACCGTCGGCGCCGACGGCGAGACCCCGGCCTCGGTGATCTGCGGCGGCGTCCAGACCGCCAACGCCACCGTCTACCTCATCGACGGCGTGCTCATGCCGCCCGCCGTGTGAGCTGACGACCGCGCGCGCACCAGCGGCGCCACCCCCGCGGGGGGCGGCGCCGCTGCGGCGTCCGACGGGGACGAGCGCGGTGACGTCGTCCTCCCTCGTGCGGACGGCGGGGCTCGAACCCGCACACCCCTCCCGGGGCACGAGGACCTAAACCTCGCGTGTCTGCCAGTTCCACCACGTCCGCAGGACCTCCCCCGGCGCCCGGGACGGCCTCAGCGGGAGCGTAGGCGCGAGGGGCGCCGAGAAGGGGTCAGGCCTCCACGCCGAGCGTGCGGCGCAGCCGCGCCACGTGGTCCTTGGCCTTGACCCCGTAGGAGGCGTGCACCACCCGTCCGTCCGGCCCGACGACGACGGTGCTGCGGATGACGCCGAGCGAGAGCCGCCCGTACGTCGACTTCTCGCCCCAGGCCCCGTACGCCTCGAGGACGGCGTGGTCGGCGTCGGAGCCGAGGGGGAAGCCCAGGTCCTCCTTCTCCGCGAACTGCCGCAGCCTCTCCGGCGCGTCGGGGGAGACGCCCACCACGTCGAAGCCGGACTCCCGCAGCTCCTCGAGGCTGTCCCGGAAGTCCACCGCCTGGGTGGTGCACCCGGGGGTCATGGCCGAGGGGTAGAAGTAGACGACCACCGAGCGGCCGGCGTAGGCGGCGAGCGAGACCTCGCCGCCGTCGGCCGTGGGGAGGGTGAAGGGCGGCGCGACGTCGCCCACCTGCAGGCGCCGGCCGGTGGACGTCGTCGTGGGGGCCGGGGTGGTAGCCGCGGTCGTGGTGGCCGGGCTCGCCCCGACCTCGGTGGGCTCGCTCATGGACCGGAGGCTAGCCAGGTCCCCGTCCCGGCCGCGCACGCCCCGCCCGGCGCGGGCGGGGCCCGGGATCCGCTCCTGACCTGCCGGTCGGCGGAGCCCGCGATACCGTCGCCGCCGACGATCTCCGCCGGTGCTCAGGTGCCGCGCACCGACACCAGGAGGACCCATGAGCTTCCCCGCCAGCCCGGCCCGCGACGCCCGGCCCGGCCAGGCCCACGACCAGGTCGAGCGGCGGCACGCCCGCACCGAGCCGCTGCCCTCGGACCCCGCCGAGCTGGAGAAGGTCATCCGGGGCCAGCAGAACCAGCTGGCGTCCGACGTGGACGCCCTCGTGGACAAGGTGTCGCCGAAGAACGTCGTCGAGCGCACCAAGGCCGACCTCACGAAGCGCGCTCGCGGCGCCGTCTTCACCCCCGACGGGCAGCCCCGCACCGAGCGCCTCGCCGCCGCGGGGGCCGGGGTCCTCGGGCTCCTGGCACTCGTCGTCCTGCGGGGCGTGCGCAAGCGCCGCCGCAAGCACGCTCGCCGTGAGATCGAGAAGGCGGTCGCCCGCGGCCAGAAGCGCGGCGGGCGCGACGCCAAGGTCCGTCGCCGGCGCGACGACGACGACTGACCCACCGCGAGCCGACCGGCGGCCCGCCCGTCCCCGTCCGGGGGCCGGCGGGCCGTCGTGGGTCCGGGCTCGGGAGCGGCGCCGACGGCGTCCGGCGCCCGAGATAGCGTCGGCGGCATGACCGCCGACGAGAGCGCCGCCCGGCGCACCGGAACCCCGGACGCCCTCCGGCCCGCCCCGGGGGACCTCGGCGTGCGCATGCTGCACGACCGGGTGCTCGTCTCCACCGCCGAGGCCGGCGGGGAGC
>Ga0210040_10009619_pt1 | contig 11230 bp, 10 predicted proteins | sample CryGeyCG12114_NA_FD_185462 | JGI IMG/M metagenome (GOLD analysis project Ga0210040, IMG submission 185462) | Groundwater microbial communities from aquifer - Crystal Geyser CG19_WC_8/21/14_NA (SPAdes) (version 2) | ecosystem: Environmental > Aquatic > Deep subsurface > Groundwater | place: USA... | reverse complement strand
GTGATAAGGCGCCGGAAATAGTAACCGGAATTATTGAAATACCTAAAGGCTCTAAAGCCAAATACGAATTAGATAAAGAAAGTGGTTTGTTAAAGCTGGACCGCGTTTTATTTTCGGCCGTTCACTATCCCGCTAATTATGGCTTTATTCCGCAAACCTATTGCGACGATAAAGATCCGCTGGATATCCTGGTGATTTGCTCCATTGATGTACATCCCATGTGTATTATCGAAGCAAAAGTAATTGGTGTGATGCAAATGATTGATAACAATGAGGAAGACGATAAAATTATCGCGGTAGCGGCCCACGACATGTCGATCAACCACATCAACGATATTTCGGAATTGCCGCCGCATACCTTATTAGAGATTCGCCGCTTTTTTGAAGACTACAAAAAGTTAGAAAATAAAGAAGTAGTTGTAGAAAATTTCTTGGGTAGACAAGACGCGTATCGCATTATTCAATCCAGTATTGAATTATATAACAGTACATTTGCCAAAGGCGAAGAGAAGGAAACTATTCAATAGTTTATATTACGTCAGTTATACAGTTTAGAAAATTTAACTTTCGCGGTTTAAAAGAATACCAAGAGTTGTTTACCCGTCTATAAGTATATAATAATAGGTACTTGTAAATGATTAATCTCCTCAATCATCGGTTTCTAATTTTTTGTATGAAAACACTTTGAGCCTGGTAGTGCTGGTATTAATTATACTGGTATTACTGGGCTAAATTTTTACTGGCTGGAGCGATTACCACGACTAGTTAAAACAAATGTAGCTCCTTTAGTTTAGGTTTGAAGCAAAGCCTATAGATGCCCCGCATAGTGAAACCAGAAAATCAAAAGCGAGAACTATTAAATGAGATAATTCATATCGGCTTGCTTCTTATAGTTTTGTATTGGGAAAGGTAAAAGCATCCTCAATTTAAGTAGACAACTTTTACGTGCGGTCTATTGGCCTTACGAGTTATTCACTTCTTAAAGGTTTATGATGGCAGAATAAGCTTAAGGATATATTTTGCCATCTGATTCTTTTTATACCTCGTACATTCAAAATCGTCAGGGAATATAAACCGATAACTTGAATTTAGTAAAGGCTACACTTTTGCGTAAAGCAGGTAACTATTTCTTCTTCGGGAATATATTTATTTCTATTTGTGCTTTTTGTCTATTCTGGGCTACTTGTATACGCATTCAATTTTCATTACCACTCGGGTTGGGTATTTGGGTGGCATTAGCTACCTTTTTTCTTTATAATTTTGATAGTTTATTGCCCTCCAAATTAAGGTATCATTCAGAACTATCCCCACGCAAAGCCTGGATTTTAGCGCATCGGCAGGTATTGGCTATTGCAGTGGTATTGGCTGGTTTGCTGTTGTTGTACTTATCTTGGCAGGCTTTCGTGCTCGCTCATTTCTGGCTGCTAGCGCACCTAGCTATTATATCTTTCTTTTACTCCTTACCCGTAATCCCAACCGCCACCGGTTTCATTCCGCTCCGGAATGTACCTTTACTTAAGTTATTTCTGATTGCCTACGTGTGGGCAAGTGTTACCGTTTGGCTTCCTTTACTGGCCGCCAACGTACCTGTTCTCACTGGTAAAGGCTGGCTTCTATTTCTAGAACGGTTTTTTTTTATCTTACCCCTTACCATTATTTTTGATATCCGGGATGTAGCCCGCGACCGCACCACAGCCACTTTAACATTGCCGCAACTAGTAGGTGTAAAAAGAGCTAAATTGCTGGCTTTTACTTTTCTGGTTGGCTATCTGTTAGTAGTATTTTTAGAGCAGGAAGACACTAACCAAATAGCTTTGCTTTTGAGCGGCGTTGTTTATGCCGGAGTTATTGCCTTAACGCACGAAAATCGGAGCGAATATTTCTACACCATTCTGGGTGATGGTGTTCTGATTTTACCCTTACTTTTGTCCTTATTATTATGATTACAGTAAAGCGAAGTCGGGTAGCAGTTCCAAAATAAGTTAAAAAGTACAATAAAATTTATCTTCCGGAAAGCCTTATTTTGAATTTTAGCTATTCTTTAACGCGGGGTTTCTCAAATTGCAAAAAAGCTTCTCCCAAAGCTTCAATTACATCTGAGGCCAATAAGGCGGCTTCTCCTGTGCGGTTTTTAGCTAAATCGCCGGCTAACCCATGCATATAAACGCCTAACAAACACGCCTCCCGCGAGGTATATTTTTGGGCTACCAAACCCGTAATAATACCCGTCAGTACATCGCCGGTGCCGCCGGTTGCCATGCCCGGGTTGCCGGTAGCATTAAAATACAAAGTGCCGTCTGGGGTACCGATGCAGGTATGCCCGCCTTTCAGTACCACGTACACGCCGTACTTTTGGCAGAACTGCAGCAATAATTCTAACCGGTGATAATCGTTTTTAGCCGGTCCGGCTAAGCGTTCAAATTCTTTTGGGTGCGGAGTTAGGATGGTGTTTTTAGGTAATTGCACCCGTAAGCTTTCGTCTTCTGCTACTATATTCAGTGCATCGGCATCTAAAATTAAGGGGGCCGTTGTTTGCGTTATTAAGTGGGTAAGGGCTTCTCTTGTTTCTGGTGCTTTCCCTACACCCGGCCCGGCCCCAATTGCCCCGTACAACTCTAAATCCGGCAACTGGCTAATATGGTGAGAGGAAGTATCCGGGATGGTCATGGCTTCCGGAACGGTTGTTTGCAGAATAGCGTAGCCTACTTGCGGGCACGCCACCGAAAGCAAACCAACACCACTTTTCAAACACGCCCGACTGGCCAATACGGCAGCACCTATTTTGCCGTAACTGCCGGCTAATAACAAGGCGTGCCCGTACGTACCTTTATGACTGAACTTGCCCCGCTTTTTAAAGAAACTGCTTATTAAAGCTGGCGTAACGAGGTATTTATTTGTGGCGGCGATTTGTATATAAATAGCACTCAGGCCAATGGGTTCCACGTGCCACCTGCCAACATACAGGGCATTTTTGGGAAGAAAAAAAGCTAGTTTTGGTAACTCGAAGCTACAAGTAAAATCTGCCTGTACAATGACATCGCTTGGTTCCTGCGGCTGCTCGGTATAAAGTCCCGAAGGAATATCGATGGCAATAATGCAGGCGGAACTTTTATTCATGTGCTGGATCACTTCGGCCAGCAATCCTGTAACCGGACGGCTTAAACCGGTGCCTAGTAAGCCATCCAGTATGAAATCAAAAGTTTCTGTTATGATGGGAGTGTCAGGCGTTATTGCAGTAAAAGGTATTTCCGGCGGCAGGCAGTTTCGATTTGCTTCAAAATCAGCAGAAAATTCTTCTTCCGGAGCAGCTACCCAAACCGATACGGCTAGCATTTGCCCGTGTAGCAAGCGGGCAATGGCCAATCCATCGCCCCCGTTATTACCAGGTCCGCAGAACACCCCAATAGATTTATTTTTTAAGGCAAAGCCAGCGGTAAACCAGTTCACAAATGCTTGCGCCGCGCGTTCCATTAAAGCAACCGATGTTAGCTGTTGCTCCGCAATGGTTACACGATCGGTCTCTCTAATTTGGGAAGCGGTTAGTATTTTCATGGTATCAAAACGTGGCTACTAATGTAAGACCTTGGGTACCATACGTAGAAGAAGGAAACAAAGTGATATTTTTATTTTTGAGGAAACGCTCGTGCGCATAATAAACGGTATGCACCGAAAGCAAGCCAAAACCAGCCCCGGCAAATACATCCGAAAGCCAGTGTTTGTTGTTCAGCATGCGCATTACGCCGGTGGAACTCGCGATGGTATAGGCGCCCACGCTTATCCAAGGGCTTTTGCCCCGGAATTCCTGATCAATAACTCCTGCCACCACAAAGGCTGAGGAAGTATGGCCCGAAGGAAAAGAATGATCGTTGGAATTGTCGGGCCGATCAATGTTAGATACACTTTTAAGCGGCCAAACCAAAGCGCCCATTAAAGCGGCAGAGCTAAACAGTAAAGTCGTTTGGCGGCCTACTTCGTGCCGGTTTTGAGAAGAAAATGCATCAAAAGCGTATAAACCTATTACGGGAATCAGAAATACGTAATCATCGGCGTTCGTACTAAAATCAGGAAAAGATCGTCGGGCATCCTGGCTCGCATCGAAACTACTATATAAGCCATGATCCTGCATAGTATACAAACCAATTCCTATTAAGGCCGCCGGAGCAATAACACCTTTCAGAATTTTGTGCCGGGCCGCTGCCGTTTTGTGTTCTACGGTGTCGGGAGCGGCTAGTTTTTGGGCTAACAGCGGCTGATAACAAAAGAAAAGGAGTATCGCAAGTAAGCGTAAATTCATATTTAGTTAAATATACGGGTATAAATATAGGGAAAATTAATTCCTTACTAAATATAAAAATACAAAGAATATAAATTTTCTAATTTAACGGTCTAATTCGCCCAAAACAATATCTACGGAGCCCACAATAGCCATTAAATCCGCTATCATACTGCCTTTTGCTATTTCTGAAAGCACCGATAAATTTGAAAAACAAGGAGAGCGGCCGTGGCACCGAAAAGGAATATCAGATTTCCCAGTTGCCCGAAAGAAAAAGCCTAACTCGCCCCGCGGAGTTTCGGCGCGAAAGTACAATTCCTGCTCTTTCGGGCGGATTTTTTTAGGACACATGGCTTGCGGATCGAAATCGGGCGTCCGTTTATGCGCATCCTGCAATTGGTCTAGGCATTGGGAAATAATTTTAACTGATTCGCGGCACTCCAACGCCCGCACGTAATTCCGGTCCCAGCAATCGCCGGTAGTACCCATTGTTCCCTGTCCAATAGGAATATCAAACTCCAATTCGGGGTAAACCGAATAACCATCTACCCGCCGCAAATCGTATTTCAGACCTGAACCGCGCAGCATGGGGCCGGAGCAGCCGTAATTAATGGCTACCGCCAGCGGTAAAATGCCTACGTTGGCGGTACGATCAATGAATATTTTATTTTCCAGCAAAATGGTATGCAGCTCATCCAGTTTGGGCAGCAGGTAATTTATAAATTCGCGACACCGCTCTTCAAAGCCCACGGGCAAGTCGTAATACAAGCCACCTACCCAAATATAATTGTACAGCAAACGCGCGCCGCTAATCCACTCCAATAACCGCTGAATGTGCTCGCGGTCGCGGAGCATCCATAAAAAAGGTGTATAAGCCCCAATATCCAACGCATAGGTGCCAATAGCGATAAAATGAGAAGCAATCCGGTTTAGTTCGCACACCAGCACCCGAATATATTCTACCCGCGGGGGCAACTGCCCATCTATACCCAACATTCTTTCCACACCCATGGCCCACACGTGTTCGGAGTTCATGGCGGCCAGGTAATCCAGCCGGTCCACAAACGGGATAGTGAGGTTATAGGCGCGGGTTTCGGCGTGTTTTTCGAAACAGCGGTGCATGTAGCCCACGTGCGGCACTACCTCCTTTACAATTTCGCCGTCGGTAATTACTTCCAGGCGCAATACGCCGTGCGTTGACGGGTGCTGCGGACCCATATTAATGAGCATTTCGCCGGGTTTTAACTTATCCGGATTAAAGAAAGTTGGCTCAGCTAACTGCAGGTAGTCGGAATAGGAAGGGGTAGTGTTTTGGGACATTAATTTCAATGTAAAGCAAAATAGCTAATTGATAGGTATAAGTTAAAGGTTAGTGAAAGCTGGGTTTAAATAAGTTGTGTAATGCTATTTTAGAATTTCTACCTGTATACCCAGATTTTTTGTTTCTAGCCAATTAAATAATTCTTCGGCTTTCTGAAGCCTTGCGGGCGGTGGTAATTTAAATTTGTTAGCTGCTGTATAGACATATAAATTCAAAAATCTACCGTAGAAAAAAGTTAATTTATTTACGTGCGCATAAGGCACCTGAATATCTTTTTTAAAGGCTTTTTTTAATACAAAGTAAGTATCGTGGAACTCTACAACAGATTTAAAATACTTCGATATTAAACCAATTAATATAATTGTAAATCCCAATAGTAATAGCATAAGCATTCCACCACCAAAATAGGTTTGAAAAAATCTAAACAGTGCACCGGAAATAACTCCAATCAAAAAAAAGGCTTTCCAGTCGACTTGTGAGTATATAAATTTCGTCATTACTATAACTTATAAAGCTATTATTTAAACTTACGACCAACTGCTACTAAACCGGAAATTATTTACTGCTTCTTATAGAGTAATTTTTAAGGAAGAGAATTTTCGCCTTTAAAACCATTTACTTCGTTGTGATTATCGTAGCGAACTTTAATGCCGTGGTAATACTCGGGCCATTCGTAATCACGCCGCAAAGGATGTCCTTCCCAGTCGGCCACACATAAAATCCGGCGTAAGTCAGGGTGGCCGGAAAAATAAATACCTACCAGGTCGTAAGCCTCGCGCTCGTGCCAATCAGCGGTGCGCCAGATAGAGGTTACGCTCGGTACTACGGGTAAATCGCCGGCAGGCGTATTCCGTTCCGTTATAATTTTTATTACCAGATGATGATCGTAGGGAATAGAATATAAATGGTAAATAACTTCGAGAGTGCCCGCCTCCGGACCGTTATCCAAACCGGTCAGGCACGACAAAAAATCAAAATAGGTTAACGGGTTTAGGAACAGTTCCTGGCAAACGTCGGCTATTTTGTCTGTCTGAATAATGAGAAAAGGTTGGGCAGTTTGTTTGTTCTCACCCAAGATAATCTCGGCTCCAAATTTATCCGTTAAAAGGTTTTTTATTTCTTCGAAATTCAATGCTATTTAAATATTAATGACCGAGAAAATATTTTATACCGGATTTAAGCAACGGACGGGGTGGCGGCTACGAGGGTTGGGCTTTCTTTTGCTAATAGTTTTTGCACGGCTACGGGCGCGAGTAAACTTTCGTTCCGGATTTTTTCCTGTAGTTTCATAAAGGCCCCGATTAAGGCTTCCGGCCGGGGTGGGCAGCCCGGAATATATATATCTACCGGAATAATGCGGTCGACGCCTTTTACCACGTGGTAACCTTGTTCCCAGTACGGCCCCCCGCAATTAGAGCAATTACCCATCGAAATAACGTACCGCGGTTCGGGCATTTGCTCGTACAGCCGCCGAATACGATCAGCCATTTTAAACGTAACGGTACCGGAAATAATAATCACATCGGATTGTCGGGGAGAAGCTCGTGGAATAATCCCCAGTCTATCAATATCGTAGGCCGATGACCAGGCAGCCATCATTTCGATGGCGCAGCAAGCCAGGCCAAATTGCATGGGCCACATGGCCGAAAGCCGCGCCCAGTTTAGCAGGTCATCGAGTTTGCTTATAATAATGCCGCCGTCACCGTTCTTTTCACGTGGAAAATCCATTCTTTTTATTTTTATCTCTTAATATCTCACGAAATACTATGCATTTTTATCCCTTCAATTATAAAGATTGAGTTTTGGGTTATAAGCTTATTTTGTTCCGGGGCTTTATTGCTTCCTAAGTTTATAACTTAACAAAAACTTTACCCTCTTTCTTTGACTGAATACTGCCGCTCGTTCACTTTATGGTATAAATCCAAGGGTACCGGCGAGTGGCTTTGGGGAATAACGGGTTTGGGCTTTACCCAATCCAGGTGGCCTTTTACCCAGGCATACGCCAGACCCAAAGCCAGAATGCCGATAAAAACAAACATTTCAACCAAGGCAAACCAGCCCCAAATTCCATTAGTAGCTTCTATCAATTCCCGGTTCCCAAACACCACCGCCCACGGAAACATAAACGCGAGCTCCACATCAAAAATGATAAAGATAAGGGCAATTACATAAAATCGGGGATTGAACTGCACCCAAGCATTGCCTACCGGTTCTTCGCCGCATTCGTACGTGGCCAGCTTTTCGGCATTAGGCCGGTGTGGCCGAATTTGTTTAGCGGTAAAAAGTCCTAATAATATAAACAAAGCGCCACCAATAAGAAAAAGCAGAATGGTGCCGAAATCGGATAAATAACTTGGAGCCATAGTAAAAGCATTATGCAGGTACAAAGGTAAACGTAATTACTTTCTTTTTGTGATAAAATAGTCGATAGTCCACATTCAATAGTCCATAGTTGAAAAATTAAGATCTGAAAATTTGAAGAACTATAATATGCGGTATGAACTTTTATAAAACATATCTATGATTTGAAGACAGTATTATCTTAGCTACTATTTAGCTGTTGAGTTGAAGGCAAGTAGGGGAGAAAGGTGGTGTAACCTTTCGGTTTACCTGGAAGTTTTATAGAGTTTTTGCCCAACAATAAGTATAAAACTTAACTTGATTACCTGCAATTATGCTAACCGGACGTGTGCGTGCTCCCGAAATTACTACCCGGCACGGGTGGCTTAATACCGACAAATCGTATAAACTCGCTGATTTCCGGGGTAAAATAGTTTTGCTAGATTTTTGGACCTTAGGCTGCATTAATTGCCAGCATATTATTCCGGACCTGAACCGGCTGGAAGCGGAATTTCCGGAAGAATTAGTAGTGATTGGCGTGCATTCTGCTAAGTTCGATGCCGAGAAGTCGCGCAATGCTATTCGCAAAGCCATTCTGAAATTTGGTATTAAGCACCCCGTAATTAACGATGCAGATTTTGAGCTTTGGCGGCAATATGCCATTAATGCCTGGCCCACGGTCGTGTTAATTGATCCGGACGGCCACGTAATTGGACAAAAAGCCGGAGAAGGTATTTACGAAATCGTACAGCCCAACCTGGTAACCCTTATTCAGGAGTTTGGTAATAAAATAAACCGGCAGGTCTTTTCTTTTCGACCGGAAGAAAACTTAGAAACTACCGCGCTCCGTTTTCCGGCCAAGATAATTTCGGGTAAAGAAAACACCTTGTTTTTGTCGGATAGCGGCCATAACCGTATTTTGCAGATTAATGCCGCCGGGGAAGTATTAGCCGTAATCGGAAACGGGCAGCGAGGTTTTAGTAACGGGAATTATACCGAAGCCACTTTTAACGAACCGCACGGGCTAGCGTTGAAAGGGGATATCTTGTACGTTGCCGATGCTAAAAATAACGCCATCCGGCTCGTGGATTTAATAGCGGAAAGTGTAACCACCGCGGCCGGAACCGGCGAATTGGATTATTATTTTTACGAGGAGGAATGGGGCGAACCCGTTAACCCCAATAGCCCCTGGGATCTGCTAATCGACGAAAACACCATGTACATTGCCAGCGCGGGCAATCATCAAATATTAAAAATGGATTTGCGGACGGAAGTAGTTACCCGGTTTGCCGGTACGGGCCGCGAAGCCTTGGGTAATGGGCCCTTAAAAGAAGCTAGTTTTAACCAACCTAGTGGTTTGGCCCGGAAAGATAATTACTTGTATATTGCCGATGCCGAAGCCAGTGCCATCCGATGCTTAGATTTAACCACCGGGCAAGTTACGACGGAAATTGGGTGGGGTTTATTTCATTTTGGGGATCAGGATGGAGCGGCTAGTGCGGCTTTGTTGCAACACGCGGTGGGTATTGCCGTGGTAGATAGTACCTTGTTTATTGCGGATACCTATAACGGCAAAATTAAAATGCTGGATTTGGAAAAAAAGCGGGTTAAAACAATTATAGCGGGTTTAGAAGAACCCAACGATGTAGCTTTTATCCAGGGTTATTTGTGGATTACCGATACGCATCAGCACCAACTTTTAAAAGTAAATCTGGAAACCGGAGAGAAGTACTTGGTGCCTATTTCCTTTAAATAAGGTAAACTGATCCATTATTTCAAAACATATCCACCCAGATACGCACGACCTGTAATCCGGTAAAGTAATTTCTACGGATTGGCTTTTAATTATGGAATTCTTCTGAAGAAATAAATTTTGGAAGTATAAATGATCTTAAAATTGAGTTATATTGGTAAGCTTTGCTGGTTAAACAAAAAGGATAGCGGGAAACCAATTTATTAAATTATATAAAAATGGGGATATTGTTTGAGGATTTTGCGAGTTGGGGCAAACATTGCGACGAAACGGGGGAGCTGCTTTATCAACCCGTTATAACTTACGAAATAGAGCAAAAAGGCCGAACCGAAGCTTTTATTTGGGAGAATATGGAACGGGCGTATACGGTGATGCGCGAAGCCGTTCAAACGGGTTTAACCCACGACATGACGTCGCGTTCCGGCATGGTGAATAATGGCGCTAAAAAAGTGGCGAATGCCCCAGTGACAGTACTCAACCCCGATTTTAAAATGCTGGTAGCCCGAGCCTTGGGAGCCAAAGAAGTAAATTCCTGTATGGGACGCGTAGTGGCCGCCCCTACCGCGGGCGCTTCGGGGATATTACCGGGCATTTTAACTACGCTTCAGGATATCCACCAACTCCCGGACCGGAAAATACACGAAGGATTATTAGTAGCAGCCGGTATTGCGCTGATTATAGAAGAGAATGCTTCTTTGGCGGGAGCGGTAGGCGGTTGCCAGGCCGAAACCGGGAGTGCTGCCGCCATGGGAGCGGGTGCTATTGTGTATTTGCTGGGCGGTACGGTGCCGCAGGTGTTTAATGCCGTAGCTATTACTATTCAGTGTATGTTGGGTTTAATTTGTGATCCGGTGGCGGGTTTGGTAGAGGTGCCATGTATTGTCCGCAACGCCAGCGCGGCGGCTATTGCGTATTCCTCGGCCCAAATTGCTATTGCCGGCGTAGACCCGGTTATACCGGTAGATCAGTGCGTAATGGCGCTGGGCGAAGTTGGGCAAAGTATGGAAACTCGTTATAAGGAAACAGCGCTGGGCGGTTTAGCTAATACGCCCACCGGCCGGGCCATTGAAAAGCAGGTGCTGGTACAGGATATTCAAATACTACCGGATTCGCCTACTGAATAATATCTTTTTTATTATTGGTACCGGTCGGATTTGGCGGATCGTTTTTATATAAAATGTAAGAGTAGATAATGGGCAGTAACCCCAATAGCCCGATGTACAAAGGAAATAGCCATTCTTGTTTATCGTGCCAAGAGTGATAAATAAGCATGAGCAAAGACAAATAAACCCATAATTTGGCCGCAAACCGATGCGTTTTGCGCCAGATATTGTTGCTTTCCCAGGTCCAGGGCAGCCGAAAGCCAATAACAGCATTGCGGGGAAGGGTGCCTAAATAACTCCCCAGAACCAGGAACAAACAAATAAGGCCGTATTTTAGAATTAATTCGGTGCCGGGCTTGTACCCCAAGGCTGTTAATCCGGCCACAAAAAATAAGTAAGCGAGCAACAAGTGGCTCAGAACTTGCCCTGCCTGGCCGTAA
>Ga0210040_10009618_pt1 | contig 11230 bp, 16 predicted proteins | sample CryGeyCG12114_NA_FD_185462 | JGI IMG/M metagenome (GOLD analysis project Ga0210040, IMG submission 185462) | Groundwater microbial communities from aquifer - Crystal Geyser CG19_WC_8/21/14_NA (SPAdes) (version 2) | ecosystem: Environmental > Aquatic > Deep subsurface > Groundwater | place: USA... | reverse complement strand
ATGGAAATTTCATTCCGAAAATTATACCTTCCGGGTATTAAGCGTTCCGAATTTTGCCCATTCCGACTATGATGCGTCCGGAAATGATGCTTCCGGATTTGAGGTTTCCGACTTTGATGCGACATTCCTAAATTACTCCCATTATTCTTGTACTCATTAGTTTATTTTATTTACTTCGGTTATTTCAATCAGCATTTGCGGAAGACAAAGTGTGCGACATGACACAAGTGGTAGAAGACGGTTTCGGGCAAAATTTCCTTTTCGCTCAAAATGGAGTGAAGGACTTTTCCCAGGCTTTCAAAATTAAAGTTCATTACCAAGCCTTGTCTCAAATGGTATGTTAATTCGTCAGAGCAAATTGTGCTCAGTCTCTTTACACGAAAAGATGATTCAATTACTGTTGAGAGTTGACACAAGAAATTATTATTCCCTCGTGTCTCAATATAATGTCTTGTGCAAAACACGTTTTCATTGTCTGGTCTGTTTTGATTAACTTTTGTCTGCATGAGTTAGTTGGTTAGTTCAGTTAGTTGGGGAGCTTTCACTTTGAAGTTTTGCCATAGGTAAATGTTGATGTCCTGAAAGCAAGTCGAGAAGATCTGTTGGCTTCCTTTTTAAATGGGAAACAACATGTGGAGCTGTACATGAGCTTGATCAAGAAAACTCTGCTCCTGACATATCTTCTTGTCATTTTCAGGTATGACAGTTTACAACAAGTGTTGATTACTTGCGTTACTTTATTCGACTTTCGACTCACCGTGAGTTGATTGTGACCAGCCCGCATCCCCTAGTTGCGTACTTACTATGTCAAAATTCACCTTGCCTTGTTTCTTTCCCTTTCCTCTATGAAGCAATCGAAGCATCTTTTTAGTTACTTTTATATAGTTGAAAAGCGATTCTGGGAACTTTTGTTAATCTAAATGGAAAATATTTTGTACTTGTTATGAATATTAAGTTATCTTTCACCTGTACTGTAGAGCTTATAGAGCAGGGTGTCAATTCTTGGCAGTTCCAATAAAAATAAGTAAAGGCTTTATCTGTTTAAGATACCGCAATTTTTTTACGGAACCAATCTAGTTCAATTTTTTAATGTTTCCAGTTGTGAGTCAAATCTTAATGTTTTTCCTATTTATTCTTACGTTGAAACCTGCAGTGGAATTGAATACCAAAAGATGTACTTGAGCTCATTATCATTTGATAATGTGTACCTCAGCTCACGCTTCAGAGCTATTGATCGGCGTCGTAAAAAAGAGGGAAAACTCCATCTACTTCCACTGCACTCTTACGAACGATCCGAATTCATTTCCCTCACATCTCTGAGTCTTGGATTTGCTCACAAACATAAGTTTTTCAAGCAGTGTGCTCTTATAATCCTATTCGCAATCTTCACTGGTACGTCATAAGCCATTAGACAACTCTACTGCCCCGAAAAGTATGGTTTAAGTGTAACTAAAAACTTACCAATTGATTGGGGTTTAGTTTTAATATTTTCTCGCCGCCATATTAATTTATTATAGGAACAATGTTTGCATTTGATTTTGTATTCACCTCATTACTAACTCTTGTACGGGACCATGGGGAACTAAAAGTGAGCCAAGAAGGTGAACATATACTACAGATGACTGTAGAGGGAACTGGACTTTTGGCACAATTGATGAGAGATCTATCAAAGGATATTCACATGCATCAAACTATCAATATTTCCCATCTCACTAAAAGTTAGTTTAATGGCTAACTAGTTTTTAATTGAATAAAATTGCATACTATTGGATTGTATAATTGTAAATGCTGAATTCTGTTCAACTGTATCTTTTTTCATTTACTACACACAGGCTGTTTACCAAGACCTCTAAAAATATCGCCCACCTATTTAGAGCGAGTGATCCTCCTTTTTGTTGCATTGTTTTTCTTTGCATATTTGGAAGCCCATGTAGCCAGATGGAAGCACGTGATTGGCAATTATTTCTACCCTCAAGTGAGTTGCGTTTGCATCCCAAATGGGATTCTACAAGAGGAGAACGCTAAACAAAAAAATAAATGCTACAGTCTGTCATGCTTACTTATGTAATGTAGCGTTCAAAAAAGCGATCCGTCTGGCTTTACAATGAGACACTGAAGAAGCGGAAGCGTCAAATGGTGAACTTGAAACGAATTGCTTTAGAGAATGGGAACTCATCCAGAGAACAAGTACGTTTAGTGTACACATGCAACGCATTCCCTCACTCTTTTCTAAATTAGTCAGCACAGGCAACAGAAGGAACCACACAATTCTACATTGATATTCCGTCTCTAGAGACAGAATTAAGTATACTTGCCATTTCGGAACTCCAATTCATTATGCTACATTTTTTTGTATTTAGTGAAAATACCGACCAACTTATAGACCATCCGGAAAAAGGAGGTAAATTTTTCCTGTCCTGTGTGTGATAAATTTGTGTAGTAGGATAGGATAAAATTTACCTCCTTTTTGCGCACAAGGTATATGCAGTGCTTTATAAGTTTGCTTTCCAAAAACTATAATCTAACCAAACCAAAAAATCTTTCTTGCTCATTTCTAGCATTTTCCCAATGTTCTTTATATGCATTCATTTTCAAGTAATTGTGTTCATGCATTTTTATTCAAACTCCTAAAATTGACTCACCAACTGTGCAATGGGATGCTTGCATAGATTAATGGGAGCGGAAACTGGCTGAGGAGACTGGTAGAGACATTTCCGGTTGTTTGCAGTTGCTTCAGAATATTCATGAGTGCCGAAGAAAGATGTCTTTTGTGCAGTAAAAGTGCGCAAAATGGAGCACTTTGCCCTGACTGTGGATTTTCTTACTGCAGCCAATGTTTGCAACAGTCGGACAGCAGATGCTACTTTTGTTTGGCCATGGAAGACAGCAAAATGAAGGAAAGTGAGAGGGAACAACTTGCTTTCACTTTAGTCTGACTCTGTCACTATAAGAGTTCCATAATGAAACTTGAAACACATGATGATGAGAATTTGGGAACAACTTTGTTTACCATTGTTGTTAGACATAAGTGTTCCAAACAGTTAAACCCAGAGACCATCTTTGTTGGTTACAAAGTTGCAAACAGTTAAATCCAGAGACCATCTTTGTTATTGTAGTTATAAACTTACAAAATTTGTTTTACAGTAGAGCAGTTTTAGAATTATGCAACAAGCAGAGGAAACTTTTTAAAAAGCTATTAGGAAGGGTATAGAATCCTGGATTTGTAGAAGGGATTGAAAGGAATGCGAAGATTAAATAATTTCACAGCTGTATAAGGAAGAGTGAGTGCAAACGTCTATCTGAATATGACACATTTTTTGTAATGAAGAGCAAATTTTTTCGCATCTTTTGTTCAACAATAGCAATTTTCTCCCTTTCAAGTAGGTACAATACTTGCCCAAGTGTTCTTTGTGAGCTGTTTTACATGATGTAAACAGTAATGCTGTTGCTTTGAGGGAAAATAAGTTTCTTCTTATGAAATGTGTTCTATCTACGGTAAAAAATGCAAAAGCACATGCTTCCTAAGAAAATTGACAAAACAGGAGTACAAAGGGAACTTTTTTTCCAGTCAACAGTGTCTCATAAATTATTCATGATATGCGAATCGAACATAAAGCTTCATAACAAGATGCTGCAGAACAAAATGCAAAACAGGAGAGCATATTATGTAAGACTTTCTTGTCAAAAAAGAGATACTTTGAACAGAAAAATTGACTTCTTAGATTTCTTCCAAGTTCATCTTGTACGAAATGGAAATGGAGATGGGGAACTAATAATTCCTGGTATCCATGACTAAATTGGATCAGTGAGTAAACATCATTTTAAAATTTTAGCTCTGCATGATGAACAATGGGAAACGTCCACCCGCATCTTTTTGTAATAACTTAAACTTCCCATGTCATCCTCGCACACATGAATTTTCATTCCTCATAAATATCTTTCTGTAAACACCGTCAGGCATAAATGCATAAAACAAACTAAAGCAACTAAAACGCACCCTATTTTTGTAATTATGAGAAGAGTGAATCTTACCAAACCAAGTATTCGTACTGTAAAGACAATCAACAACAATAATACGATCCCAGTCAAACCGAGTAACAATGAAAGCAGTTTTACGACCACCAATGGAAAACCTATCTATCGGACACATCGGCTCAACAAGCATATTTGTAAGCGTAAGCTCAAAATTTAAAATTGCCCACTTACTTAACAACTTTAATCCCCGCTCCCTTCCTCCACAAACAAAATTGCAATCTTTTTTATTTGCACTTGTACCCATTTATGAAATTTCGTCACCCAAAACAGTTTTTTCTAACTTTTCTAAATCCCAACCCTCCCTTATCCATTCCTTATTTCCATGCAAACTTTGAAATTAAGCATTGCGCAAAGACGAAGGAGACAAAAAAACGGAAGACGATGACGAAGACATATTTGAATTCTTGCCCACCAAATGTATGAAAGTGCGGCCCATGAAAGCATCATTTGTCGGAGGAGCTTTCGACTCGTTTCATCTAAATGACAGCAATATATCCAATGCTCGTCCAACTGGACCTGTAGCGAGTTGTAATAACAGTGTTTTCAATACACCTCGGGATCCGAATAACAACAGCCACCATCACCATGCTGCCAGTTACCCGCTAATGAGAAAGCCGATAATTTCTCCTCCCGTCTCGGCGTCTACAACCAGTACAACAGTCAATAACAATATGGATCATAATAATGACACAAGTTCATATCCATATTGCTGTCATCCACCGTCCCCAATTGTAGTCTCGACTCCGAAACCGTGTCCTACAAAAGCTGAAACACGTACTGTGGATGTAATTGCCAGGATTAGGCCGAGGAGTGGAAAAGAGAGGAAATACAAAGTGGTGGTTTGGCCACTAGATGAGAATACCATCATTTTTGATCCCAAGGAGAAAGGGAAAGACTTTTACTTCAAAGGTAGCTTCCTCTAGTGCTCCATTAAAGTAATTTGGAAATATGAACGAAGAGTCACCATGCATGTTCTATTCGACTTTAAATACGCTGCAAGTTTTAAAAGTTTCCTTGAATTAAGCATAATCCGGGTGAAACTGGTGAGCTCTAGTCAGACTCCAGTATTTGAGAATAAGTCGAGTTAAAATATGGAATATCTTACAGGTGTGAAGCAAAACGTGAGATCTGATTTTGGAAAAAAGAGACCAAACCGAAACCTAAACTTTGCTTTTGATCGAGTGTACGGACCAGAGAATACAAATAAAGATATCTTCGAGATCAGTCTCAAAGAGTTAATTTCGCAAATCATAAATGGATTCAACTGCACTGTATTTGCATACGGAGTGAGTGGATTCCATTTTTGAGTGAATTCAACCGAAATTCACAAGAATTTAGTTAGTTAGTTTCCCGCAGACTCCTTATACCTGCATATGTACGTGAGAATCTAACTCCATCTTACCCTATAGGCAACTGGAAGTGGGAAAACGTACACAATGCTTGGGACGAATGAAAATCCTGGTGTCACGGTTCTTATGGCTGAAGAACTATTTCAAAGGATTGACGCTCTGTCTGCAGACTTTGATAGTCAAGTGGAAGTCTCATACCTTGAGGTGTACAATGAAACTATCAAGGATTTGATCCAACCTGACAAAGAACTTTTTATTCGGGAAGATGGGAAAAAGGGGATCATTATTCCTGAATTGACCACACATCGTCCCTCGGGCGCCCAAGAACTACTCAACCTTTTAAAATTGGGCAACAGCAACCGCAGTCAACATGCCACTGACTACAATGCAGAGTCCAGTCGTTCTCATGCAGTCTTTCAAGTTCGTTTCACATCATACATTTTCAAGACTTTTGGCTACAGCTAACTATAAAAGCTCTTAAAAAACGACACCAGCAGAGATATGACAAAGCCTTTTGTAGGCTTTCCATAATGAATTTGTATTTATCATCCAAAGGTTAATGTGTCTCTCCGGCAAAAATATACCAGTTGTCGCCATATGCAAGTTCAGCGGGTAACTTCAAAACTAGTCATGGTGGATTTAGCGGGTTCGGAGCGGGGATGGAATGGCGCCGTAGTAGCTGTGGACCATGGTCTTCGTCAACGTGAAGGAGCTAATATAAATAAATCCTTGCTAGCATTGTCTTCATGCATTAACGCCTTGGCCGATGGGAAGGGTATGGCATGCATGCATGCTTTTTGTTCATAAAGTCCAAAACCATGCTATAATACTTGATAGCATAACCTAGAGTCATTTTTTGCATCTATTGTGCAGTCCACATTCCATATAGAAACAGCAAACTGACAAGACTATTGAAAGACTCGCTAAGTGGGAATTGTGTTACCGTTATGATTGCAAATCTGTCTCCCAGTGAAACCACTTACGAAGATACGTACAATACACTGAAATATGCTGACAGGGCGAAAAACATAACTGTCACTTGTAAACGGAATCTGTTCTCGGAAGACTTGTCTGAGGAGGTATTGAAATCTCAACTCATTGAGTTGCAAACAAAAGTGCGAGATTTATCCAAAAAGCTCAAAGCTGGGGAAATTGAGCGGAAAGAATCTACACGGGATGAGTCCACCAGTAATCCTAATTTGGGCATGGGCGATTCTCATCGGGGTATGTCATCCCTTCTCAAAATTTATTCATCATTTCTTATGTATGGGTTCAAATACCAAAGCTATTGATAATTATTTTTAAAGGATAAAACTATAGAGTAGTCTCATAACGCAAATAATGTAGTGCGTTGCGTAATATAATTTAAGGTGCAGGCAGATGATTTATATTGGTATTTTTTTATTGGCACAATCTAGCAGTGCTTGCCTATCTACTTATGTTATGGTTAGGTTGTTAAGTTCTCCGTCACAAAAACTGGTATTTTATATAAAGTTCGTGAGCATTGTGAAAATGCAATATACGAGCTAAAAGCATAAATATTTATAAAAACAAAGTAGGTTAGGTGGTTTGAAAAGAAAGTTTGCTCCGAGATGAACGCTACAGGGTAGAGGATATAGAGAGCAGGACAGCTTTCTCTTCTTTTTCATTGACCGTAGCAGCCTTTTGATGGGTTAGTTTATGAGCGCACATTATTTATGTCACAGCTCATAAAAGTCACAAAAATATGTATTCTATATAGCTCATTGCTATTTGCTGTACCATAAGGATTCACTGGATGCGTTATATCGCTGAGCGTTAATAATAGAATAATGATTTTCGGCTCCTAACGGGTTTGATGCATAAACCTAGCTGCAGATAAAGTTTATCCCTTTTGTCCAAAGAACGCTTTTAATGTGTTTTGTAAGTAAAATAAATCTTCTTTATTCTCCACCTATATGGGTTTGTAAGACAAAATTTTCAATTTTCCATACGATAAATCTGTAGGGAAAAACTTTGCACCAGAAAACTTTAATCGTTATTTTTTATGCCTCATAAAATCTTACCGTAATGGGCTTTAAGTTAGAGTAAAGTGGCACCCCAAATTGATTGATTGATGCCTATTATTTTCTGTATTGACCTTTTCCCTCTGCACACACAGCTAAAATACCTGAACCCGAGAATCCAGAATGGCTGAAAACTACACAAGAAGTTATCCGAGATCCGAAAGCAATTTCCCATTTTCTTGATCTATTGCGCCAAAAGAAGTGCATCGAACACAATCTGGTTCGAATTGCCACCGAAGCGAAAGAACATGAATGGCAAATGAGTTGGAAAAAAGTTTGCATAGATGGTGCTGACTATTTAGGACGAGTGGAAAACGTGGATCCCAACTTTATGCATTTAACGAAATTGAAGAATGACCACAGCACCCTTTTCTCTAATTGTTTTTCCGTCTCCAAAAAGTTGGGTAAAGCACGTGAAGAGTTACAAGAAATTAACGACGAAATAGAAGCTGCCCATACAAAGCACAATCTGCACAAAGCCAATGAGCCATGGCTTCCGGTGACACTTCAAGAATTTTTACAATACAAAGCGCTAGAGCGTGAAGTTACTAGTTTACAACAGGTTGAACAATTTTATCAGAAAATGGCGCAAAAAGTTGTCGCAAAGTTGGCTGAAACTAAAAGCACTTTGGTACACAGTGTTAAACTTCTGAAGGTATATACACTCTATACACTTTTGTACAAATATGTATTTATCCAATTAGTTTAGTTAGTTTGAAAAATAATAAGTTAGTTACAGCATTGCCGTTTCCTACCTAACAATGATTTCCACACAGTTGTACCACAAAAACCGAGACTCTGTAGCCAAGATTAATAAGAATGCAGAGGAACTTTATAAACAGATTTTGGCTCAAGCGTATGGTTCCCCTAAGCTATTTAAGTTACCCACGAAACTAAACTGCCGCAAATCTGAGTTCCAAGACTCGATTGAAACACTGAAAGGCTTCTTGAAGGATGCACTAGTTGAATTCCCTGAGGATCCTATCATAGGCACAACGTATCAACTTACCAGTCCGCCTAATTCTCAACAGAGCTCCAAAGAGAAAATTTGCCAAAACCCTCCCTGTTCACCAATATCTCACGGTATTAACCAAGTCATGTATAAATACACCATTAACATCAAACTCCCATTCCCAATGTCATCATGTACGTGTATCAACCAAACGCATCAATCTAAAGTTTATACAAACTAAAAAATACAATGATATTGAAATTTCAGAGCAAATTAATTCTTCAAATGAAGTCCAAATGGAGCCATTCCCGTTTGTAAATGTGATTGAAGAACCGACAGAGCCTGCGAACCAAGATTCAATTTCAACGCTACCAGAAGATAACGTCCGAATTCCGAATTCAAATAGCAGCACAACAATAATCCTGCATACAAACGAAAGTGAAGACCGCAAGTGGAGTCAAAGCTTGTCAGATGGAGAGGAAAAATGTGTACAAGGGCAAAGAAGTAGTAGCGCCATAAATTCTGAGCAAAAACATATCCAAGTGAAATTTTTCAGTGAGCACGAAATGCAATCTTCTTCGACTGGGAACGAGGAAGATTATCACACAACAAGTACTTACAGTATCCCTCCCGGCTCTTCGAGGCCCCTTTCTCAGCAAAAATCCATGCCTGCCATGTCCAATTTTTACTTTGGGTGCACTGGACACCCTCGTGGTGCAACCTGTCATGCGAAAAAAGATGAACGAGGAAACAGTACAGCCGAGCCCGAGTCAGAGAATCCAAGTAAGTATGATTATTATTTCTTCCCTTTTAAACAGGATATGAGGATTGTATAGCAACTAATGAGAATTTCATTGCCTTTGTTTTCCAGTTGAGACACTCATGGCTCCAAAAACGGAGCGTGCTCAAAACCCTGTAGAGTTACATGAAGCGCCCGCACTAACAGACATTCGAGCTAGCGTAGTCAGCAATCATAGTAGTAACTCCAGTAGTAGAAGCAGCAAATGGTCGACAGTAGAGCAAAGCAATTTAACTCCTCAACTAGCCAACATGGAGACAATTGCCAAGAAAGGAGATAATAATGAACGTGCTGATGGAGAGAACGGCACTAAAGCAACTCGGAGACCCAAAGTGTTTTCACATGGTGTACACAAGAGAAACAATAATAATAATCATCATCATGGTGGTGGTGGTAGCGAGTCAAGTCGATTAAAGAAAAGTAGTGTGAGTGTGAGGACGAGTTCTGCGAGTAGACGGGACCGACCAAAGAAGACTACCAATGATGGGGATAACAACAATAGAAATAATAGCCCTTATCTTTCTCATCAACTCAAGAGAACTGTTTGCAATAAAACTTTCACCACGGGTAATTCCAAGAATTGTGACGTGAGAGCCCAGCCACTCAAACTGAGTGCTAGTAGCACCATGGGTAAAAAAAGTAATAAAAGTTAGCACACTGTTTGATTGACTGGAACAATGTGTTTCCAACTCTTGACTCTGTTTGTCTGTATTGTATGGAAGTTTAGTTTCATGGTGCCGTCCAATGTGGTCCTTAGGCTTAGGTTGGGCCATGAGCACAATTTATTATACTTTCATCATGAATCATGATTGCGCAAAAAAAAAACACCTCAAAGTGTTTCAGATGATGAGTGAGTTTATTATTATTAGTCCTGTGGTTATATCTCTCTTTCTGTAGAATGTGTTACAGCGCAGTAAGATGCAGGACGATTCATTTTTAGCAACCAGTAACCTGCATGCCTATGCCTACATATATGCCAAAGTAATGATTATGAAAATAGAGGATGATCTCGTTAGAAAATGCTTATAATATTTCATTTCTGTAGCCAGAAAATTAATTGAGATGAAAGGAATGAGATAACCTCTTTAGAACTGTATGGCTTAAGTTTGGCATACAGGGTTTTTAAGAATGGGAGGAATATTATGGTTAGGGCTTCTCCCAAGTTCGGCGATCGGCGCATCTTAACTGGGCAAAAAAAAAACTCGACGAAAACTAAAATTGGCGAATACAAACTGGGCGAACGCCATAAACATGTCGGAGAAATCTAGCGTCTCTGGGACTCGTCGTCAAAGTCGTCGTATACTAGTTCGCGTCCAAACAGAATGATAATTTGATATTGAACTTCATGCAAGGGCTTTTTCTAGAAATGTGGCTGCATCGGTAGCATTTCTAAAACGCCCTGCCTGAAGCACTTATAATTCCATTTATGTGAACTGTTTATATGTAGGGCAGGGTATAGTCAGTAGACTTTTTTGTAGGTTAATGGAGGCTATTAGCGTCAAAAATTATTTTCAGGCTGCAAGATTAACTCACATTGTTCGATTTTCGATTGTGGGGAGAATCTATTTGGAACATGTGGAAAAGAAAAGCTGAGGGGAAAAGGATTGCATGCTTGAAATGCCTGTTGGGTCGAAAAGGAGTCATTTGTTCCTTTATTCGGAGCATTTTGCGCCAAATGTTTTCCTGTGTCAAGCAATGTCCTTTATAACATTTTATTTCCGTCAGTGGATTTTATTTGCCGGAAAATTTCTGCCGTTTTCTTGACAAGCACAGTAACATTAGCTTTCATCAAAAGTTTTACAACTTATACGTACCATCTAACGTATGATATTTTTTTTTAATTTGGCTGCCTGCCCCTGTCTTGCAAATATTTCCTTTCATACGGGTTCAGAAAACATGAGGAGAAACAGGATGTACTTTCACTTTATTACGAAGCCGAAGGCTGAGTCAGGTAATTACCAACGGGAGCGCCCTATGCTGCACATGTTAAAGCTAAAATCACCTGAAAACGCAAGATGAAATTTGTGTTAGTAAACTCTGTTTGGAACGG
>Ga0210040_10009617_pt1 | contig 11230 bp, 6 predicted proteins | sample CryGeyCG12114_NA_FD_185462 | JGI IMG/M metagenome (GOLD analysis project Ga0210040, IMG submission 185462) | Groundwater microbial communities from aquifer - Crystal Geyser CG19_WC_8/21/14_NA (SPAdes) (version 2) | ecosystem: Environmental > Aquatic > Deep subsurface > Groundwater | place: USA... | reverse complement strand
GTTTGGGAAATTAAGCAGAAAACCATTATCGATATGAGTGCCGACCGCGGCGCGTACATCTGCCAAAGCCAAAGCCTGAACCTGCACGTGCAGAACCCGAACTTTGGTAAACTGACTTCGATGCACTTCCACGCCTGGAAACGCGGCCTGAAAACCGGTATGTACTACCTGCGTACCAAAGCTGCCGTAGATGCCATCAAGTTCACGGTAGAAAAACAAGCCGAAGAAACGCTCCAGCCGGTATACAACAACGACCAAAACATGAGCGACATGTCCTGCTCCCTGGATAATCCGGATGCGTGTGAGGCTTGTGGTAGTTAAGATTTGTAATAAGTAAGATGTGAAATGTGAAAGGAGATCAGAAATGGTCTCCTTTTTTAATTAAATATAAAAAAATGAGTTTAGAGATACCTATTAATAAACAATCAGAAGTGTTTAAACAACACTTAGATGACATCCAAAACGAAAGAATCATCTTCTCTGGAATATTTGGTATTGGTAAAAGCTATTTTCTAAATAAATATTTTGATACAAGAGAGGATGATTATTTAGCTATTAATCTTAAGCCAATTAATTACTCAATTTCACAGAATGAGGATATTTTCAAATTAGTAAAGTACGATATTCTATATGAGTTGATGTTCACTCATAAATTAGAATTAGTTGTTGAAAGTATTAGCAGAAGTATAGCATATGGTGTTGCGTTAGGTGAGAAGATTCCAAATATAATTGAATCATTCCTTTCAATTATTCCACTTTTAAATAAAGAAGTACCAGATTTTACTCCACTTTTAGGATTTATCAAGAAGATAGGACCTTATTTTCAAGAAATAGAAAAATCTAGAAAAGATTTAAATTCAAATTTCAAATTAGAAGATTTTGTTAAAGAAATTGAGAATGGATATCTTTTCGAATCAGACTTTATTACTGAATTCATTGAGAGAAGCCTTGATGCGTTATCAATTGAAAATCAAAGCAAAAAGAAAACTAAAGTTCTTATTATTGATGATTTAGATAGAATTGACCCAGAGCACATATTTAGATTGTTTAATATATTTAGTGCTCACTTTGATTATCATAAGTCCTCAACAAATAAGTTTGGTTTCGATAAAGTTATATTTGTGTGCGATATTGATAATATCAGGAATATATTTGCTGCTAAATATGGCATAAATACTGATTTTAGTGGTTACATTGATAAGTTCTATAGTACAGAAATATTCTTTTTTAACAACAATGAGGAAGTTGCATTTATTACTGAAGAAATAATAAAAAGCATAAATTTTAATAAATATAGAACTTTAATTACTAAGAACGTTCTTCATAATGATGGAGGTTCCACTACTAATTTCCTCTACATTATTTTAAAAGCTTGCATTAATAGTGGAGCTTTAAATATGAGAAGAATTCAAGCTGTTTATAATGGTCGATTTAATTTAAAAGAAAAAAGCCTATTCACTAAAAATATCTCTAGCCAAATTATAAATAAATATGTCCCGGCAGCTATCATCTATGATATTCTGTTATGGATTTTTGGAGATATAAACTCCTTAGAGAAAGCATTACAACGATTAGTAAACTTTGGTAGAAGCGCTAAACAGATTGAAGAAAATAATTTTAATCCTAATATTTTAAATCATTTAGGAATGCTTATCCCAATAATTGATAGTGCAAATCATAAGTACCAAGAGAATGATGCTGTATCAAATCCTACAGGTAAAAGAAAGCTTGAAGCAAAGATAAATTCTAAGTCAGTAGATTTAGATTATGAATTAAAGTACTCAAATAACGATAACTTATTATTTTATTATGCTAGTATAGATAAAAGGACATATGAAAACAATAATGATAAAATAGAAATTTATGAATTTGTACTAGAGGCATTCAGAACGTTAAAAGCAATCGATTACTTTTAACCTCTTTCTGGCGCGAGCGTCCTCGCTCGTGTCTAACCATTGCGCAGGCCTCTGGCCTGTATAACCTACCTGCCGATCAAACTTCAATAAACCGTTAGCGCGGCCAGAGGCCGGAAGAAAATCATCACGAGCGAGGCGTGCTCGCGATAGGGTGCGCATAGCTTGTTTTGTTTTATATGTCTTGAAACGTCTGGCTACTTTTAATGCAAGAGCGTATAAAACAATATAATGTCGAGGCGATATAAAACGTATGAAGGCGGGTTGTTTTTTGTAACGCTTACCGTTGTAGGCTGGATAGACGTATTTATCCGCCGTGAGTATTGCGATTGCCTGGTACAAAACCTGCGTTATTGCCAGGAGAAAAAAGGGTTACAACTGTACGCTTACTGCATTATGAGCAGCCATGTACACTTAATTGCCGCCGCCGAAAATACTATTCTCAGCAATATTCTCCGCGATTTCAAAAGCTATACGGCGAAACAATTATTGCAACTCATAACCGATAATCCGCAGGAAAGCCGCAAAGAATGGCTCTTGTACTTGTTTAGGCATTTTGCTAAGAATACCCCTAACACCGAAAACCAGTTCTGGCAACAACACAATCATCCTATTGATTTAACTAGCAATACAATTATCGACCAAAAGGTAGATTATATCCACCAAAACCCGGTAAGCACCGGAATAGTAAACGAGCCACAGGATTATTTTTACAGCAGTGCTAATCCGTTAGGTCCATTGCAAGTATTATCGATATAATTTGGAAGATTTATTATAGATTGCTCGTGATAGTTCTTGCAATATATTGTGTTCCCTAATGGACCTTTAATTTATAACAAATATTAATTTGGGAGTCTGGGAGTCAATGATCCTAGCTTCGATGTGGTTATTATTCGGTGATCTTGTAAGCAAAAACTCCCTTTCCCACTTTGTACTATCATGGGAAAGAGAGTTTATTAACTAAATTCAGCTTATTTGCCGGAATATTACAATGAGCTTGAGATTGTTAATAGAATATACTAACTAAATTCTTCTGCATTTATGGAGATAATACTGTCTTTTAAGTTACAAAGTGCCTCAAATCATTAAATTGTATATCGTGTAATTTCCAAGTTTACAGTTCGCGACCTATTTTATAATTACCCGTTTAGTAATAACTTCATCATCGGTTACAAGCTGAAACAGATAAATACCCGGAGCTGTTCGCCCTAAGCTTAGCATCTGATTAAACTCTCCCGACATCCGTGCATACTTGTGTTTAAGTATCAATTTTCCTTTGGCATCCCATAATCTTAACTCAATAGCTGTTTTACCGGGCAAGGGCAATATTATTTGCAACTTATCTTCGGTTGGATTTGGGTAAAGAGAAAGACTGGCCGCTAGTTTACTGTCTTCTATGCCGGTGCAGGTAGTAACGGTAATATCCTGCGTAGCGGTAGTGGGGCAGCCATTGGTTGTATTATAAGTATAGCTTATGGTATGCGTGCCGATACCTGCAGCAGAAGCATCAAAAACGCCATTGTTTACGCCTGTACCAGAGTAAGTACCTCCGGTTGGCTGTCCGCCGGTTAAAGCTAAGTTGGTAATAGTGCTGCAAACTTCGGTGAAAGCAGCCAGAGTAATGGCTGGTGTAGCAGTTATACTTACGGTTATTCTGGCCCTTTCGCTTTCACAGCCATTTACCGTCTGCGATACGTAATAATCTGTATTGCCTGCTGTAGCGGTGCTGGGTGTTGGATTTGTGGTTGAGGCGGTGCCTCCGGTTGCGGTTGTATACCACTTCAAGTGTTCACCCGTTGCCGTTAAGGCTGCGGCAGTAGCTCCCTGGCAGTAAGTTAAATTAGCTGTAACTACCGGCACGGAAGGTAAAGGATTAATGGTGGCGGTTACGGCAGTTCTTTCACTTTCGTTGGTGCCGTTCACTACCGATACATAATAAGTTGTAGTAGTGGTTAAAACAGGCGTAGTATACGTAGCATTTACCGCCGATTCAATGGCTGTGCCTCCCGTAGCGGTAGTGTACCAGCGATAATTGCCGTCCGTAGCTCCTTTGGCACTTAAAGTTACGGTACTGTTTTCGCAACTAGCGGCTGCTGTAACGGCAGGAGCATAAGGTGTGGCACCAGCAAATTGCATAACAGTAGCACGTCCTTCATTCATTTCATCCCGGTAAGCTACATAAAGATTGCCGCTAACTGTAAGTATAAAGCTAGAATATGTAGCAAATTCGGCTGAAAACCCGGCTGATCCAACTTCTATCCAACTGCTACCATTGTATTTCTTTACGGTAGCCTTATTGCTGTTTGCCTGATCAATGTAAGCTACAAATGGGGTACCACCCGCATCTAAGGCCAAGCTGGTGTAAAAAGCGCCTGCTTCTGAAAGTGCATTAGCACCAACTTCTATCCAACTGCTGCCATTATATTTTTTTACAATCACATTGTTGCCGTTTGCCTCATCTGTATAAGCTACATAGGGCAGACTAGCGGCATCTAAAGCTATGCTGGTATATTCTGCCTGGCCTGCTGAAAAGCCCAGGGCGCCTACAGTTACCCAATTAGTGCCGTTAAATTTCATTACCGTAACTTTATCGCCATTGCCAAAATCTGAATAGGCTATAATGGGGTTTTGGTTAGCGTCCAGCACCAAGGAGGTGAAACTTGCTGTTCCTGCAGAAAATCCCGGCGTGCCTACTGTTATCCAGGTATTATTAATACACTTTTGCACTGTAGCTTTACGGCCACGGAACCAGTCCTGGTAAGATACAAAAGGAGTGCCATTGGCGCTAATTGCTAAGCTAATATGATCAGCCTGCCCGATAGAAAAACTAGCGGTACCTAGAGTTATCCAACTAGTGCCGTTAAACTTCTTTACTGTTATTTTCCTGATCTCAGTGGTCCAATCCAGATAAGCTACAAATGGCGTGTTATTAGCATCCAGAGCTATTTTAACTTCTGTAGCTAATCCGGTAGAAAATACGGCCGGGCCTACATCTACCCACTTATTTCCTACATACTTCTTTACTAATAGGCCCTCGTTTTGATCAAAATAGGCCACAAATGGAGTGCCATTCACATCAGAAGCCAGGCTGGTAGCGCTAACCGTTCCGGCTGAGAAGCCGGCAACATCGGCTAATTGCCAGCTATGAGAATTATTAAATTCAGGTACATGAACAGTTAAAGTTACAGCATTAGAGGTGGCGACAGCACCATTGCTAAGCAGGACCCGGTATGTATAACCATCCATAGAAATAGGAACTTTGGTAAGAGTTAAGGTAGCGGTAGTTCCTCCACTGTATACGCCACCGTTAGTTACATTGGTAAACTCGCCGTTGCCTCTCTTTTCCTGCCATTGGTAAGTTAAACCGGCTTCGGAAGTGGTTACCGTGAAACTAGCTTTCTGCCCGCCAGTGATGTTCGTGGCTATTGGTTGGGTTATTATAGCCGGTATAGTTGGTATTGGGCTAGAAAACTTCATTACCGTAGCTTTATCATTTTCTGTTTTATCTGAATATGCTATATAAAGGTCGCCATTCGCATTCAGAGCTAAACTGGTATAGTTTACCACTCCCGCTGAAAAACCTGCAGAGCCAATATTTACCCAAGTATTACCAGTAAACTTCATTACGGTAGCATGGGCGCGATTGCCAAAGTCCATATAAGAAACAAAAGGAGTACCATTTTCATCCAGAGCAAAGCTGAGAAAATTACTCCATCCCGCTGAGAATCCGGCAATACCTAATCTAACCCAAGTGCCGCCGGTATACCTCATTACAGTAGGTCTATTCCCATTAGCATAGTCGCTATAAGCAACGTATGGGACATTATTAGCATCCAGAGCTAAATGGGTTTCGTAAGCATAACCAGCCGAAAATCCAGCTGTTCCCACTGTTTCCCAACTGCTACCATTATACTTCATCACTGTAATTTTGCGGTTTTGGGCAAAATCTGAATAAGATATAAGGGGACTACCATTGGCATCTAGTTTTAAACTGATGAAATCTGCTCTATCCGGAGAAAAACCAGGCGGCCCAACATGTACCCAACTATTGCCATCGAATTTTATAACTGTAGCTTTGTTACTATTTGCATCGTCCTGATAAGCTACATAGGGAGTGCCATTAACATCTAATGTCAACTGGGTAAAACGAGCCGCACCTACTGATATACCGGCCGTACCCACGTCTACCCAGTCACTGCCATTATACTTCTTAACTGTAGCTTTGTCATTATTGCCAGCGTCACTATAAGCAATTAGGGGGGCGCCTTGGCCATCAAAAGTTATTGAAAGATTAGTAGCATCGCCTAATGAAAATCCAACTCTTCCCACTGGTTCCCAAGTAATGCCGTTAAACTTCATTACAGTAGCTTTATTTGCAACGGCTCCATTGGCAAATGCTACATAAGGTATCCCGCTGGGGCTTACAGCTAAAAAAGTAGCAGCAGCGGAACCTGAGCTAAAGCCGGCTTGTCCAACTTTTTGCCAATCAGATAATTTGCCTAACACAGTAAGCATTGCACTGGCCGATATGGTAGAAGTACCACTAGTATTACTTATTAGTACCCGATATTGATTACCGGTTAAGCCTAAAGGAACATTTGCAATAGTTAAGGTGGCTGTGGTAGCACCTTGGTTATAAATGTTGTCTAGGATCAGGTTGGTAAAACTAATACCGCCGTCCGAACTTACTTGCCACTGGTAGGTGAGGTCAGAACCGGAAGCAGCTACGGAAAAGGTGGTGGTTAGCCCGGCATTAATTGTAATAGCTACTGGCTGGGTAATTATGATTGGTGCTGGAGCAGCAAGCATCATAACTGTAGCTTTATTGTTATTAGCTCCATCCCGATAGGCTACATAAGGAATACTGTTATGATTTAAGGCCAAACTGATATAGTTAGCAGTTCCGGCTGAAAAAGTTGGCGTGCTTACTGTTATCCAACTATTGCCATTATACTTCTTAACCGTTGTTTTATCACCATTATCTTTGTCCTTATAAGCTATAAAAGGAGTACCATTGGCATTCAGTGCCAGATTGGTATAATCGGCCCATCCCGCTGAAGCATTATCGGAGCCAACAAGTATCCAACTGCTGCCATCATACTTCTTAACGGTAGCTTTATAACCGGTATTCATATCCGAATAAACTATATAAGGAGTACCTGACGCATCTAGGGCTATGCTGGTATAATATGTAAATCCCAGAGAAAACCCGGCTGTCCCCACATCTGTCCAACTGGTATTGTTATACTTCTTAACGGTGGCTTTATAACCATTCGCCTGATCCTGGTAAGCTACAAAAGGAGTACCGCTACCATCAATAGCTAAACTGGTGTATTCAGTTCCTCCTGCTGAGAACCCTTCTGCCCCAACACTTACCCAGCTTATGTTGTTAAACTTCTTTACGGTAGCTTTGCCGCCATTTGCCCCATCTGAATAAACTACATAAGGGGTGTCATGACCATCCAACACTAAGTTGATATAATTAGCCTGCCCGGTTGAAAACCCGGCAATTCCAACATCTACCCAATTACTACCATTGTACTTCTTTACGGTAGCTTTACCACCATTCATTCCATCTGAATAAGCTACATAAGGAATATTATTGCTATCTAATTTTAAACTGATATAGCTGGCAGTTATGGGCGAAAATCCCGGAGCGCCTACAGTTACCCAATTAGTGCCATTATACTTGTTTACCGTAGCTTTGCCACTATTTGTTCCATCTGTATAAGCTAAATAAGGATTGCCATTACCATCTAAGGCTAAAGAAGTATAAGCAGCTGTGCCTGCTGAAAAGCCCATGTTACCTACCGCATGCCAATCACCGGAGTTGTTAGAAACCTGATCATTTACGGTAAGGAGCGCACTAGCAGAGACAGTGCTGTTCTCATTGCTCACCTGTACCCGATACAGGTTGCCGTTTAAAGATAAAGGGGCATTGATTATGTTTAAGGTAGCCGAAGATGTACCGCTATAAGTTGAGCTCAAACCTATATAATCAAAGCTAGCGCCACCATCCTGGCTTACCTGCCACTGATAGTTTAAAGACCCGTTCCCGATTGCTGTCACGGTAAAACTAGTATTCTGACCTTTGTTTATAGTAGCAGGCGTTGGTTGCGCAGTAATAGCTAGCTCTATTAACTTATCTACCTTCCGGATGCGGTAGTTGGAAGCATCAGCAATGTAATTATGGCCATTCGTACCAGTATTAATATTAGAAGGAGTATTTAGTAAAGCATTTAGGGCTAAACCACCGTCACTGCTGTAACCGGCTGTTCCATTACTAGCTATGTTATTATCATTGGCTGAGTATGATAACCAGCTATTACTTAATAATATTGAAATGCCTTTACCTGCTTCAGTAGAAATAGGCAGCGCCTTAGCGTATTGTTGAGTAAAAAAAAGAGTTAGCCCCATTAGGAGCCCTGATAAATTAAAGCCTTTTGTTATCATGTTTATGTAGTATTTTTCTAATTAATTAGTAATCCGTAGATGAATTTACATCCCTGACAGAAGCATTGCTTAGTCGTGATTGTTCAATTAGCACGTATTAGCTATGGTGTTTAAGTGAAGTAAGATTATAGGGTAAAGATTAGTATTACTAAAAATTAAATAATTGGCAAGTAGATTTTTTTCATATATACCTATACAATAAAATTGATTATTACTTATATAGCATCAAAAATATATAAATAAAGTTAATTAGTAAATATCTTGATAAAATTAAATCAATACCAGTCTAATTGAGGTAAAATCATATTTTAGTAATAAATTCATTTTATTTGAAATTATAAGATATATTGTATTATGGAATGCTGACAAGTATCTGGATTTGTTATAAGAATTGTAATTATATAATAATAGGGAAATTAGGTTGTTGATGGTAAAGAGTTTGGTAGAGTATATTTGAGAGCTATTGATATTGTCCTAAACTCAATTCTAGCTTGAATAACCAACGTGCCGGAAAAGTATCGCAGTAAACCATTCTGCTGGCAAGAGACCGGAAGAAATCCGTTACGGGCGAGGACGCCCGCAATAAGACGAGGTAATAAGTTTAGCTTTATGCCGGAAAGATTTCTTAAAATCTTTCTCTGGATAATTAAGTGTATCGTATCTTTAGTTAAACTAAAAGTGGCGTACCATGAATATCTAAACCTTGAAATACGAAATTATAGAATGGATAACTCAAACCCAGGATAGTTCTTTGCTGCAAGCACTTAATCGATTAAAGATTCTATTTTGGGCTGGTTATGAAGACGAGGTATAGTATTCTTTAGTTGAAAGAAGCCAGGAATTAATAAGAATTGTAACTTATCTCCGGACCGAATGGTTAGAAAAGGAAGTGAATTTGAAAAAGTAATAGTTACCTTTCCAGAAGTATACCCTGAATCGAAAAACGCGTTAAGACGAGCTGTGATAACCAAGCATAATTCTGTCGTTTACCCAATAGACACGACCCAGGAACTTATAAGAGTTTACACTATCTTCAACCACCGTTAGCACCCCGGCAAATTATGGTAAACGTAGATTCGTGCTAATGATGTAATTCCCAGTTGTGCGCGGAGTTCTCTACGCATAACTTAGGTGTACTTATCTAAGCAGGGTTTAATATATTTAATCTTATTTATACTATAACAAAAAAGGCGGGTTTTCCCGCCTTCTGTTATTAACTAATTTCAATTTGTTTTACTGGTTTTACTTTAGCCTCATCGGCTTTGGGAATCGTAATATGTAAGATGCCATCGTGGTATTTGGCCACAATTTCGGCGCCTTTTACCAACCTTTCGGGTAAGCTGAAAGAACGGGTAAAAGATTGGTAGCTGAACTCGCGGCGGGCATAATTGCCTTTCTCGTCTTGTTCTTCGTGCTTATCTTCTTTCTGCGCCGAAATCAGGAGCACGTTATTATCTAGCTCCACTCTAAAATCTTGCTTACTCATGCCCGGTGCGGCTACTTCCAGCTCAAATGCTTCGTTTGTCTCTTTCACATTAACCGCCGGCACAGAGCCATTGTTGGTGCTTTGTTGCATCGGCCAGTTAAACCAATCCCGGGTTAGCATGTCATCAAAAAAAGAGGGAATGGTTGGAAATAAGCTTCGGTTGTTTTTCACTAAAGTTCTCATAACTAAATCCTCCAATTTTAATTTATTGTTTTGAATTAAACCGTGAGCTTTAAAAGCTAATACTCTTATAGCAAGCAGCTTGCCAAATGTTTTTTCTGAATTATTGACAGGAATATATCTGAAAGAATCACGAAGAGACGGAAAAATTTTCAGGCTATAGAATTTCGAACTTAAAAAATGTCAGAGTAAGATATGGATAGGAAATTAATTAGATTTATGCCCCAAAAAAGAAAAGGTGAGCTTACGGGCTCACCTTTAGAAGACTGCGGGTTTACGGGCGCACTTGTATTGAGGGTAAAAACGCTTTCGGCTTACCTGATACAGGATCTTACTTTTTCAGGTTAGCCAATTCGGAGAGCAGCACGTAACCGGTTTTGTCGTTTACAGTAACAATGGCCCAGTTTTTATTAAATTTGCGGACAAATTCCACTTTATCCGCTGTGCTCAAGGTTTCTAGCACTTCGGTAGAAGTGCCCGGTTGCTGGAACATTTTTACGTTTTCGTGTTGTACTTTAATTTTTTTAAGTGCTTTGGGAGGAGCAGCTACGGCAAATCCTACTTGTACTAAAAGAGCGAGCGAGAAGATAACTTTTTTCATAGTTTTAGGTGGTTAGGTTATAGCGATATAGTTTAGTTTTCAGTTTGGCAAAGCTTTATTTAGCAGCCTTCTTTTATTTATTTTGCAACTGGTGTGCCAATTCTAAAAAAAGCCTAAACAGGTAAAAAGAAGGCTTTTTTTACGGTAACTAGCCATTAAATCGTCCATATCCAGACGGGTACTGTCCGCTTGCGGTACAACATTGGCGTTACTCAACTTAAACTGGTAGCAGGAAAACCTAAACCTAAAAGGAACTTCTATAAAGAACAAAAAAGCCTCTACCGGCTAAGGTAGAGGCTAAAACAGAAATTGTAATAAGACAGGAGGGTAATTAGTTGCAGTGCTTTTTTAGCATTTTGCTGGCCCGGCTATCATAAGCAGCGGCCTTTTGCCAGTCCTGGCAAGCACTTTCGGTTTCTTGTGTTTCTAACTTCATCAGGCCCCGGTAGTAATAAGCTTCCATGTAATTCTCGTCTATTTTGAGTACGATATTGAAATCCTGGATGGCTGCTTTGGCATTGTACATGTTCATTTTGGCTACTGCCCGATTAAAATAGGCATCTGCATCCTGGGGCTTGGCCTTTATTACTTTAGCCA
>Ga0210040_10009616_pt1 | contig 11231 bp, 10 predicted proteins | sample CryGeyCG12114_NA_FD_185462 | JGI IMG/M metagenome (GOLD analysis project Ga0210040, IMG submission 185462) | Groundwater microbial communities from aquifer - Crystal Geyser CG19_WC_8/21/14_NA (SPAdes) (version 2) | ecosystem: Environmental > Aquatic > Deep subsurface > Groundwater | place: USA... | reverse complement strand
CGGGCGGGCAGCTGGGCCTACCGGGCCTCGGCGGTGATTGCGGTGCTGGCGAGTTTCTTCCTGGTGTGGCTCAACCTGGCGGTTGGGATCATCGGCAACGAGGATAATCCGGCCAACCTGATGTTCGGCGGCGTGCTAGGGATCGGGCTGACCGGATCGCTGGTGGCCCGCTTCGGGGCCGACGGGATGAGCCGGACCATGGCGCTGTGCGCGGGGGCGCAGGCATTCGTCGGCGGCGTGGCGCTGATGGGCAAGCTGGGTGAAGGGTCGGCGGCGTGGCCATGGGACGTGGCGAACCTGACGACCTTCTTTACGCTGGCATGGGGGCTGGCCGCGGTGCTGTTCCGCAAGGCGGCTCGCGCCTAGCGGGTGCGGCCGGCGTGCACTTCCTTGACCCAGGGGAGGATGGCCTGCCAGCTGAGTTCCCGCTCGAAGCGAACGCCGGCCAGCCGGTCGTGACGCCAGCTGACCTCGCCTGGCGGGATGCCGAGGCCTTCCATGAACACCTGCACCGTCTCACCCACGACCGGCAGCGTGTCGCCTTCGAGCTGAAGGCCGCCGGCCGAGATGTTGCGGATGGTTGCAGGCAGGAACCGTTCGTTCTTGCGCAGCCAGGCGGCGGCGCGGACCTCGACGCGGGGCATGCGGCGGCGGTCGGCCGGCTGGGCGACGAGCTGGCGGGTGATCAGCGCCATCACGTCGATCGGGCGGGTGAAACGAACACCGACGTCCTGCTCACCGCGCCACGCAACCACCGCGTCCACTCGCTGGCCGGTGCCGAGCTCCATGCTGAGCGCTGCGCCCAGGGGCACGTCGACCGCACCGCGCAGGGTGGCGCCCAATTGCGAGATCTCCCGGATTTCGGAAGCAACCGCAATGCGGCCGATGTGCACGGTGGTCGGGTCGAGCGGTTCGGCCGGCTCGGGCACGCAGGGCGCGTCGCTCTGCCACGGCAGCTTGGCCGGCAGGACAAAGGTGGTGGCGGTGGCGTCCGTCACGCGCAGTGCGGCCTCTTGGCGGTTAGCTCAGGCAAGCAAGCCTCGGCTCTTGACCCTAAGAAAAGACTAACGGACTTGGGGATGCCATGCTGCCTGCCGCCGAGACCGCGCGAGATGTCGCCCAGATCATCCAGCTGGCGGTCGCGCCGGTGTTCCTGTTGGCGGGCATCGGTGCCTTCCTGAACGTTTGCGCATCCCGGCTGGCGCGGATCGTCGACCGGGCGCGCGAGGTGACACCGCGGTTGCTGGCGAGCCGCGGCAGCGAGCACGACCAATATGTCCGCGACCTGCGCGTGCTCGACCGGCGGATGGTCCTGGTCAGCCGGGCGATCAGCGTCACCGTGCTGTCGGCGGTGCTGGTGTGCGCGGTGGTGGTGCTGCTGTTTTCCGCCAGCCTGATCGGGTTCCGGGCCGCGACCGCAATCGCGCTGCTGTTCATCGGGTCGATGATCAGCCTGGCTGCCGGCTTTTTCATCTTCCTGGTCGAGACCCGGGTGGCGGCGCGGGCACTGCGGATCAGCCAGGACATCCTGGAGCATGAGGCCGACGGCTAGGTGGCGAGCAACTGCCCGATCGCAGCGGGCCGGGGCACGTGGGAGCCGGGCGTGTTCCACTGCCGCCAGCCACTCGCCGTCTTGAGGCCAGCCTCAAGCGCATGGTCGGCGGGATAGAGGAGGAGGTAGGCGGAGCGGTCCGGCGCAACGGTCACCAACACCGGTCCGACCCGGGTGAGGGCGGACCCACCCTCGATCGCCCGGCGATAAGTGGTGGCTTGCGCACCCAGCAATGCATTCAAATCGACGGTGATCGGGCTGTCCGCGAACAGGCCGCTGTCGGCAGGGGTGCGCCCGACCAGCAGGTTGAGGTCGGACCAGTCGCCCGGCGTCTCGCTGGCGACGTTCAACGGCGGCATTGCAGCGTTTTGGGCGATCTTGTCGTTCTGGTTGCAGGCGGCGGTGAGGATGGCGAGGACGAGGACGAGTTGCTTCATGCAACCCTCAACGCCTCGCCGCCTCGACAGGAGCCGCCGCGAGCCATAAGCGATTTCCCAAACAACACAGGGGTTCTTCCAAGATGATCTCAGCAAGCAGCGTTCTCGACCGCGTCCTGGTGCTCGAAATGGTTCGGGTGACCGAAGCCGCCGCCATCGCCGCCAGCAAGCTGGTCGGGCGCGGCGATGAAAAGGCGGCGGACGCGGCGGCGGTGGAGGCGATGCGGGCGGCTCTGAACGAGCTGCCGATGGACGGCACGGTGGTGATCGGCGAAGGCGAGCGCGACGAGGCGCCGATGCTGTTCATCGGCGAAAAGGTCGGCTCCGCGCAGGGCAGCGGTCCGGCGATCGACATCGCGCTGGATCCGCTTGAAGGCACTACGATCACCGCCAAGGCCGGGCCGAACTCGCTCGCGGTGCTGGCCATCGCCGAGCAGGGTGGCCTGCTTAACGCGCCCGACGTGTACATGGACAAGATCGCCATCGGACCAAATTATCCGGAGGGCACCATCGACCTGGCCAAGACCCCGACGGAGAACGTCCGCAGCCTGGCCGCGGCCAAGGGCGTCGACCCGAGCGAGATCATCGCCTGCGTGCTTGACCGGCCGCGGCATGAGGCCATCATCGCCGAGCTGCGCGCACTGGGCTGCGGCGTGTACCTGATCCCGGACGGCGACGTGGCGGGCGTGATCGCAGTGACCGACCCCGACACTAACATCGACCTCTACCTGGGGTCGGGGGGCGCGCCGGAAGGCGTGCTGGCGGCCGCGGCGCTGCGCTGCGTCGGCGGGCAGATGCAGGGCCGGCTGGTATTCCGCAACGACGACGAGCGCGGCCGGGCCAAGCGCTGGGGCATCGAGGACCTGGACCGCATCTACAAGCTGGAGGACATGGCCAAGGGGGACTGCATCTTCGCTGCGACCGGCGTAACGGACGGGTCGCTGCTGGAGGGCGTCCGGCGGCGCAAGAACTTCGTTACGACCGAGAGCATCGTCATGCGGGCAAGTTCCGGCACCGTTCGGCGGGTCACGGGCGAGCACCACAAGGCGCTGTAACGAATAGGATTCACGCGCGGGCGAATGCGGTCTAGGAGGCGGCATGGCCCGCGAGGATCTTGCCTGCAATGTTGCCGCTTCCCTGTCCGGCCAACCGTGGCGCTGGCGGCGGGGCGGCGGCGACCCGCTGACCCCAGACGCGCTGGTTGACGAGCTGCTGCTGGCGCGTGGCGTCGAGCGGGCGGATCTGGCGCGGCATCGCAAGCCGACCATCCGCGACTTCCTGCCGGACCCGTCGGCCTTCCGCGACATGGACAAGGCGGCGGCGCGAGTGGCGGACGCGATCGGGAGGGGTGAGACGATCGCCATCTTTGGCGATTATGACGTTGACGGGGCGACCAGTTCGGCCCTGCTGGTGCTGCTGTTGCGGCGGCTGGGGGTCAAGCCGCTTACCTACATCCCGGATCGGATGGCCGAAGGTTATGGCCCGAATGGCCCGGCCCTGCTGGCGCTGAAGGAGCAGGGCGCGAGCCTGGTGGTGACCGTGGATTGCGGCGCGCAGGCATTCGACGCGCTGGCGGCGGCGCATGCCGTAGGCTTGGAAGTGGTGGTGATCGACCATCACCAATGCGCGTCGGCGCTGCCGCTGTGCCATGCGCTGGTCAATCCCAACCGGCTGGACGAGGAAGCTGTCGGGGCGGCGCACGGCCATGTCGCGGCGGTCGGAATGTCGTTCCTGCTGGGCGTGGCGCTGCTGCGCGAGCTGCGGCGGCGCGGCCGCTTCCTTAACCGGCCGGAGCCGAAGATCCTCGACCTGCTCGACCTCGTGGCCTTGGGCACCGTGGCGGACGTCGCCAAGCTGCACGGGCTGAACCGGGCCTATGTCGCCCAGGGGCTGAAGGTGATGGGCGCGCGCGGGAACGTCGGGCTGGCGGCGCTGGCCGAGGCGGCGCGGCTGACCCGCGCGCCGACCTGCCGCGACCTGGGCTTTGCGTTGGGACCGCGGATCAACGCGGGCGGGCGGGTCGGCAAGTCGGACCTGGGCGTGCGGCTGCTGACGGCCGACTGCCCGGAGGAAGCGCGCGGGCTGGCAGCCGAACTCGACCGGCTGAACGAGGAACGCCGCGCGATCGAGACGATCGTGCTGGAACAGGCCGAAGGCCGAGCCGAGGAGCAGGCGGACTCGGCGGTGATCGTGGTCGCGGCGACCGGCTGGCACCCGGGCGTGATCGGGATCGTCGCGGGTCGGCTGAAGGAGCGGTTCGGGCGACCCGCCATCGTCGTGGCGCTGGACGAAGACGGGATCGGCAAGGGCTCGGGTCGTTCCATCAGCGGCGTCGACCTGGGCGCGGCGGTGCTGGCGGCCAAGGATTCAGGCCTGCTGATCGCGGGTGGCGGTCACGCCATGGCGGCGGGGCTGACGGCGCCACCGGGCGGCGTGGCGGCGCTGGCAGAGTTCCTGCGCGAGCGGCTGGCGCGGGACGTCGAGCGGGCGCGCGCCGGACGGGCGCTGCTGGTCGATTCGCTTTGCGCGCCGCGCGGGGTGGCGGCCGGGCTGTGTGACGCGCTGGACGAGGGCGGACCCTATGGCGCCGGCTGGCCGAGCCCGCGAGTGGTGTCGGGACCGGCGCGCCTCATCAAGGTGGGCGTGGTCGGCAACGGCCATGTCCGCGGCCTGGCCTGCGGTGACGATGGCGCCAGCTTTAAGTGGATCGCCTTTCGCGCCGCCGAGACAGTGCTCGGCCAAGCGCTGCTCAGCGCGGGCGGCAACGCGAAGTTCTGGCTCGCCGGATCGATCAAGCGCGACGAATACAACGGCGGCGACAAGGCCGAGATGCACCTCGACGACGCCGCCGTCGCCTGAGCGGGCTTGCTTGACCGCGCAAGCGCCCTCCCCTAAGCGCACCCCCGCCTCATGGCCCCTTCGTCTAGCGGTTAGGACGCGGCCCTTTCACGGCTGAAACACGGGTTCGATTCCCGTAGGGGTCACCAGATCGGGTGAAATCGGCAGAAACCCGAAGAATTGGCCGTTTTTACGTTCGCTTTACCCGTCCTTGATTACAAAGGATGCGTACAAAGTGAACAGGCTGATGTCCCTCCACCAAGACTCCCGAACCAACATCTTTCTCTTCCGCAAGGTCATCCCGGAACCTCTCCGACCGTTCTTCGGCAAGCGCGAGTTCAAGGTCAGCCTGGAGACGCGCGATCCTGTCGAAGCCAAGGCGCGCCTTCACAAACCCGCGGCCGAGTACGAGCGGCTCGCCCAGTCAGCCAGACAAGCGCTGAAGCAAGGGTGGTGCGGTGTCGCTCGCACCCTTGTGAACCAATGGCTTGCTCAGACCGGTCGCAACGATCGTTGGATACTGATGGCCGTCGTCCGGCTGACGGCTTTCTACGACTTCAGCCGGAATAACGACACCAGGTCCGTGAACCCGGCGTTCGCGTTCGAGTATACGCCGCTGCTGCCTGGCGAAGACGAGCTTGCAAGAACGCGCATCGACCACCGGCGTACGCGAATGTTCTGGACCCAGCGTGTCGCATTGCTGCCCCATGTGCCACCCAGCCAGCTGCAATGGATTGTGGAGCAGGTTGCCGCTCATGCGCAGAATCCGGCGCTAACCGACCTGGAAGCTGTCCGCCGGGGCATCTGCGCAGAAGTTCAGGGTCGCTTGATGACCTTCGCGGTGCGGCACCTCAAGAAGATGGAAGCTTCCCACCTCGACGTTCGGGCCGACGCCGGGCCTATTTGGATCGTCAACAACATGGCTGGCTCGGTGCCCCAACTGCCAGTGCCGGCGAACCAGAACCTGGTGGGACTGAAGCTGACCGAAGCTTTCGAAGCCTGGAAGAGCTACGCGCCCAAGAAGAAGCAGCGCCAAGGTAAGCTCAGCGACGAGTGGCTGCTGGCGGTCAACCGGTTCATCGCCATGTACGGCGACGTCGACATGGGCGAGATCACCCCGCGAATGGTGCGGGACTGGCGCGAGAAGCTCCTGGAGCTCCCGGGTCGCACCAAGAAGAACATCAAGGCTCTATTGCTCGATGAGCAGGCGGCGGTCGCCAAAGCGCAAGGTCTTGAGACGCTGGCGCCCGGCACGGTTAACAAGGCACTGTCTGCAATCCGCAGCATCACCGAGCATGTCGTCGACAAGATGTCGAACGTGCGGCTCGAGTTCAACGCTGCCAAGCTCGCCAAGTTCGTCGAGCTGGAGGGCAAGGAGGACAAGCGGCTGCCGTTCGATGAGGAGGACTTTGCCGCGATCTTCCGCGACCTGAACATCGAGGACGCGACCGGGATCAGCCAGGAGACCCTGTTCTGGATCGTCCTCCTTGCGCCGTTCACCGGTTGTCGCCTCGAGGAACTCGGCCCGTTGCGACCCAGCAACATTCGGCGGGAGCAAGGCATACTCTTCATCGCAATTGAGCGGGACCCGATCCAGGTCCGGGAACAGCAAGAGGTGGTGGAAAAGAGCGTCAAGACGGTCAACGCCGAGCGGGACATCCCCGTGCACCCCCTTCTGCTGCGCGCCGGCTTCGACGAACTGGTCGAACGGCGCCGCCTCGAGGGTGCGGACTGGTTGTTTCCGGACCTCACCCCGAACAAGTACGGGCACCGAACCGCCCGCGTGTCGCGCCTGTTCGCAACGTACCTCGAGGATCTCGGAATCACGGATGATGAAAAGGTATTCCATTCCTTCCGCCATTCGGTGCGCCGCATCTTACGCCGGCCGGGGCTTGAAGAAATTGTGGACCTCATCTGCGGTCACTCGGATGGCAAAGTTGGGCGACGTTACGGTCGCGGCGCCGACATGCGGCCGCTGAACGACGTTATTCAGTTGATTGACCACAAGGGCCCCGATTGGGACAAGGTCATCGCCCGCGGCCGCCAGCTTGGAAAGCTCGCGCCCGAGTGGGAGCAGTCCGACCGGGTCGCCTAGCCGCCCGTAAGGGTAGATTGGAAAGCGGAAAGCCGCTGAAGGATCAAGGGCGGCGGGTCGAGGCGAGCAGGAAGCCTGCTCGCCTCAACCGCATAAGCGCTACTTCGAGAACTGCTCCCAGGAGGCCTGAGCCGCCGCAAAGCCCGCATCAGACGCGAGTTCCCGGTGAACGCACATCCAACCGAAGGGCGACAAGCGCCGCATCAGCACCAATCCATGAACGTGCACCGGGCTATCGCTGCCCGCCAGATGTGGCGCATGGAGGATCGCCAGAACCGGTACGCCATGCTCCTGAACGTAGAACGACCGTAACCAGCAGCGTGCCTGCTCCCAGGGAGCATGGAGGTTAGTGGCTCGCGGAAAGCGCATGGTCACCTGAGCCAACGCCGCAGTTTCATCAATCGGTAGCTTCTGCTCATAGGATTGCACGAGGAAGTCCGGGTCTGTATAATCCTCACCGATCGCCGGCCGCAGTAGAACTTCAACCTTGGCGGCCGTGTCCACCAGACTCTCAGCACCTGCAGGTCGCCGCTTGGCGAGGCAATGCGCAGCGATGCTTTCACGCAGCTGCTGGCCGGCAGCCCAATAGAACCGCGTGGAAGTGAACGCCTCTGTCGGCTGGCCATGGTAGTAAGCCTTCAGTTCGCGCACAGGCAGCGCCGTCACGATGGCGCCGCTCATCGACGCCGCCTTGTTCTTCTTCGCCGGCATTAGAACCACCCCTGCACTGCAACGCTCAGGAATTCGCTCCCGAATCTCAGGCCGCGATAGCGTTCAACCTCATCGCAAAAGGGCGCGGTGCTGGTCACTTCAAGGCCGAGCAGGTCCAATCGGACGTAGGTTTTCTCACCAGCCGTAGGGATTAGCCACGCACAGCCCACCGGCTGCGGCATCCATAGCCGGTAGCCGCAGAACGGACGTTCCACTCCGTGCAGGACGACGTCGAAGGTTGCATGGGCAGCCGTATCGGCAGCACGCACGATAATCGCGTTCCGCTCAACTGCCTTGGCGATGTCGCGAACCTCGCGGGTCAACAGTGGGCGACTGCATCGAGTGCCAGCGACGATAATCCCAGCAAGCGGCATGACCAGCGAGTTTTCAAGCGCCGGGTGCCACTTCTCCGGCATGGTCTCCACCATGCCATCAACGAGGTAGGTGGTCGCAAGCATAAGTCGTCGTACCTGCACGCATTGCGGCGGAATGGGATCAAGCTGCAGGCCAGGCGAGATCTGGAGGTCGGAATCCATAGTGTTTCTCTTCGTTGGCCCACGACAGCCGAACCTTCAGTCGCGGGCTCTTCCTTTCATATCTTCGGTTCAGCCGCCCTCCATTCCTTGTCATTCAAGCCGCCGTCTCGGCGGCGAGCTTCCTACTCACCGTTCGCTGGCGGCGGCGCTTGCGCGATAATGTCCTGGATCGCTTTACTATCTGCATCCGGCCGGGCCCGCAGTACGCCCACGCAATCCGCAATCTGCTGGTCATTGGGGATCAGGCCGGCCGGGCTTTCCCACCACCAGCCGAGCAGGTGCCACCACAGCCGCTCGGGCGGCCAAGTTGCGACCTCGTGGCGCGTTGGAACATAGCAGCCATCGCGGATGAGACCGTGGTGGTCGAGTACGGCTTGGACGATCTGGTCCTTCGTGAAGCCGAAGCGGTCTTCACTGTTGTCAACTGGACTCGTCATCTTTCATTCTCCTTGGCGTGCTCTTCACCGCCAAGTTCATGTTTTCGGTCCTCAGCCACCGATCGGTAAGGCTGAGACGGTCGCAGCTGGTACCAGTGATTAATGGCGGGTTCTGGCCGTAAGCAGCCTGTCCGCTTCTCGCACCTAAATCCCCGGACCGAACCCTTGTTCAGCCAAGTTGCTAATGTCCGGAACCGATCACTGCGGAAGCCGAGCGACAAGGCGTTCCTGCATCGGATCGCCGGCGAGTTCGATCGCCTTGCCGAAATGACCCGGTGTGAGGACCCGTCCTACTATGCGGCTCGTGCCGCTCAGGAAGTCTCGGCAGCGGTGAAGGTCCAACATTCCCGCGCTCGCTTGGCACACCTGATCATGGCTCAGCACTACGCCCCGTTTGTCCGAGGAACACGCCAGCACTGGGCTGAGAAGTCAGGCTACACTTGTTAGGGTGGCTGAATCGCGTGTGCTGGTAGACGAGCCCGGCAGCGTCCGGTCGCTTCACGAGCGGCGTAACCGTGGCCGTGATGATATCGAGGTGACCGCCCAGAGAGCCTCCTCGGAACAGGTTGGCAAAGCTCTCGACTAATTCAGCCTGTTGCGAGAGCGCTCAGATCCGCGATCACGGCCGCTGATCAGCCTTTTTTACAGCACCGCACCACCGGTTGCCTAATGCCGTTAGATATTGCAACATCCGTCTTTCCTGATGCTCCGAACATCAAGGAAGTGGAGAGGATGGCAGAAACTCGACTTGGGATCGGAGCAGAGTTTGTCCGCTCCTGGCGAGCAATACTGGCTGTGATTCTCGGCATGTGGGTCAGCGCCATTCCTTCTTACTCCATCGGCGCGTTCATCGCGCCCGTTGCAGCAGAGTTCAGTGCATCGACAACTCAGGTCACAGGCTGGTCTCTGGCGTGGAGTCTTGGTTGTGTCGTCTCGGCACCCTTGGTGGGCGCGCTTGCGGACCGAGTGGGCGCGCGACGGGTCATCCTCACGGCTCTTGCGAGCCTGTCGGCGGCGCTGTTCGCCGTGAGTCGTTTCACGAACGATCTGACAGAATTCTACCTCGGCGCGCTGGCTCTCGGAGCCATCGGGGCTGGCACCAGTGCGATCACCTATGGTCGAGTAGTCAATAGCCGGTTCGACCTCGGTTTGGGTACCGCCCTCGGCCTGATGTCCGTGGGGCTCGGACTTGGAGCAGTGTTCGGGCCTCGCCTGATGCAAGCCATCATAGATAGCCTCGGCTGGCGACAGGCGTTCGCAATTCTGGCCCTGCTCCCGCTCGCAATCTTGCCACTGCTTTTCGCCTGGCTACGCGAAGGGAGCACGTACAAAGATACAGAGCTGGCCCCTATTGAAGGCGTAACGCGCCGGGAGGCAATGCGGCGGCCAGTCTTCTGGGTGCTTGCGGTGGGCACGATCCTCTACGGCGTTTGTGTCGGTGGTGTTTCCGTCAACCTTTTCCCATTTCTGACCAGCGAGAATCTTAGCCGCGCCGACGCGGCTTCTGCCGCCGGCCTGTTCGGGGCTGCGACCGTGGCCGGTCGCCTACTTGGCGGCATAATCATTGATAGAGTGCGTATTCACGTGGCGATATTGTTGTCGATTGTATTGATCGTCGAAGCCGCCGCCTTTCTGGCTCTAGGGTTGGGTGGAGCGACGTACTTGATCCCGGCCCTTCTTGCCTTCGGCGTATCTGTTGGCGCCGAGGCCGACTGCCTGGCTTATTGCACGATCAAGGTTTTTGGTCGGCGCTATTTCGGCAGCATCTTCGGAGTGCTCGGCATCGTCATGCTCTACATAGGGACCGGGATCGGACCGCTACTTTTCAGTGCCACCCGCGACTGGCTCGGTACGTACCCGCTCGCTTTCTATGTCTGGGCTGGGCTCGCGTTGGTGGCTGCTCCGCTGTTCGCGAGCGTTGCGAGTGTCCCGTTTTTCAAGCAGCCGAACAATCGATTGGAAGCTGCCGTCGCGCGCTAACTCCCTTCCTTTAGTCAAACAGGAACAAAGAAAGCATGTCGGATCCTTCAAGGGTGCCAGTCATCGCCGCAGTCGGTGAACGACTTGACCGTCCGGAGCTTCCGCAGGAGGCGCTGGAACCGGTTGAACTCATGGCGGCGGCGCTGCGCGCCTGCGAGGTGGACGCGAACGTTTCACTAATCGATCACCTGACCAGCGTCGAACTCATAGGTCTCGTGAGCTGGCGATATCGCGACCCTGTTGCGCTGCTCTGTAAGCGATTGAACATAGCGCCGGCCGGACAGGCCAATGCCAGCATGGGCGGCGAAACGCCAGTTCGCCTCGTTCACGAGGCGGCGCTCCGGATTGCACGCGGTGAGCCGCTGGTGGCGGCGATCGTCGGCGGAGAGGCAGGCCACGCCCGTGCTCAGGCCCGCAAAATCGGGGCAAGGCTGCCCTGGACTCCGGCTGCAGCGCAAGAAGAGACGGTCCGATTTCCGTCAAGCCGCTTCGAAATGAGCCCGGTGGCTGTCGCGCTCGGCGTGACCGACCCAGCGCACATCTACCCCTTCTATGAGGTTGCAACGCAAGCGGCATGGGATGAGTCTCCGGCGCAAGGGCGTGCTGCCGACGCATCGCTGTGGGCGCGCTTCGCCGCGGTCGCGG